>OMDD01000002.1_pt1 | contig 185867 bp, 144 predicted proteins | sample 1674331 | NCBI WGS metagenome assembly OMDD01 (sample SAMEA103958164, study PRJEB25191) | human gut metagenome | biome: human-associated habitat [ENVO:00009003]; feature: intestine environment [ENVO:2100002]; material: feces | place: Germany | collected 2013/2015
GGCTGTCAATGCACAGATGCAGTGGCACAAATGGCTGACGACCTGTACGGGGGCTTCGCCCCAAAGCAAGGATGCTTTGGTTGCTTGCCAAAAGTTTTGCACGATGCAAAACCAGCAGAGCAAGCAACACTCGACACCCCATTTTTCAACAAACTAGATGTTTTTCGACGGCTAGGCGGTTATTTGTAACCGAGAGTTTCCTTTATTGCCGCTGTGACCTTTTGTGAAACCAGGCTGTGCGTCCTGGGGCTGGGATGCCAGTCCGCCACTATTCCGTCAGCGTCCTCGTCCTGCATCGTAAGCGGAATAAACGTGATTCTTTCGTCGCCTGTTTCACTCATATATTTTCTGCGGACATTTTCAATATTTTCCTCAAGCGAAGTTCCCATTACGCCGTAGGTCTGGAATATATAGGAATCGGGATTGAGCGAGCGTACCTTCTTCAGAAAATCGAAATAACCGTCTTCGAATTCCGCTTTTCTCTCATCTGTTGTCGCATAGTTCATATCGTTTGTTCCGAGATTTATAACTATAATATCCGGCTTGTACCTTTCAAAATCCCACTCGGTTTCCGAAACCGTGATGCTGTCCGCAAACTTATTATATGAAAAGCCGAGCTTGTCATAATACTGCGGTATTGTCTGTTCCGGAATCTTGTTTCCGTCATTCGTAAAGCCGGAAATAATTCCGTAGCCGCTCACCGAAACCATGCTGTAGTCGGCGTTCAGCGCAAGAGTCGTTTTATATGCATACGCTTTTGTGACATCTTCTGTGGCTGTTTTGAAATGATGCTCCTTATCGAGATCGTCAACTCCGTATCCGCAGGTTATAGAATCGCCTATAAATTCCATCTTTATATTTTTTACGGGCGCAGGCTCTATCTTTTCATCCTCTGCAATCATAACGGGCTTTATCCCGAATGTTGACATTGCGCACTCGGACAGCTTGATTATCCTTACATTCCTGCATTCTGCACTTTCGCTTTCAAGCACCTTGTACGTTTTTTCCTTTTCATCGAGCATATCATCTACAACACGTTCGTTATCGACATATATTGCGATTCTTGCATAATTCTCGTCATTGCCCGCTGTCGATGCAAAGTCGCCCATAACGGTGATTTCGAGTTTTTTACCCGTGAAAATGAATTCCGCACCCGCACCGGAAAATGCCGCCCACAGCGTATCGTTATATAAATAGGTTCTTCCGATCGTTTTTACGGATTTATCGTTTAATACAATTGCCTTTCTGTTGTTCATGGTTGCTCCTCGCTTATAATTCTTATTTTATCGGGTTAATTTCAGCCTTAATCTGCGCTTAACTCTTTTATCGACATTGCGGTACGGAACAGTTCATCCCTGCCAAAACCGGTCGCTGTGATATGGAACATATACTCGCCGTTATCCCACATAAGAAATGCCATACCTTTTTTGGAAACGCAATACATCGCACTTTTATCCCCCAGTTCGACTTTTTCGGGAGGAGTCTGCGCATCCTCCGTTCCGATCTGTGCATTTTCCATCTGTGATCTTGTACATTGAGTAAAAATCAGCTGTTTGCCGTGCTTATTTATGTATTCGACAATATAGGCATATTCGGTTTTTTCTATAAGCCGTGTGGCGTATGCGGTTTTGTCGAGATCAGGCTCATAATACCGTGTGATACGCTGAGGCGAATTCTCGGCATCGCTTATCAGTATGACCGAGTATTTGTCATTTTCCTTGACTGCAAACGTATCCCAGTGCTTCAGCAGGATAGTTCCGCCTGTTGCCAGAGCGGCAGTAGCGGCTATTATCACGGCAATTACCAGCCTCAGCTTTACTCTGCGGTGCCTTACCGTTTTTGCGGTGTCGGTATATGATTTGCTTATCATTTTTTTCATCCGTCTGTCGAATCCGGATCTTATCCTTGAATTCGGGAGCATCTCATAAACAGACAGTTCGGACAGATAATCGCTTTTTAACGCTATGGCGATTTTTTCATCGTTGGTCATATATTTTCATCCTTTGTATCGAGCAGGATTTTTCTTATTCTTGAAACATACGCATAAACCGTATTTGTGTTGATATTCAGCATTTCGCCTATCTCTTTAGGACTTAGCCGTTGTACAAAAAACAGGAATGCTATGTTTTTCAGTCTTGGCGGCAGCTGCTTTAGATTTTTGATAATCTGTTCGTATGTCGCATTGCTGTTTTCAAAATCCGTATAGCTGTCCTCAAACGGAATATCCTTGTCCTCAAGCTCTTCATCGTTGTGATTTCTGCGTATCATATCAAGACAGACGTTTTTGGTTATAACGGTTATATAGGATTTTGTTTTTCTGGAATACGGATTGTTTATCTTGTCAAGATTATCAATAATCCTCACAAATGAATCCTGGACGGCATCCTCGGCGTCTTCACGCTTTCCGAGAATCGACATACTGATATTGTACATAAATTGCTTATATGTATTGTAAAGCTGTGTTATCAGTTCTTTATCGGTCGGGGAATCGACCGTTGCGATTAATGATGATAGCAAAATTTCACACTCCGATTTATATTATATTTCAATTGTATCATTACATCGGTTTAATGTCAATATAATAAGGAAAAATGCCCCCGTTCAGACGGGGGCATACATTGCTTATTTATCTGTTTCAGGCGTTTTCTTCTTCCTTGAAGGAGAACTGACTTACCAGCTTCTGAAGCGTCTGTGCCTGTGCCGAAAGCTCTTCGGATGCGGCGGCGCTTTCTTCGGCAGTAGCCGAGTTTGTCTGTACAACATTTGAAATCTGTTCTACGCCTATATTGACCTGCTTTACCATATCCGTCTGTTCAAGGCTTGCGGCGGCAATCTTGTTTACAATGTCGCTGACACCGCCAGACCTTGTTTCAACCTCGGCAACAGCCTGTGCGGTTTCGTTTGTAATGTTGTTGCCGTTTTCAACTGCGGCTATAGCACGTTCGATAAGAACGGTAGTGTCGTGAGCTGCATCTGCTGATTTACCTGCAAGATTTCTTACTTCATCCGCAACAACGGCAAATCCCTTGCCGGCTTCACCTACTCTTGCGGCTTCAACTGCGGCATTGAGAGCGAGAATATTTGTCTGGAACGCAATATCCTCGATAGTCTGGATAATCTTGCCTATCTCTGCCGAAGCATCGCTGATATCCTGCATAGCACTTGTAAGGCTATTCATCTTGCCATTAGCCGCATCAATATATTCGGCTGTTTCGCTGACAAGCTGTTTTCCTCTCTGGCAATCTTCCGTTGTAGCCTCAATATGAGCATTGATATTGTGGATAGTAGCGGCAAGCTCCTCTACAGATGCCGCCTGTTCGGTAGCTCCCTGAGCGAGTGACTGAGCGCCTGCAGATACCTGCTGTGAACCGCTGGAAACCTGATCGCCGGCAATGCTTATCTGGCTTAAAGTATCATTGAGCTTTGTGTTGATATCTCTTACAGATTCAATAAGTACCTTGTAATCGCCTGGGTATGTATTATCGGCATCTTTACTGCGCACATCAAAGTTGCCATGAGCCATATTGCTCAGGATATTGCCGATATCGCTGATCATAGCATTTTGTTCATTTACTACCTTTGCGGCAGACTTTGCGAGTATCTCGACTTCATCGTGTGATTTAACCATAGGTACAGGACTTGTAAGATCGCCCTCGGAGAGCTTTTCGATACGCTCAGCGCAGAGCTTTATGGGCTTGCCTATCTTACGGCTGATAAGTCCTGCGATTATACCGCCCACTACTGCTGATGCGGCACAGATTATCGCAAGCACCAGAAGTCCCTTAAGACAATGTATTGTATAATCACTGCTGTATGCTGTTACTGCGATAGACCAGCCGTTTGTTTCGGGTATGGGTGCATATCCTATATGTTTTGCGATGCCGTTTGATGTGTACTCGGCTGAGCCTGTTTCACCGGCCTCCATTTTTTCGTGTGTCTGAGCAAGTGCCGCATAGCTTGAATCTTCCTCGGCTTTTTTCTGTATGTTCTCTCCGTCCTTGACAAGCTGCATATCAAAATCAGCGATCGTGTTACCGTTCTTGTCGATTATGTATGAAGCGCCGTTTTCGTTTATCTTGAGCGCGCGGACAATATCATTCAGAAATTCCTCGTTAGGTACGAAATATACACAGCCCTCAACTTCCGAATTAAGCACGCCGTTCTTCCATAAAGGAGCGGCGATTATAACGCTTAACTTGCCGTTTGATCTGCCTATCATAGGCTCTGTTATTGTTGTTTTGCCCTCAAGAGCCGCCTTGAAATATTCACGGTCGGAATATTCGCTGCCGTTTGACGCCTGACCGTTTATATCAATTACAGTTCCTCTGTCAAGGCCGAAGGTTGAAGCAATCGAGTCTATTTCGCTTTGCTTTTGACCTTTGGAATATACTAACGATGATAATTTCGGGTTACAGCCTGCCTGTATTGCGACATTAAGCATTGATTTCAGTTCCCAGGAAACTCTGTCTGCGGCTACTGTAGCCGTTTCTGTGAGCGTCTGATCGGTCAACGCTTTTGTGGTGCTGTAAATGATTCCTACAGATGCAACTGTCGCCACAAGAAGCGAGATGATTATAAGTAATACTGTAAACAGTGTCATTTTTTTGCTTATAGATTTCATAAGTGTCTGCCTCGATTCCGTACCCTTGCAAAAGATACAATTTTAATTAGCATTTTTATTATAGCACTCGCGGTAAAAAAATGCAATATTCCACTGCTTATTTTGGCGATATTAACAAAAATGTGGTGGGGATTTTTAGCGCCACACCAAATTTACAAAATATTAGATTTTTGTATGGACATTTATCTTCGCCGTGGTGTATTATGTATGAAGATGTACATTTTCGGCAAAAAGAAAAAAGGGAGGGGTTTTATGTCGGATTATTCTTCTGAAAATATAAGAGAAATATATGAGCGGCACTTTGTCACAGTGTACAGAGTGTGCTTTATGTACCTCAGAAATGTACACGATACTGAGGACGCAGTACATAATACTTTTATGAAACTGATTGAAAAGCAAAAGTGCTTTGAAAGTACCGAGCATGAAAAAGCGTGGCTGATACGGGTATCTCAGAATGTATGCAAGAATATGCTCAGGGCGAACAGCAGACGGCGTGAATCACCGACAGGAGATATTGCAGTGAATGACAGCTCTGCGGTAAGCGATGTAATGATTGAACTGTCGGCTCTTCCCGATGAGCTTAAGGTACCCGTGTATCTGTTCTATTGTGACGGCTATAACAGTAAAGAGATCGGCAGTATGCTTCACATAAGCGCATCGGCGGTGCGCTCACGGCTGCAGAAAGCGAGAGAGCGTTTAAAAGAGCATTTAGGCTCGGAAAGGAGTATAGTATGAGTATCAGAAACGAATTTGAGAAAATCGATCCTACGGAAAAGCAGAAAAAAGATATTTTCAGACGTATAGAAGAAAGCAGTAAGGTAAAGACGGATTTCAGACATCAGGTTATTCGCTACACATCGGTTGCGGCGGCAGCGGTCGTGATTGTCGGAACTGCGGCAGTCGGCGTACACTTTGTAACAAAGGGCAACGGTATTGATTATACTGTCAGCGGAAGTTCATCGGGTGCTGTCAGCGCTGTCGATGCTTCTGCAAGCAAAGCGGATTACAGCAAAGACAATGTTCAGGACGGAGAAAATATCTCGAATGTCAAAGACAGTTTAACAGACAGCTCAGGCTCTGAAAACTCAGCAGGGTCATCTGCCAATTACGATTATGCCGTTATAAACGATGATGTTATGTGGGGAATAGGAAAAACCGTTTATGAAATCGAAGAAAAATATGGCACTGTAACGGCGGAAAACGACAACGTGTATACATTTGAAAACGGATATGGAAAATACACATTCGGTGACAGCTGCGAAGCCATTTGTGAAATTTCGGCAAGGAATTTTCTTGTCGGCGATATTTCAACGGTCACACTTGAGAATTTTGCTTCAAAGTGCGGTTTTGAAGCTGTGACGCTTAGCAATGACAACGACTCCGACACAAAGTACGACGACTTGAAAATCACATACTACAAGCATCCGTCCTACGAAAATGTGACTTTCAGTATGCTCTGCAAGGAAAGCGGATTTGACGAAACCGCCACATTTGACATTCGGTGTGATGATGCGACCGATACCAAAACCGAGCCTGAAATAACAACGGACAATAACGGAAATTGCCTTATCAACAAGGCGTTTTATGATAAAATAATGAATGATGAACTTACCGATGACGAATTCACAAAGTTGATTTCGTATGTGTATACGGGTGATATAAGCATCAATGAACAACCGAATTCGCTTGTAAAAGCAAGAACCGAATATAACAAAACGATACAGCGGACGTTCAACAGATTTATATTGTCCGGCGGATATGAAAATGACGATGAATGGCATATTACACCTGCGACACCGGGCAACTGCCATAGTATGAAAGAATGGTACGATACCGCTTGTACGTTATATGCCGATATGCCGGATTATGATACATTCCTGAGCAGATACAGTGAGTATTTCAAATTTGACAGGCAAGGGAATTTCTACTATGCGACAGGCAGACCCGACGAGCAGTTGATCGGCGGAAAAATGCCGTTTAACGCACCGTCTTACAACCTTTTTGATGTATCACCACGCTGTTTTACAGTGAATGAGAGTACAAGCGGCGGAACGGGACTCAGCATCGGCGTTCTGTATTTTTACAGCGTAGGTACAGATGACACGACTTACGGCGTAAACGTTGCTTATTTTGATGTAAAGAAAACATCGGAAGGTTACAGATTTATGAGAAACGAAAACAGTTAAAGTATAGTATGAAAGGCAGAGCCGCGGCTCTGCCTTTCGGTATATGTTTTACTTTTTGCTTTTTCTGCCTTTTTTGCAATTGCTGCAATTATTACAACCCTTGCACGCCGAACAGTCACCGGAGCAACCGCCGTTTCTTATAATATGTATGATTACAAGCACGAGAGCGATTACTATCAGCGCAAGCAGAATAATGCTCGGTATATTCATCTCATCCATAATTTCACCTTATGCAATGCCGAAAATCATTCCGACACAGCGTACAAGAAGCGCCATTATCCACGCAATAGCACACTGCATAAACACTGTTACTGCGGCAGAACGTACACTTCCCAGCTCACGCTTTACTGTTGCTATAGCGGCAACGCACGGAGTATAAAGCAGTGTGAACACAAGGAACACAATAGCCGTGAACGGTGTGAAAAGCGTCTGTATCTGCGAAACATCTCCGCCGAGCAACAGAGTAAGGGTCGAAACAACGCTTTCCTTTGCGGTAAGGCCTGTGATAAGAGCGGTCGAAGCTCTCCAGTCGCCAAAGCCCAGCGGTGCAAATATCGGCGCAAACAGACTGCCGAGCATCGCAAGCAAGCTGTTTTCGGCGCTGTCAGCCACATTGAGCCGTATGTCGAATGTCTGCAGGAACCATATAACGATAGATGCCGCAAAGATTACGGTAAACGCTTTCTGGATAAAGTCCTTTGCTTTTTCCCATATAAGCTGACAGACGCTCTTTGCTCCTGGCAGACGATAGTTCGGAAGCTCCATTACAAACGGTACGGGTTCGCCGTGAAATACCGTCACTTTGAGTATAAGCGAATAGAGAATACCGCAAATTATGCCGAACAGATACAAGCCTACAAGCACAAGCCAGCGGTACTGCGGCTCGAAGAATGCGCCTGCGATGGTTGTATATATAAGTATCTTTGCAGAACAACTCATAAAGGGAGTAAGCAGTATAGTCATTTTACGGTCACGTTCACTCGATAATGTTCTTGTAGCCATTATTGCAGGTACTGAACAGCCAAATCCCATCAGCATAGGAACAAAGCTCCTGCCCGAAAGACCCAGCTTTCTGAGCGGCCTGTCCATTACAAACGCAACTCGTGCCATATAGCCCGTATCTTCAAGAATGGACAGGAAGAAGAACAGCGTTACTATAGTAGGCAGAAAGCTCAGCACACTGCCTACGCCGGCGCATACTCCGTCTATTACCAGCGAATGCACTACAGGATTTATTTCAAATGCAGTAAGTCCTTTGTCGATAAGGTCGGTGAGAAAATCTATGCCCATTTGCATAACGTCGGAAAGTGCCGCACCTATCACGGAGAACGTCAGGAAGAACACGAGTGCGATTATGCCTAAAAAGCAAGGGATAGCCGTGTATTTTCCTGTCAGCAGACGGTCGATTGCCATACTGCGTTTATGCTCCTTGCTTTCGTGCGGACGTACTACGGTTTCACGGCACAGCTTTTCAAGGAAGGTGAAGCGCATATTGGCAAGCGCCGCTTCTCTGTCCATGCCTGTTTCCTGCTGCATTATGGAAACAAGGTGGTCGAAAGCATCGTGCTTTTCCTCGGGAATGGTGATTTTTTTCTTTATCTGTTCATCGTCCTCAACCAGCTTTGTTGTGGCGAATCTCACAGGAAGCCCTGCCGCCCTTATATCCGGCTCAAGCAGTGTTGCGGCTGAATGTATACAGCGGTGAACAGCGGCAACCGGGTCGTGAGGATCGTCGCTGTCGGTGCAGAAGTCCATACGGGCGGGCTTTTCGCCGTATCTCGCAATATGTATTGCATGATCGATAAGCTCGTCTATACCTTCGTTTTTTACGGCGGAAATCGGCACTACGGGTATTCCCAGTATCCGTTCAAGATCGTTTACACGGATAGAACCTCCGTTTGCCTTTACCTCGTCCATCATATTGAGCGCAAGCACCATAGGTATGCCAAGCTCCATAAGCTGCATTGTAAGATAAAGGTTACGCTCGATATTCGAAGCATCAACTATATTTATGATACCGCTGAGATTATTGTTCAGCAGAAAATCACGGGTCACTATTTCTTCGCTCGAATAAGGCGAAAGCGAATAGATGCCCGGTAGATCCGTAACGGTCGCTTCCGGATGATTCCTGATAGCTCCGTCCTTGCGGTCAACTGTAACACCGGGGAAGTTTCCGACGTGCTGGTTTGAGCCTGTAAGCTGATTGAACAGCGTTGTTTTTCCGCAGTTCTGATTTCCTGCAAGAGCAAATGTAAGCGGTGCGCCTTTTTCAAGCACTATTCCGTGTTTCAGATGCAGCTTCTCGTATTTGGCAAATTCTCCGACACCGGGGTGCGGTGTGTCATTTCGTCTTGATCCTGCGGCTTTAAGGGGGCTGTCTTTCTTATGTACGTTTTTTACAGTGACCTTGCGAGCCTCCTCAAGCCTCAGGGTAAGCTCGTATCCACGCACCTCAAACTGCACCGGGTCGCCCATAGGTGCGACCTTCTGCAAGGTTATTTCAGCATCGGGTGTAAGTCCCATATCAAGCAGGTGATGACGTAAGGCTCCGCTTCCGCCGACCGTTTCGATATATGCGCTTTCTCCCGGTTTTAATTCATCCATTGTCATTTTGACAAAACCTCCGTAAACATTATGCTCTGTTCCGATCAATTCTGTAATCTGTATATCTCAGGCGTAATTCAGCACTTTCGCAGGCTTGAATATAACCTGTCAGAACAAAACCGACAGGTTTTATCATCTGCATTTTACTGCGACAGAACAAAATGTTAAAAATACTGCGGCTGTTAGATATAGCTAATCCAGCCCGATTTAAGTATATCACGGTAAAACGGTGTAGTCAAGAAAAAAATGGTTAGAAACAGCTAACCAAATGGCTTTGTTATGCGGAATTACGGGCTTAACCCGTGCGGAACATTACGGTTTTCGGTGCAAAAATTTTATATTCTGTGATGAACCGATTATGTTGCAATTTTGAAAGCGGTTTATCCGGGAACGGATTGAAAGTTTTATATTCACGGATATAATCACAGGCATTTAAACATTGCAAGATAAGTGACTTATGCCGTTAAATACAGTATGCCTGCGGAAAAGTATCTGCGTTTCCGAACAGGCTCAGTTATGGAGACCATATGTATAGATAACAATGTCAGCCAAAATAATACGGCTGTCGCAAGATACGACAGCCGTAACAATATTTACTTTTTTGCAAGCTCGTACGCTCTTGCGGTACAAGCCTTACAGCATTCATCGACCGTATCTGTGAGCTTACCCTCATACAGCTTGTCAAGACCTGCTATAGTCGTTCCTCCCGGAGAAGAAACCTGTTTTATAAGTTCGTCTACCGTCATGCCCGAATCTGTGAGCATCTTTGCCGAGCCAACAAGCGACTGTGCGAACAGCTTGAGTGCCGCATCGGGATCAATGTCTACGCTCTTTGCGTAATCTACAAAGCCTTTTGCAAAAAGATAGATGAAAGCGGGAGAACTGCCGTTTACGGCGATTATTTCTTTCATCTTGTTTATCGGCACTTCCTCTGCGATACCGCAGCTTTCGATAACCGACTTTGCAAAAGCAAACTCTTCATCGGTCACTCCGTCCGCTCTTGATATTGCGCTTGCGCCAAGACCGAGCATCATAGGGGTGTTCGGCATAACAAGCACTACCTTTGCACTCAGTATTGTATGACTGCGGATAAAGTCCTCGGATATTCCCGCACAGATAGAGATTATTACCTTGTCGTGCGTTACTTCCCCTGCGACAGTGTCAAGCACTCCGCCAAGCACCTGCGGCTTTACCGCAAGCAGTATGTAATCGCACTTTTTAACAAGCTCACATTCGCTCTTGCAGGGCTTTACTCCGAATGCCGAAAGTGCTTCGAGCTTTGCCGTATCCTTGTCATACGCCGAAACGCTTATCTGCATATCCGATGAGCAGATGCCACGCATTATCGCACTGCCCATATTACCTGCGCCTAAAAATCCAAGTTCAGTCATACTAAGTCCTCTTTTCTTGTATCAAGCCGAGCGTTTTTCTCTGAATGCCGCACGATATGCCACCATAACAGGATAAAGCACCAGCAGAAGTATGAATACCTCTATAGGCAGCATCGTGAGATTTTTTACTATTCGTGTCGTTATCTTTACCCAGAATACCTCCGGTGCAAAGTAGCCCATTATCACCATTGCAATTGTATTCAAGAACACATTGCAGAAAAGATTGACGCAGAACTTCGCCATAAATATTCTGAACACCTGAAAGCCGTTTGTCTTGAGTCCGCCGAAAAATGCGGATCTGCTTGAAAAATCGAGCTTCACGGGATTAAGTCCGTACAGGAATATACCGTAAATTACAGCACCTGCGACTTCGACCAGTGTGAATATCGGTGAAAACGCACCGGTAGGCTTTACAAGAAAGCCTATTACATCAGTGACAACGCCTGCAAGTCCTGCCACAACAGGACCATACAGCATACCGATAGCCGCAAGACCGACAAACGCAAAGCTTATCTTGAGCGTTTCGCTCGGCATAATCATTACGAATTTCAGTGCTACCGAAACACCGATAAGAAGCGCCGTTACTGTAAGGCAACGAATAGATTTCAGTTCCTCGAACGACTTTTTGAAATTACGAAAAAACGCCATATTTACCTCCTCAATGACGCAAGCTGACGCAATCGCATAATGCGGGATAAATACGGCGATTATCTCTTATATGCAACAGCGAGATGCGGAAAACGTACCGCCACCTTTCAGTGTTCGTCCTGAGGACAACTCCCCGTCCCTCAGGCACTTTACGCACGTTAACCTACTCTGTCGGCCGCACCGTTAAAATTTCGGTACAGTCTTTTTATATAACGGAAAACCGTTATAAGCATTCTTTAAATCAGAAGCTGATCTCATTAGCGATCTTGTACAGATCGTGAGGGAATTCCTTCTTCATCTTGAGAGCTTCCTGAATGTCATAGTCTACAACTTCGTTATGCTGAAGACCTACAACACGGTTGCCGATGCCCTTTGAAAGAAGATCAACGGCATAATAACCGAGCTGGCTTGCTGCAACTCTGTCCTGAACTGTGGGGCTGCCGCCTCTCTGAACGTGACCGAGAATTGTAGCACGGCTCTCAACGCCTGTTGCCTGTTCGATTTCCTTGGCAAGCTGTTCGCTTCCGCCGATACCTTCTGCAACAATAACGATGAAGTGGTGCTTGCCGCTCTTCTGTCCTTCGATTATCTTAGCGATAACATCGTTTACTGTGAAGGGCTCTTCCTTAGTAATAATGTATGTCGCACCGCAGGCGATACCTGCATTGAGAGCTATGTAGCCTGCATTTCTGCCCATAACCTCAACTACGGAGCATCTGTCGTGTGACTGTGCTGTATCACGCAGTTTGTCAACCATTTCAACAACTGTGTTCATAGCTGTATCATAACCGATGGTATATTCGGTCATAGAAATATCGTTATCTATAGTGCCGGGAACACCGATACTCAGGATGCCTCTTGCAGAAAGGTCAGCCGCACCTCTGAACGAGCCGTCGCCGCCGACAACTACAAGACCCTCAATACCATTCTCTTCACAAGTCTTCTTAGCCTTCTGAAGACCTTCTTCATATCTGAACTCTGCACATCTTGCTGTGTAAAGCATTGTGCCGCCTCTCTGAATTATATCAGATACGCTTCTTGCATCAAGAGGAACAATGTCGCCGTTGATAAGTCCGTTATATCCTCTGCGGACACCTACGACTTCCATTCCCTTTGCAATAGCAGCTCTTGTTACCGCACGGATAACGGCATTCATGCCCGGTGCGTCGCCGCCGCTTGTTAAAACGCCAATCTTTTTCATAATATCGTACATCCTTCCTTAGAGGTCACCCTCCGAGATTATTTTACACACACCTTAGTTTACTCCTAAAATGCAATTTAGTCAAGGGGTAATTTCATTTTTTCGACTTATTTTATGATTATATTGTTTTTGCCGCAAATCCCGTTCAATTTTTGTATAAAATCACTGTTCAAATCAACGGAAAGAGCGGACGGCAAGGTTATAGTTTCCCTTGTATCCTCAAAGCATATCTTCGTAAGAGTGTTGCCCTTGTTTACTTTAAGAAGCGCCTTTACAGCGGGAATATTGGCATCGTCACGGGAGGAAAACCTTATATACAGCACAGCTGCCTTATTCTGCCCTGTTTTTCGGCTTTCGTGCATTTTCCGCAGCTTAGCAAGATCCGGCTGTGTTATCACATTTATCAGCAGCTTGGGGTCACCCTCGTCCTCCGCAGATACCGTACCCTCGAAAGCGTAAACATTACCCGTCCTTAGCATCGACGAATACTGCTCGTACAGCTTAGGGAATACAAGGCACTCGATTTCTCCGCTTGCGTCTTCTATTACGATGAAGCCCATTGTCTTTCCCGATTTCGTGATATGGCTGCGGACGGATGTAAGCAGTGCCGTTACCCTGACATTTTGTTTATCCTTGTTGTTTTCAAGTATACTGCCGATATTTTCATATCCGGATTCACGGGCAATCCTGTAAAACGGATCTGCGGGATGTCCGGAAATATATATTCCGAGCATTTCCTTTTCGTATGAAAGAAGCTGTGCGTGTGAATACTCATCGGCAGGCTTTATCTGAAACGTGCCTTCGTCCGCCGCATCATCTTCGCCCATAAGGCTCATCTGTCCTTCAAGATCGTGGCGCTGTGAAAGCGTATCAAGCATCAACTCAAGGGAAATCATCATTTCACGACGGTTATTGCCCAGTCCGTCAAACGCTCCGCACTTGATAAGCGATTCAAGCGCACGTTTATTTATATTCTTATCCGACATTCTTTCGCAAAAGTCGAACAGCGACTTAAACGGGTGCTTGGTTCTTTCTTCGATAATATCGACTATCATATTAGCGCCGACATTTTTTATTGCAAGAAGGCCAAAACGTATTCCGTCTTTTTCGCAGGAAAAGCCGGTTTCGCTGTAATTCACATGGGGCGGAAGCAGTTTCAGCCCGTGCTGTGCAAGGTCGCCGATATATTCGGCGGTCTTACCGCCCCAGCCTATCACGCTTGTAAGCAGGGCGACCATATATTCCTTATAATAATGACATCTGAGATATGCCGTGCGGTAAGCGAGCAGTGAATATGCGGCGGCGTGGGATTTGTTGAAGGCATAGCTTGCAAAGCTCATCATATCATCGAATATTTCTTCGGCTACCTGTCTGTCAACATTATTTGCGACTGCGCCCTCAACGAATGTCGCACGTTCCTTTACCATTACCTCAGGCTTTTTCTTTGCCATAGCTCTGCGGACAATATCGGCTCTGCCGTATGAATAGCCGGCAAGCACCCTGCATATCATCATTACCTGCTCCTGATATACGATACAACCGTAGGTTACGTCAAGTATGCCCTTTAAAAGAGGGTGCTTGTAGCATATTTTTTCGGGGTTGCGGCGGTTCGCAAGATAGGTCGGGATTGAATCCATAGGACCGGGACGATATAGTGACAATGCCGCAGTAAGATCTTCAACAGAGCGTGGCTTCATACGGGATAAAAGCGAGGTCATTCCGGCACTTTCAAACTGGAATACTCCGAGAGTGCCGCCCGATGACATCATATCGTATGTTTCAGCATCGTTTTCGGGTATCTTTTCTATGTCAAAATCGGGACAGGTTTTCGCTACGAGCTTGCAGCAATCCTGTATCACGGTAAGATAACGAAGTCCGAGAAAGTCCATTTTCAGCAGTCCGAGCCGCTCTATAGCGGTCATAGTGTACTGCGTCATAACTTCGCCCTCGCTGTTCTGATACAACGGCACATAGTCTGCTACAGGGTCACGGGTAATTACTATGCCTGCGGCGTGGATAGACGTGTTTCTCGCCATACCCTCTATCTTTTTTGCGGTTTCTATAAGCAGACTGACTTCGTTATCAGATGATGCCAGCTTCACAAGCTCCTTCTCGCTTTTCAAAGCGCCGTCAATCGTGGAGTGCATCGACATCGGTATCAGCTTTGCTACGGTATCCACCTTGCTGTAAGGCAGACCCATAGCCCTGCCTGCGTCACGGATAGCGCCTCTTGCCGCCATTGTACCGAATGTTATTATCTGCGCCACATGATCCCTGCCGTACTTTCTTACGACATAGTCTATGACCTCCTGCCGCCTTATATAACAGAAGTCAACGTCAAAGTCGGGCATAGTCACACGCTCGGGGTTTAAAAAACGTTCAAACAGCAGATTGAAGCGTATCGGGTCAATATCGGTTATCCCAAGGCAGTATGCACATACGCTTCCTGCTCCCGAACCTCTGCCGGGACCTACTGCGATGCCGTTTCTTTTAGCATAGCCTATAAAGTCGGCTACTATCAGGAAATAGTCGATAAAGCCCATTTTCTTTATTACCGACATTTCGTATTCGGCACGGTCAAGAACCTCTTTCGGCACGGGATCTCCGTAGCGTTTTACAAGGCCTTTTCTTACCTGAGCGTTAAAATATATTTCGTTGTTGTCATAACCTTCCGCCTTGAAAAACGGCAGGATAGTATGTCCGAATGTGAAGCTGACATTGCACTTTTCCGCAATTTTTACGGTATTGTCATAGGCTGACTGCGGAAAGCCGAGCGCTTTCATCTCGTCCTCGCTTTTGAGGTAAAATTCATCGGTGGCGAACTGCATTGAGTTCTTATCGTCAAGGGTAGTGTTGGTGGCAATGCAGGTCAGCACACGCTGTACATAGCTGTCCTCTTTTTCGACATAATGAGCGTCATTTGTTGCGACAAGCTGTGTGCCTGTATCCTTCGCCACACGCAGAAGATACGGCAGAATACGTTCCTGCTCGCTTATGCCGTGACTTTGAAGCTCTATATAATAGTCCTCTCCGAATATCTCCCTGTACTCTTTTACAAGCGTCACAGCGTCCGCAAGTCTTCCGTCAAGAAGCGTTCTTGCAAGCTCTCCCGAAATGCAGGCGGAAAGGCAGATAAGCCCCTTTGAATAACGTCTTAAAAGCTCCCTGTCCACTCTCGGCTTATTATAAAAGCCCTCTGTATAGCCCAGCGTCACCAGCTTTGAAAGGTTTTTATAGCCCTCGTTATCCTTGCAAAGAAGCACAAGGTGGTGAGGCTTCATATCGGACTTTGTGCTTTTATCGAATCTTGTACGGGGGGCAACATACACCTCGCAGCCGATTATTGCCTTTATGCCGTTTTCAACACATTCGTTATAGAAGTCGATACTGCCGTACATTACGCCGTGATCGGTCAGTGCTACGGCTGTCTGTCCCATTTCCTTTGCACGACGAACAAGCCCTCTTATACGGCAGGCGCCGTCAAGAAGGCTGTATTCACTATGAACGTGCAGATGTACAAAACCGCTCACTTTTACTCTCCCCGATTATCTTCTCCTCTGAGTGTATCTGCTATAAGGCTTATCTTCCTGAGCCTGTGGTTTACTCCGCTCCTGCTTATAGGCGGCTCAAGCATTTTGCCTATATCGCTCAGCGACAGCTCAAGTGCGGTAAGGCGGATTTTTGCCACCTGCAAAAGCTCGTCGGGCAGATACCCTTCTCCTCTTTTTTCGAATATGTAATTAATATCGTCCGCCTGCTTCTGTGCGGCGGCGATAGTCTTGTCAAGGTTAGCCGCCTCGCAGTTGACGCTTCGGTTGACATTGTTGCGTACTTCCTTATAGATTTTTACATTCATTATCTCCATTGCCTGCATCATAGCGCCCATATAGGTCAGCATATCGGAGATCTTTTCGCTCTCTTTGATATAAAGGAAGCTGCTGCCTCTGCGGCTTGACAGCTTTGCCCCCATACCGTGTTCTTCTATCATGGAAAGCAATGTTCTGCATTTGCTCTCATCGTGCAGGAACAGCTCAAGCTGATAGCCTTTTTCGGGATTTGCAACCAGTCCGCAGACAAGGAAAATCCCTCTGAGATACACGCCGAAAGCGTCATCTCCCGAACAGTCGGGCATAGGGTAAGCGTAGCTTTTATCCGCAAGAGTAACCGTGTAAAGCGTTCTTCCTCTGAAGGTGCTTTCACCGGTCGAGTATTCCTTGCCGACCGAATCAAAGGCATCGGCAATACTATCGGCTACCCTTTTGTTTTCCGTATTAAAAAAACAGCCTTCGCCGTCTTCCGTCATGGCATACGCCGCTCCCTTTGACAAAAGCTCAAGCTGTTTTCTGCTGTGTTCCGCCTTGCACAGTTCATTTTTCACATCGGCGGCAAATGACATCAGAATCGCTCCTTTTAAAGTGAAATCAGTTCACATTTATCCGCTGTCGGTTGATTATCGTTACTTCTTATCCTTATTCACATCTCTGTGAAGCACCCTTGCTTTAAGGTGATTTTTACTGAGATGCTCGCACATATTTTCCGCAAATGTCGCACTGCGGTGCTTGCCGCCTGTGCAGCCGAAAGCTATTACAAGCTGGCTTTTCCCCTCGTGAAGATACTGAGGTATCAGAAAGTCGATAAGGTCGAACAGCTTTGTCTGTAAAGTCTGCGAGCTTTCAAAGCTCATCACATAATCCCTTACCTCTTTGTCAAGTCCCGACTTTTCCTTAAGCTCGGGTATGTAATACGGATTCGGTAGGCAACGCACATCGAAAACAAGGTCTGCCTCATTCGGCACACCGTACTTGAAGCCGAAGGATATACAACTTATAGTCATACTGTCAGACGGCGTGTCAAGGAAAATATTAAGCACGTTTTCCTTCAGCGTAGAGGTTGACATCAGACTTGTGTCAATGTAATAATCGGCAATTTCACGCAGAGGCTCGATTATCTCCCTTTCTGCGTCTATCGCCTTGTCTATGTCGCCGTTTGTCGCATCAAAAAGCGGATGCTTGCGGCGTGTTTCCTTATATCGCTGTTTTACTACATGATGGTTTGCATCCACAAACAGCAGTTTTACGTCAAGGCCACGCTTTTTCAGTTCCTCTATGGTGGCGTTGAGGTTCAGAAACATAGTTCCGCCACGAATGTCGGTAACAATAGCGACCTTTGAAATATCATCGTTTTCTTCGCATATCTCGGCAAATTTCGGTATGAGCTGAGGCGGCATATTGTCTATGCAGAAATAGCCTATATCCTCCATAACATTTACCGCACAGGATTTGCCTGCACCCGAAATTCCCGTTACTATAACAAATTCGGTTTTCATTTGTGTTCCTTTCCCTGCGCCCTTTATCTCTTTTAATGAATAATGAATTATGAGTTATTTATACTTATTATAGTTTGTGAAAATCAGTTTAAAATAGAGAAATTTCTCAATCCCTATCCCCTTTAGGACACTCTGATGGCTTTGCGTCCTGCAAAGCTTAGTGTGTCCTTATTTCGGCATCCTTGCCGAAAACCCCTTTCACCGTGAAAGGCTGTATATGCTTGGTGGGCTTTGCCCCAAAGCAAGGATGCTTTGGTTGCTTGCCAAAAGTTTTAAGCAAGGACGCTTATGTCAGCTGAATCAAGCCGTTGCACGATGCAACGGCACAAACAGCTGACTTTGCACGATGCAAAACCAGCAGAGCAAGCAACACTCGACACCCCATTTTTTAATAAGCAAGAGGTTTTTCGACAGACTGTATTTTATTTTCACTTCATTATAAGCACTTCGCATTCAAGCGTTACGCCTGTCTGCTCTTTCACCCTTTGCTTTACTATTTCCACAACGCCCATTACATCGTTGAACGTTGCGTTGTCTTTATTTATTATAAATCCGCTGTGCTTTGTGCTGACCTCTGCGCCTCCGCAGGCTGTGCCTTTAAGTCCGCAGACCTCTATAAGCCTTGCGGCAAAGTCGCCCTCAGGCCGCTTGAATGTACTGCCTGCGCTTGGATATTCGAGCGGTTGTTTGTCCTTCCTGCGCTCCATCAGCGTATCCATACGGTCTTTTATCTTTTCACGCTCGCCTTTTGCCAGCTTCATTTTTACGGATGTTATGCAAAGGTTACGTTCCGAAAAAAAGCTGTGTCTGTAGGAAAGCTCCATTTTTTCAAGCGGAATTTCCTTTATATCGCCTTTCTCGGTGATATATCGGCAGGATACGACCACGTCCTTCATCTCGCCGCCGTAAGCTCCCGCATTCATAAAAATAGCACCGCCGACAGAACCGGGTATACCGTATGCAAACTCAAGCCCCGTAAGCTCGTTTTCAAGAGCCACAGTACAGACAGCCGCAAGCGATGCGCCTGCGTTGCACTCTATATATTCACCGTCTACTCTCACCGAGCCGAAATCACTGCCGATAAGCAGTACAACTCCCTGAAGCCCCTCGTCACAGACAAGGATATTGCTTCCCCTGCCGACAACATAGTATTTAATATCGTTCTCACGGCACTGCTTTATAAGCTCACACAGCAACGCCTCGCAATTTATTTTTATCATAACATCACACGGTCCGCCGATACGGAACGAGGTGTGATTTTTCATAGGTTCATTTTTAAGCACGACTGCGCCGTATTTCCCGGCGGTTTGCTCCAATATGCTGTAATCTTTCAAAGCATACTCCTTGTAAATTTATTTTTTTGCGTTTTACGCCAAATAAACTTCCCCTTATGAGCCTTTAGTCTTTAAGTCTGTAGAGATTTGCCGCTCCGACGATACCTGCGTCATTTCCAAGCTTGCATATGCCGAGAACGGTTGAACGCTCGGGGTTTATGCAGTAGCTCTCACGCTTTATATATTCCTCGAGCGGCTTTGTGAGATAGTCGCCCTCCTTGCAGATTCCTCCGCCGATAAGCAGCATTTCGGGCTGGAATGTGTTTACTACGTTTGTAAGTCCGCATCCGAGATAATTCAGGTACTCGTCAACAACAGCCTTACCGCTCTTGTCGCCTGCTCTCATAGCGTCAAATGCAGTCTTGCCGTCAACCTTGTCAATACTGCCTGCTATATTCCACATTGCGCTGTCCTTATCCTCTTCCATAGCCTTCTTTGTGGCTGTGATAAGTGCGGTAGCCGAGCTGTATGCTTCAAAACAGCCCTTTCTTCCGCAGTTGCACTGTCTGCCGTTATATTCGATAACAACGTGGCCAAGCTCCGCACCGCAGAAATTGAAGCCCGTGTATATTTTGCCGCCGATTATAATTCCGCCGCCTACACCCGTACCGAGTGTGATTACGACAACGTCTTTATATCCCTTTGCCGCTCCGCCGAGAACCTCTCCGTATGCGGCAACGTTAGCATCGTTTTCAACATATATGTCAGTGCCGAGGCGGTGCTTCAAAAGTCCGCCGAGATCGGTATTGTTAAATCCCAGATTGCAGGAATAAAGCACTACGCCCGTGTTTCTGTCGGCAACTCCGGGTGTTCCTATACCGATGCTGTTAATGTCCTTTACATCGATCCCTGCTTCCTTGCAGGCAAGCTCAACACCCTTTGCTATGCTGTCTGCGATTTCTTCGGCAGGACGGGGCAGGTCTGTCTTTATGTTTGATTTTCCTACGATTTTGAAATCGTCATTTACCACTCCTACTTTTATGTTTGTTCCGCCAAGATCAATTCCTATGTTGTACATTATGTTATATTTCCTTCCGATATTTAATATATTCCTTGCTTTTTATGCTTATTCGCCGTCAATCTTCATCCGGCTCTATTTCGGCATTTGTCTTTATTCCCCTCAGCCTGAGGAAGGTTTCAAAGCGTTCAAGATCGGCATTTACTATCAGTTCTTCGGGAAAATCAATATCCTTAAGAAGAGCCTCAGCTTTTTTGAACGCACCTATCTTGTCACAGAAATGCGCATCCGAGTCAACGATAACATAACAGCCGTTTTTTGCACAGGTCGGCAATATAATATCGTGCAGACGCTGTATAGAAGTCTGACTTCTGAAACGGCTGACATTGAACTCCATTGCAACGTTCTTTTCTTTGCACGCTTTTGTTACTGCATCATAATCATACGGGTAATCCGCCGATTCGGTATGTCCGAGGACGCACACCTTCGGGTTATCCATAACCTTTATATATGCGTTTGTGTGCTGTTCAGCCGTACCCGGTATTATGCAGGGGTTGTGCATCGACGCATTTATCCACTCAACGTTGTAATAAATATCATCGTTTATATCAAGCTCGCCGTTATATCCTGTAAGGTCTGCTTCAACGCCTTTTATAATACGCACTCCCGACAGGAAATGAGGTATAACGCCCATATTGCAGAAATGCCATATATGCGGCGAATCCTCCATATTTATGCAGTGGTCGGTCATGCCGAGATAGCTCAGTCCCGCCTTTGCGGCTGAAGCGGCATTCTCACTTATAGTTGAGTATGCGTGATCCGATGCCAACGTATGAGTGTGCATATCAGCAACGAATTTCATTTTAGGGTCATATCCTTTCTTTTATCTGTTCTTACACTTTTTATTTTTCTGTCTTTATTTATATCTGTTTATCAGCCCATGCTCTTGACTGTATCACTGCTCTCCATATCAAGTCCGAGATTGTCAAGCAACTCCTGTGCGGCATTGTAGCCCATTTTCTTCTGTCTGTTGTTCATTGCCGCAACTTCGAGTATAACCGCAAGGTTACGTCCGGGCTTTACGGGGATAGTCAGCGAGGGAACCTTTACGCCGAGTATGGAAACATAGTGGTTGTCAACACCCATTCTGTCGTATACCTTTTCGGGATTCCACAGCTCAAGTTCAACTACCATATCTATCTTTTCGCTTACCTTTACAGCACCCATACCGAAAAGCTGTCTTGCATTGATAATGCCGATGCCTCTCAGCTCCATAAAGTGACGGATATTATCGGGTGAACTGCCTACAAGAGTAATATTTGACGCTTTTCTTATTTCAACGGCATCATCCGCTACCAGACGGTGACCACGCTTTACAAGCTCTATGGCGGTTTCGCTCTTACCTACTCCGCTCTCGCCGAGAATAAGCATACCTTCGCCGTATACCTCGATAAGAACACCGTGACGTGTGATTCTGGGCGCAAGCTGAAGGCTTAAATAAGCAACAAGCTTGGACGTGAACGTCGAGGTGCTTTCCTCACTGCGTAAAAGCGGAACGCTCAGTTCCTTTGAAAGCTCACGCATTTCGGGCATAATATCCATACCTCTCGACACTACCACAGCCGCCGGCTGTTCGCTGAAGAATTTCTTTATTCTCTGCGCTCTTATCTCTGCTCCGCACTGTTCAAGATATGCGGTTTCCGCCTTGCCTATTATCTGAATTCTGCCCTTGTCGAAATATTCGTAAAATCCCGCAAGCTGAAGTCCGGGTCGGTTTACATCAATATTTGAAATGAATATCTTTGCAGGGTCCTGCGGTGTGTGGATAACCTCGAGCTTGCACTCGTCGATTATTGCCTGTAACGATACGGTAAATTCCTGTGCCATACTGTTCCTCTTTCTGCTTATAGCTGTACTGCGGACATATCTGCCCTATCATAATAATTATACTACATCGCCGTGAGTAATGCAAGAGAGAATTGCGTATAACCGTCAATATGTGTAAATTCCGTAAGTCCGGATAAAGCAAAGAGCGACAGCTACATAGCGTATACTGCCGCTCCTTTGCTTTTTTGCAGGCTAAGACAGAATGCTGTCGTCCTTTCGCTGAAAATATCCCTGCGGTTTTCTGCAGACAGGGCAGTATTCGGGAGGGGTACTTCCGCAATGTATATGACCGCAGTTCCTGCACAGCCACACCGTTTCACCGCAGGATGTAAACAGGCTTCCGTCGGTCAGCTTATTCACGAACAGCTTGAATCTGCTTTCATGCTCCTTTTCAATATCGCCCACCTTTTCAAACAGATCGGCTATATTGTCAAGTCCTTCCTGTCTTGCGGTTTCGGCATACTCCTTATACATCTGCGTCCACTCGTAGTTTTCGCCGTGCATCGCCTTTTCAAGCGCATCGGCGGCTTCGGGTATCCCTCCGTAGATAAGTCCGAGCCATATTTGTGCGTGAGCCTTTTCATTTTTTGCTGTGGTGCGGAAAACCTGCGATATTTCCTCATCGCCGTTCTGTTTTGCCTTTTCGGCAAATATCTCATAACGCACCATCGCCGCAGACTCGTTTGCAAATGCGGTTTTCAGGTTCTCAAGGGTCTTTGATTCGGATAATTGCATAAAAACATCTCCTTTTCTTAAGTTACAGATATTGTAACCGCAGGAAAGAAGATTATGCAGTGCTTTGGGCGGAACAGATATGTTTGTCAACAAGGACGGAAAGCTGTGCTGTGAGGGAATATCGGGCATTGTCGGAGAAGTATAAAACGCTTGACTTTTGCTGACTCTTGTGCTATAATACCGATAACTTAAGGGAGTAGACAGCGGAATACCGTGACAAGTCAACATACTGACGGTGATAATGCTCTTTAATCACGTCTGGTTTGTCTTAAATGTTGAGACTTGAGTACAGGACAACTGTACTCAGGTCTTTTTTATTGCACATTTCGCATCAGGCTCCCGCATATGATTAAGGGCAATACCGCACAATTAGCAGCTATCGCCTTTGCCGCACGCTTACTTGTATATTTCCCTTCATCTTGCACAAATTTCGCTTGACAGGCGCAAGCCTGCCTGCACTCAATTTATACAATCTGACGAAAAATCTGACTGCGCAATCGCACGACAATAATTATGCGGTATTGCCTAAGATAAAACACCGGAGGACAAATTATGGGACTGTTGGAATTATTTCTGATCGCTGTGGGACTTTCTATGGATGCATTTGCGGTGAGTGTCTGTAAGGGGCTGTCCGAGCGACAGCTTAAAGCTAAGCATTATCTGATAATAGGTGCTTGGTTCGGCGGTTTTCAGGCATTGATGCCTGCTGTGGGTTATCTTCTCGGCTCGACCTTTGAGCAATATATCACAGCCGTTGACCACTGGATAGCATTCGTGCTGCTGTGCTTTATCGGAGGAAATATGATAAGAGAAGCGCTTTCAAAGGACGAGGAAAAGCTCGACGCATCATTCAGCTTCAAGACAATGCTGCTGCTTGCGATAGCGACAAGCATAGATGCGCTTGCGGTCGGCATAACCTTTGCACTTCTTCCCGATGTAAATATAGCTGCGGCCGTCCTGTTCATCGGAGCAACAACTTTTATCCTGTCAGCGACAGGTCTGAAGGTCGGAAATGTATTCGGCACAAAGTACAAGTCGAAAGCGGAGCTTGCAGGGGGCATCATACTGATACTTATCGGTACTAAAATCCTGCTGGAGCATTTAGGTGTCATTAATTTCTAAGCGAGCATCATAACAAAAAGAGCAATCGTGTGACAGCGACTGCTCTTTTATATTATTGCGTATTATCAATCAAGGAAATATGTAGCTTCCATATCGGCTGTGCTGAGAGCAAATGCAAGAGGAAACATTCCGAATGCCTTCCCTACGTTGTTTGCATTTTCTTCGCCCGAAAATCCCATATGATAGCGTATAGCGAAGGCTTCCTCACGGGTAAGACGCATAAAGCCCGTTATCATATAAACGGACTTCTCGCCGTGACCGTAAGGCAATCCGTCATCGAAGAAGAATGTCGGCACCTTTTCCCACTGACCCGTTTCTTCGTTCTTCACGTTTCTTGTGCCTCTTGTGTAGACATTGACCTTGCATATATCGTGAAGTAAAGCGCATACCGCTATCGTTTCATCACTTGCATTGAGATTATACAGCTCACGGACACGATCTCTTTCAAGATAAGCCTTGAAGCATTTATAAACGTTCAGAGAATGCTGTGCAAGTCCTCCGTCATACGCACCGTGAAAACGTGTGCTTGCGGGGGCTGTAAAGAAATCGCTCTTGTTTATAAGATAGTCGAGCAGTTTATCCGAGCCTTCTCTTTTAACGCAATTTCTGTAAATATCTATTATCTGCTGTTTGTTATTTTCGATCTGCTCGGGTGTGAGTACCTTTGTTTCGTTGTTCTGCGTCATTGCAAAACCTCCTTTTCATATAAAGTCAAATAAAAGCCCCGCAATGCAGGGCTTCAATATTTTTATGCTTAATCTCCGAGTGCGATATTTTCAGGGAAGATGTTGGCGCTTTCATCCTTTGAAAGATAAGTCGTGGTAACAAAGCCGTTAATCACCGCACCGTCGGAAATTGCGATTGAGCCTGCCTTTATATCACCGATTATGACAGAATCCCTGTCAAGCATTATCTTGCCTGAAATCTCGATATTACCCTTTATCTTACCGTTGAGCTGTGCCACCTGTGATGAAAGGTCGCCTATCAGCATCGAATCGTTAGCCATTACAGCCTGTCCTTTAAGACGTACATTACCCTGTACAGCCGAATTTTTCATACTGATATTGTCACAGGTAAGGTCGCCTACAACCTTGCCGTTTATAGTGATATTCTTGGTCGTTTCAACGTTGCCCTTAATATTGCCGTCAATCTTCATATCTGCAAACGAGCGCACATTACCGTCTATCATAGTGTTTTTGGATATAACGGTCATTTCCTGCGAATTATCAGCCCTCATACCACTCATAAAAGGATTGTTGCCGCCATTGTCTGAACCGCTCTGTGCAAATCCGTTCCGGCCGCCTGTGAATCCGTTGTTCTGAGGTGTCTGCGTAAAAGCATCATTGCGTACATTCTGATCAAACGAGTTGCTCTGAGTGTATTGTTCATTCATATCACGGGCTATTCTCTGAGAAAAATCCTGTGCCTGCTCCTGCTGTGCAAAGCCGTTGCCCGCTGTTTCGGGGTTCACGCTCTGCTGTGCCTGCTGTTCGGGCTGTTCGTTCTCGGACGGCTGAGTATTCTGTACGGCCTGTACAGGTTCTGTCGGCTGTGCGTCGGCAGTATCATTCATGTATGAGGCAACGTCCCTGACCTCTTTACGAGCGTCAGACGGTCTGGGATTCGTCAGCTCCTTCATAGCCTGTGTGAAATTATCCTTGATTCCCATTGTTATCCCTTTCTTGAAATCAGAATTTAAAATTGAACCGGCTTTATCTTCTGAGAAAGACTGCCGAATTTATAGCCTTTGTCTTTAAGCGCCTTGATTATATCCTCTATTACAAGCACCGTATTATCACGGTCGCCTGTATTATGGAAAAGTATCACGGGCGAGGAAAATTCCTCAGCGTCTTTTAAAACGTTTGTGTACAGTGTTGTCCAGCCGTAACCCTGCCAGTCGTTGCTGTCCACGTTCCAGTCGAAATATGTAAAACCTCTGCGATCCATCTCTGCGATAATATCATCACGGGTCTTTTCGTTATAATCGTTCACACTGCCGCCGGGAAATCTGTAAATGTCGGGTGCTTTGCCCGTAGCCTCAAGGACTATCTCATACGCTTCGTTGAAATCTTCGAGAAATGCGTCAACAGATGCGTATATCTTTTCGTAATCGTGAGATGCGGAATGTATTCCTATCGTGTGTCCCGCATTGCTTATTTCTCTCAGTAATGAATAGCAATACTCCGTTTTTTCGGGAACTACAAAGAAAGTAGCCTTGACGTTTTCCTGTCTCAGATAATAAAGCAGATTTTCCGTAAGTACCGAAGGACCGTCGTCAAATGTAAGATAAACGGTGTTTTCGCTATTTTCGTATTCGCCGTCATATTTATCTGCATACAGCGTCGGGAAAAGTGAAGTATAGCTGTCCGCATCGGAGGACACGGAACTGTCGGTGCTTTCAACCGCCGATGATGAAGCCGGCGTTGTTTCAGGCGCCTTTGTGGTTTCCGGGACAGCCGCCGATGTTTCGGGAGCCGCCGATGTTTCCGGCTTTGCGCTTTCGGTCACAGAAGGCTCCGCTTTAACATTGTCGGAGCTTTCTGTCGCCGAAGACGTTCTGCTCTGATCGTCCGATGTCTGTGACACCTGCGACTGTGCAGAAAGCTGAGAATTCAGCCTGTCTATCTCATCCGACTTTTTGCCGTTGTCAACCGCAAGTAATACACAAAGCACCGTAGGCACTATTATCAGTAATGCCGTTACAGTCAGAATAAGATGCTTAAAAAATCTGACACTACCGAAATACAAGCGCACCACTCCCCTTTTACATATATCAGTATAATACTATATTTATCGGCTTTTGTCAAGTAAAGTCGAACCGAAACCCAAGAATTACTGACTTTTTTTCTTAATAATGTATTTATAAATCCGGAGATACGTTTGTTGTTTTTTGCTAAAATCGCACTTCATTTTTTATTTATTTTCTATAAAATGTGAAATATCTGTTGTAAAAAATGCTCAAATGTATTATAATAGTTATATTATTTAATCTGCGTCGGCAGATGCAGGAGAGCGGAGGGTGATTTGTTGAATACCGAAGAGATTAAATGGATATCGTATTATGGCAAGGACATAAGTGCGATAAGCTGTTCTTTTCACGAAAAATTAAATAAATACGGCTTTTGTCTTGTCCTTGACGAATACGGCTCGGATAAAGCGACAAAGGCTCAGATAGGTATACTTGATACGGTGCTTGAGGTTCAGACACCGAACATTCTGCTGATATGTCCCAGACACCTTATGCATAGCTGGTACCGTTGTGTCGTAACAGGTAACGGCGTTGACTTCAAGATGATCTCCGGCTCGTCTAAGGCTATCACATATTTTAACGAAAAAGCGTCAAATACATATATAATCGCCGAAGAAGCGCTTGAGGCGGACAATCCTCTGGTGCAGAAATTTGCGGATGCAGGTCTTACATGGGACCTTGTTATAATAGACGCAGGCCTCAGCACATCTGGCATAAAGTGCGGACTTTATTCGGAACACCTTAAAGCAAAAACGAACAAGCTCGTTATTCTCAGCCCCGTACCATGCGGTTATCACCAGAGCTACGATGAGATAAAGTCACTTGTCAAGACACTGCTTGCCGACGAAAATAAAGCCAATGCGGTCGATGACATCAGCTTTGACGAAAAATCAATATGCTTCAACCCCTACACTCCGGTAATGCGTTATTTCGACAAATCTGTCTATAACGGCGAGGTAGCAAGAAATGTTGTGATGCTCGAATATGAATTCCCGCAGGATTTCATCTCGAACTCACGACGTCTTATCGACATAAAGACAGGCCTTCCTCTTTATGCGCAGGGCGGTAACGTCTTTGAGGAATACGGACTGGAAGCAAAGAAAACCTACACCAAGCCCTCCTATAATATAGCTGATGTGCAGGAGCTTCGCCAGGTCGACAAGAAGCTCGACTGCTTTCTCACAAAGCTGGATGAGGTGCTGAAAAGCTCAGAAAACAGAGCGGTCGTTTACTGTGTTACCGGCTCGACCATCCAGTATCTGAAGAAAGTTATATCCGCTCTTTATCCTAATATAAACGGTCTTTTGAAAATCGACAGAGGCGACATATTCAACACACGCTACGATAATTTCACAAACGATGTGCGTGACAACGCAAGAGTAGTGATTACAGTTGACAAAATCGGCTCGATAAACCCTCAGGTAAAGAGATTTACCCATATATTCAACTATGAGCTTCCCGACAGCCCTGTTATCTTTGAACAGCGTGCCGCACGTCACGGAGGCAGAAACGAACAATCAAGAGAATTCATAGTTATGTGCGACAAGAACAATCTGTTTGACGCAAGAATGCTGTCAAAGGTTCTGTTCGGAAAGATATACAAGAGCATTGTAGCGGGGCTTCCCGGACGAAACGTGCTTTTCGACCTTCCTAATGCCGCACAGCTTATAACCGACGCTATACGGGATCTGCAGTACGTCTGCTCCTACACAGGCGAGGTTTCAAACTGTCACGATGTAATAACGCAATTCAAAGGCGATTACAACATTTCGCCCTCTATAGATATTTCCTCTGCGGCAAAGACGCACGAATACACAAAGCTGAAGCTGGATAAAATCTACCGTGCATTCGGTCTTGAAAACAGAATAAAGGAAAACACCTCCACAGAAGAAAAGGTGCTGAAGCCTATGATAAAGGAAGCGCTGGAACGCTTCAGCGGAGCACTGCTCTACCTGGACGATCAGCAGCATATAGTTGCACTCGGCGGAGCGGCGCTTGAGGAATGTCTGTACAGCGAGCAGTACCATTCATATAAGGAACAATGCTCCACGCTTGATATTTCGGCGGGCATAAAAGCCGCTCAAAAGGCTTTTGAGAACTTTATCACCGATAACAAGAACGCAGAACTGCGTTTATGCGTAAATATGCTGCCTGATACGGTAAAGATGCCTGTACTTCTCAACTCCTGGCGTTATCTTACCGATAACTTTATGATACAGGAAACATTCAGACAATTCATGAAAAAATATAACGAGGGAGTGATGTAAGGTGGAGGCTTTTCGTAACGAAGAAATTGCGGGGCTTTTAGGCGATTTTTATCAGGCGCACGCAAACGAGAACCGTGAAGTGATGGAACAGTCGCTGATGAAGATGCAGAACCTGCTTTACACAGGTGAAGCCGACAGCACCCCGTTCAAAGACTACTTCAACTCGGTATTCGGCGGACGCACACCGTATAACACTTCGCTGTCCGTAAGCGACTATCCGAAGGAATCAATAATAAGAGAGCTGTTACAGAACACATTCGGCTGTTACTACTCCGACCCCGACATCAAGGTTCTTTTCAACTTTGAGCAGGACGGCGAAGTAAGGCTCACATACAACGAGGACGGCTTTACGCTTGAGCAAATACTCTATTATCTCAGTATCGGCAGAAGCGACGGCGACAAATCCCGTGAAGGACGTTTCGGCGTAGGCTCAAAGAGCGTATTTATGAACGTTGAGTGGCTGAAGCTGCGTTCGAACAACTTCAATTTCAGAATAGTAAACGATGCGGGCATTCTCAAGATAAGAGAGCTTAACCTTACCGCACCCGTTTTCAAGGGTACAGAGATCGTTTTCAAGGTTTCCGAAGAAGAACAGGCTAAGATCAAGGAAAACCTCGTAAACCTCACTATCCACAAGGGCGAATATATAAATCTTGTCGAATTCTGCTTTGCATTTATCAGAAAGAAGCAGCTTGGCAGATTCGGTGAAGCAGAAAATCCCAATCGCACGTTCAATGTTGCCGTTATGGATATGGGCAAGCCTCTTGCGGTATATAAGGTTATCCGTTATCAGAAAACACCGGACGATGACCCGACAGTACGTTTCTTACAGAACGGCAAAAGCGTTATCGAATTTATCTGGCACGAAAACGAGGGCTTTGTATATCTTATTCCGTTTGCGGTTTCTTCCGCAAAGCGTGACACGCTGGTAAAAGTCCTGCTTGATAAATATAACTACTTCTCTACTTATGAGCTGACAGGTCTTATCAAGTCAACAGGAGAGGATTTCATCAAGGAAAAGCTGTCGGCATTCTTCATCAGTGTGCCGAACTCATATATTACCACTCACAGAACAGGCATCCGCCACGAATGTGAGGAGGAGGTTTCGGAAGCTATAAACCGTGATCTCAAATATATGATTGAAAAGTATTCACGCTATTTCGTTATTGAGCTGCTGCCGAGAACGAATTCAGACAAATATTATATGCGCCCGAAGCACTATGTGTTTGAATTCTTCAGCAATTATCTTTCTACCAGCGTTATGGTAGGCGATCTGCGCAGTGTTTTCCACAACAGTATCTCACTGCTTTTACCCGGAAAAAGCGAGGCTATGCCGTATTCCGAAGTAAAAGAGCTTGGCTTCTTCTCGCTCACCGACCACGTTTCAAAGCAGGAGTATGAGAACGGCTCGGCATTTACAGAGTATATCGAAGACGAGCTTGTCAAGATGCGTAAGGATGTATCGGATATGCCCGAAAACATCATAATGGCAAGCTATAAGTGGGTTGACGAGGATAGTGACGAGGAAGGCAGAGAGTTCTGCTACAACTTCAATTTTGACGGTCATACATATGTTCTTGACAGCGAGAGGAATCCCGCTATCAAAGACTTCGATTTGAGCTTTGGCTTCAGAAGTATAGTCAGCCTTAAGCTCGGCAAGTATGTTATAAATGACGCTGTTGCCGATGAGGACGCACTTATCGGAGCGCTCGGTCTGTTCGATACGATGTACGGTCAGGATTATAAGATAGGAATGAGATACTTCCAGTTCAACGTCCACTACCGTGACATCACCCATAACTTCGACGTTGCAAGAATGACAGTTCATAATCTCAAGCGGGCTTATGACTGCATTGTGGCGCACAAGAACAGCTTCGAGAATCACCAGATATACAACGAAGTCATAAATATGCTGATAAACAGCTTCACACAGGGCAAGGATACTATGACCTTCCTGCGTGAGATGAAATCGCAGGGCAGTGACATCACGCTCCAGCTTGATATTAACAAGAAGTTCAGATTTGCCGCATACGGCAAACAGTTCATGATACCGAGCAGTATCACCAACGCCGACCTTCTTGAGATAATCGGCGACGTTTATGCGCTTATCAACTGCGGAATGTTCAACGGACGTGTATTCGACTTCCCGTTCATGAAGTCCGGCTATTCGTTCGAAAAGGCTTCGCTTATGAGCCTTCTGCGTGAGAGCAATCTGACAGATGAAAAGGTATCGGCAACTATGCCTAACCTTTATATCTGCGACCTTAAAATTCCCCGTATCGCACTTCTCGGCGAAAAAGACAAGATTATCCGTATCATAGATATAAACGACCCGATAAGCGATGAGGAACGTCAGAGCATCACAAAGTATGTTATACTCCGTGACGACTGCACCAAACCCGAATTTGCAAAATATGTCGAATATCTGCTGGTAGGCGAGAACAACAACGTTCTCAGCCAGTTCTACTCAAGCACCGAAGAACCGAATCAGGTACTTCTTGACCAGATTCCGTACTACTATAAGCCTCTGCCGTCAATTACCGCTGAGGAGCTTCAGTACCTGCGTACAAGATACAAGTCGCTCCGCAGCCTTTCAAACCTGCGTGTTTACCGCAACTATTTTGCAAAGGATATTAACGGCACGATGTTCGGCTACGGCGGAACCTGCTCCTGCTGCGGATTTGAATCAAGCATTATAAACAACTACGTTATAAAGAGCTTTGAAGTCGGTCTGTTCAAGGACGACAGAGAAGAAAAGTTCAAATTCTCTCTTTATATGTGCGCTAACGATTCCTATGCGGCAAGCGGCTGGATTATCGAGGATATAAGCATAGGCGGAATGAGTCCTTTCGTATGGCTTGACGAGATTGCAAGCTGTGAGGTTATTCCTCCCGAATTCCTGCTCTGCTCCATCAAGTACCGTTGTCAGCTGACCTACGATATAATAGGCAGTGAGGGACGTGAAAAGGGAGAGATCGTTACTATGGAAAGCGTCAGCGACGGTGAACAGAAGACGATGGACATCATACTTTCACCGCTGATGATGGCTAAGTGGATAGAGGATAACCTGTCGGACGAATACGACACTGCCGAATCTGCAAACAGCGAATCAAACGTAACAACAGCACAGTTTTAAGCGAAAACCGCCCTGCGAAAGCAGGGCGGTTATTTCAAACGACATAAGCGTACATCTGTTCTTGCAAAATGGTTCAAATATGGTGTATGCTATGAATTGCCTTTAACTTATTGCAAATCTCCGTTACCTGTACAATCTCAGCCCGTATGTCACAATCATGGCATAGGGGCTATTGAATTTATCGCTTTTTTATGGTATACTAAAATTAAATATTTATATGTATTTGAGCCGACTTTAGAGTACGAAAATCCTTTGCACCGGAATACGTACTCTTTACTTGATATGAACAAGGTCTGCCAGATCATTTTTTCTTATAGCTGTAACCGAATAATTTTTCAGTGTCAACAATAACGAATTTTCCGTCGGAACCGGAAAATTCGCAAGAAGTTGCGAATTTTATCTATAAATTTGCTGAAATCTGTTGACTTTTTGAATTGTGCAGTGTATAATACTAAGTGATCGGGCATACCTTTAAAGGTATGTTTTCATGAAAATCAGCTATAAGAAATTATGGATCAGACTAATTGAAAAAGATATATCCCCGGCGACGCTCAGAAAAGATCTCAATATAGCGACAGGTACAATGACCAAGCTCCGCAAAAACGAGGAGGTGGCTTTATCGGTACTGCTCCGTATCTGCGAGTATCTTGACTGCAACATCGGCGATATATGTGATGCAATCCCCGATACCGACAGGTATACGGACTGATTTGTCTTACCCATAATTAAAAAACGGCTTTAGTTCCGATAAAGCCGTGAACTAAAGGGAGAAAAAATATGGCAATATGCAGTAAATGCGGCTCGCAGTTACCGGACGGTGCAAAATTTTGTCTGAACTGCGGTGCACAAAGCTCCGGCTCTCCGGAAAACTCACAATCATATCAGGCAGGCAACTCAAAACGTGAAACTGTTTTTGAAGGCGAAATACATAAATGTCCGTCATGCGGAGAGGTGCTGGGCGCTTTTGTTACCACTTGTCCGTCATGCGGCTATGAAATAAGAGGCGGAAAATCATCGGCATCCTTACATGAATTCTCTATGTCACTCGCAAACGCAGCATCAGACGAACAGCGTACATCGCTTATCAGGAATTTTCCCGTTCCGAATACAAAGGAAGATATATTTGAATTTCTCATTCTCGCATCCTCAAACATAACAGGCAATACAGAACAGAATATATGTGACGCATGGGCGGTAAAGTTCAGACAGGTCGAGCAAAAAGCTAAGCTCGCTCTTACTGCCGATGCAGACAAAGCAAAATTCAACGAGCTGTACGAGCAGGCAAAGAAAAAGCTCACCCGTGACAAATATGTTAAAACAGCTAAAAAAGCAGGAAGTTTTCTTGTAAAGATAAGTAATTCTCTTCCTCAGGTAATCATTACTCTTGCATGGTCGATAAGTATTGCTGTTCTTGTAATAATCTGCTGTCAGAACGTTGACAGTTCAGGATTCAGCCCGTTACAGTTAGTTACTATGCTTGACCTCATTCTCGGCGCGATAATTATTCCTCCGATGACACGATGCGATTCGGCTATACCTAAATTCATAGCAACTATCGGCTTGCTCGTCTGCTTCGGACTATTGATTCCGAGATGCGCCGACAAAGACAGCGTCGGATATATTATGATATTGGTCGTTGCCGTTATATGCGCAATCATTATGCTTACACGAATGTTCAAATCAAAAAAGAAGTAACATATTTACAATCTGTCAAGGAGAAATATTATGGGATTATTCGGCAAACCAAAAGCAGGCGGATTTATGGACGAGATACGTTGCGACGAGCAATCATATCTTATATGGAAGTGGCGTCCGGCGGGTGCGGAGCTTAACAATAACAGCCGTGAAAATGCAATACGCTGGGGCTCATCGCTTCGTGTAAAGGACGGCGAGGTAGCCGTATTTGTCTATAATCGTCCCGACGGCGTTATGGAGGACTTTATTGAAGGTCCTTGCGACAGAAAGCTCGACACAGGCAATCTGCCTGTACTTGCAAGCATAGTAGGACTTGCTTACGCAGGCGGAACACCGTTCCAGGCTGAAGTATACTTTATCAATACAGCGAATATCATTCAGACAAAGTTCGGAATACCGTATTTTGACGTATACGATCCGAGATTTATGGACTTCGGCGTACCTGTAGCAGTAAGAGGTACTGTCAGCTTCAGAATAACAAATTATCGTGAATTTGTAAAGCTGCATCGCCTTACACAGTTCTCAACGGATGACTTCAACAAGCAGATAAAAGACGCTATCTGCCGGTATATCAAAGATGCGGTAACAGCCGCTCCTGCTGAAAATAACATTCCTGTTATCCAGATTGAAAGCAAGATTGCTCTTATCAACGACAAGATAGAATACGACATAGGAGAAAGACTTCGTGAAAATTTCGGAGTTACCGTATCCGGCGTAGATATCAACTCTATAGAAATTGATAAGACAAGCGACGGCTATGAACAGCTTATGGCGGTAACACGCAAGGTAACAAGCGATACAATTCAGGCTCAGACAGCCGCAAATATCAAAAATATCCACGACAAACAGCGTATAGAAGCCGAGAACTATGAGCAGTCGCTCCGTGTTCAGCGTGAGGAAGGACAGTACGCAATGCACAAGCAGACGCAGAGTGCAAACCTCGGAGCATTCCAATCCGAGTTACAGGCAAATGTCGGCATAGCAGGCGCAGAGGCTCTCGGTCAGATGGGGGCAAACGGTGCCGGCAGTGTAGACCTCGGCGGGCAGGGCGGTGCAGGCTTCAATCCTGCCGCAATGATGGCCGCTATGGCTGTTGGCGGTGTAGTAGGTCAGAATATGGCAGGTGCCATGAACAACGCTATGAGCGGAATTAACGGAATGAACAACGCAAATGCGGCAAATCAGGCAATGCAAAATGCAATGCCTCAGTCTGCGGCAGCCGCTCCTCCGCCCATCCCGACAGCAGCTTATCATATAGCCGTAAACGGTCAGACAACAGGACCTTACGATATGAACACTATGGCTCAGCTTGCCGCAAACGGTCAGCTTACTGCCGAAACGCTCGTATGGAAAAACGGTATGGCTTCATGGGCAAGAGCAGACTCGGTTGCAGAGCTCGTTTCTCTTGTAAGCCGACCGGTTCCGCCGCCGATACCGACTATCTAAAATAAGGAAGACTGTATCAATGAAATGCAGATACTGCGATTCGTTCGTACCCGATTATTATAACAATTGTCCGCATTGCGGTGCACAGCTTATAAAAGACGGGTTTTCCGAACAGCATTCCAAGCCGGCAGTAAATAAAAAGCCAACCGTTGATAAAAGGAAAGTGCCTGCAGATAATAATTGCAATAAAGAAGATATAAGCGGCAACGAATTAAAAGTAATCGGAATGGCATTTTTGTTTATGATTATATTAATTCTGATCATGCTGGTTTTTGCATTGTTGTATAAATAAGCAAAACGCCCTTGTCTGTGGATTGTATTCACAGACAAGGGCAATTTTTATATAATACTGCTCTGTTATTATTCTATCATTATCTTATTTCTTCCTGCCGCCTTAGCCTTATAAAGTCGCTTGTCGGCAGTTGTGAATATCTCGGTTATCGAGTTGCTGCTTCCGTACACAGCCACGCCTGCACTGAAAGTAAATTCTTTTCCTTTTTCTTTCTCAGAAAACTCCGAATAGCTTTTGCGTATCCGCTTCATAACCGTCATAACAGCTTCGATATTATCCGTATCAAAGAGGATCATGAATTCTTCTCCGCCGAATCGTGCTATAAGGTCATTTTCTCCGATATTTGTTTTAACCGCATACGCAAAATGTTTAAGCACATCATCACCGAAAACGTGTCCGTATGTATCGTTTACCGACTTGAACAAATCGAGGTCGATAAGCACCGCACAGTGTTTCTTTTTCTCATCCTGCGAAAGCTGATTTTCAAGATATTTTATAAGATAACGGCGGTTTCTTATCTCGGTCAGCGGATCGGTATTCACAGCAAGCGTAAGCTCCTCGCCCATTTCACTGAGCTGTTTTGCCTGACGCTCAAATTGCACTATCACTATTGCGACCGCAACCATTATGCCTAAAAACGCTATAATGAACGAAAACAGCGTATCAAGCTCCATATTGTCATTAGCCATATTCAGCTGGGGAAATTTGCTTCTGACAACAAATGCGGCTATATCTGCAACGAACACCGCCGCTCCCATTATAACTCTGTGCACCGGCTTCATAAAAGTAATAATTCCGATTTCCGCAACAAGCATATATACTGCCGTGCTTGCACCGTATGAAATATACAACATCGGGAACTCGACAAATCCAAGCACAATGAGTATTATAAACGTAGCGACATAGGTTCTTCCTGTCAGAAAACCGACCAATGACGATACTATAATTACAAGTGCGCAAGCCGCACAGAATAAGGTCTGCGGGGTAAATCCGAAAATCACCGCATTTGCCGTAAATCCCGCTATATTCGATACACAACCGGTTAATGCCAATACTATGAATAGCTTGTCACGAAGTTCTGAATTCACAGTATCTGATTTTTTATTCATTTCAAGTGTTCTCTCTTTCGTTCTTACTTTTCTTTCTGCTTTTCTGCCCGTCAATGATGCCTTTTTTCTATATCGGCAAGAATATCGTCTATATCATATCTCTTGTCCTCGTCATCTCTGAACACGAGCGATATATCGGGCTCGGAGCCGCTGTGCGTTACTTCAGCCGCAACCGTTTTTTCTGTCATTTCGGGCAAAGCATTTTTATTTTTTATATTTTCTGTTTTAGCATTCTTTTCCTTTTGCTGCTCTGCTCTGTCCGATTCCATCCTTTTTCTTGCTCCGGCGGAAAAATCCGCTCGGTCTTTTATGTTATCGGCACTTGCCGCTATATTCTTTTTGCTCCGCAGACGCTCTGTGAAATCATCCGTTTTACCGTGAGAGCTGTCCGGGATACGATTATGCGGCACTTTTCCGTTATCGGATAAAGACGGAATAGCGGCCTTTTTCGCTTCGGTCTTGCTTGCTTTTGGCAGCTTGTGTTCCTCGCTTTCAGGGGGAACATACACCGGAGCTTCTTCCTGCAACTTGACCGTTTCCACCTGCGGTACCGGACGCTTTGACATAATGAACTTCACTATCTCAAATGCTACTATTGCGATACACGGCAGTATAGCGATAGCCATAACGCCAAACGGCGACATTGCAAATCCGATAACAGCACCCCAGAAATCACTGCAATAGTTAACTCTTGCAACAAGCTGGCTTTGTGATATTGTGATATTTTCTCCGCCTTGAGTTTCAACATCAAAGCTCATAACGCCTTCCTTAAGCGTGGATGAATTTACCTTTGCAAGCTGTGCTCCGCCGTTTTCATACCGATTATATATTATAAGCTCTCCGTTGTTTACCTCGTCGGGCCACACCTTCTGCGCTATAGCGGCTGTGCCTGCCTTAAGCTGATAGAAATCGTTGTCACGCACTATGTAAACATTATATCCGAAAATATCCGGCGCAGCAGAGCCGCCGAATGAAAACAGCATTGATGTAACTACGAGAAATACCGCAAAAACAATTAGCAGTACGCCGATAACTACGCCGATACACCTTGCCACAGATGTTTTTTTTATCAAATTTTCCTCGTTTCCGTCAAAAAAGCTATTGACAACAAATCAAAAATACGATATAATAATATAGTCATTTTGGAACTGTATTCCGAAATGTGACCATATATATTTTACCACATCGCCTCGCTCTTTTCAAGTGTTTATTGTGCATTATGCAATGTTTTGACTTGTGAAGCGTCCGCTTTTGGAAAACGGAAAATGTGTGTAAATATATCAGAATATCGGAATAAATACGCTTGTGTAGCACAGTTGGTAGTGCAGCTCATTCGTAATGAGCAGGTCGCAGGTTCGAGTCCCGTCACAAGCTCCATAAAAATAACCGCCCGGATTTAATGCCCGGGCGGTTTATCTGTTTATAACGCTTGTGTTCCGATTCTTATCATAATCTTTCCGATACGCTTTTTACGGCAGTATGCTTTTTTATTGTTCAGAATTTTTCAGCAAATTTGCAATGCTCCTGCCTGCAAGCTCGGCTGAGTATCGCACCTGCTCAATATCATTTGCCAACGCTCCGAATTCTATAACCAGTGAAGCCTCAGCCAGATCCTGATTATAAAACCGATAATCGAAAAGCATAGGCCGTGTTATGCCTTTGTTATCTTTTTCTATTGCATTTTGCAAATATGACGCAAAGCGGAGGTTATCCATATAATCCGGCAATATATCCGTGCCGTCGTCACATCCGCATATTATCATTATCTGTGCCGCTTTTCTGCCGTTGATTTCTGCAACGGGAGCTATTCTCACATCTCCGTCCGCTATTCCGTCACGGTGAATGTCCAGCACTATTTTTATTGACGGATACTCTTTCAGCAGCTGCTCTGTTCGCTCTCTGCTTCTTGAATATGAGTAGTTGTAAACGGGATCGTCAAAGACAGTTCCGTCGTGCAACGTACTTATTCCGTTGTCAGCAAGCGTCTGCGCAAGCACCGCTCCTACTCCCACAACGCTGTTTGCAGGGCAAAGCGATCTTCCGTCATAATCTGTATCGTAATATCCGTCACTGTCACGTTCGTAGCTTTCGGTCGTATGCGTATGTATTATAAGCACCTGAGGTTCGTTGCTGTCCGACAGCGTGACAGAAGGCTTTTTCTCAGCCTCAGCGCCTATAAGCTCCGACGGCAGCTTGGTGCAGTTTCTTATCTGACCGTTTTCGAGATCTATTACATTGTCGCCGCCAATCTTCCCGTAGTGCTTTTCCTTGACCGTACCGTCCTTTGCCGTATATTGTGTAAGATCGTCCTTGTCCTTTCTTATGTTGACGGAAATCAGCCGTGTTTTTACGTCGGCGGGAGCGTCGACCGGCACCAGCGTTTCACCGGAAGTATCCTCCGTACTGCTTGACGGATTATCGGTCGCAGGCGCTTTCTGCTCCTGCTGCTTCTGCTTTTCAGTTTTTGTTTCATTGTCCGGTTTCTCTGTGCAAGGCTCGGATGAAACCGTATCTTCATCCCTGCCGTCAAATTCGTTTACAGGAACAGCAAGCATAACGCTCAGTGCGGTAAGCTGTCTTAGTCCGTCCGAAACGCTTTTACCGCTTACCGCTCCCGTAACGGCGTTTTCAGCTACGCCCGTCAGGGTAAACGATAATACCGCCGCTGTAAGCCCTATGCCAAGAACCTTTACAATACCTTTGTTTTTATTGTCTCTCATAAGCCCTTCCTTTCGCCAAGTGTTTTCACAGTTGGATTTTTCTTGTTACAGCTTATGATTCATTTTCCGCAAATATTCAGGAATAATTCATCAGCATAGATATGTCGCTGTATGACAGTGACGGACACAGACTGCGGTTCAGCGCACAGGATATTATATGTGCGTACCTGCTTATCTCAACATCTATATCATATCTTGTCACAAAAAATCTGTCGTTATCGCTTTCATACTCCATAGTGGTAGGAACGCCTACAGCGATTACCGGTATGCCTGCCGCCGCACTGTCAAGACGTTTCCTGCTGCCAGCGGTACTGCCGGGCGTTATGCCTGTATCCGTGACCTGTATGCTTCTGCAAAGGTGCTCCGGCTCACTGCACGCAAGGCTGTCTATCGCTACAATATAGTCCGCTTTTATCTTCTCCGCACAGAATATTGCGTGACAGACGCTGTCTATACCGGAATTTGCCGAAACATCCGTCCTTATTACCGACACATTCCCTATTCCGTCCGCATTGTGCATTTTTTCAATGAAATGCGAGGTCGCAAGCACCCTGCCTGCCGTTCTCCAACCAAGACTGTCAGATGCTACAGACGGGTTTCCAAGCCCCGTAACAAGACATTTTCCTTCCGGAAGGAGCTTGTTAAGCACCGTACACAGTGCATGGATCTGACCGTCCGCATAAGGAACGTCCGTACTGTCAACGGTAAAATATCTTCCGCAGGGGCGGTTAAAAAGAGCGGTTTCCTTTTCGGAAACGATTATTTCGGTTATCTTCTCTCCGTAAAGCTCATAGCTTTCACATCTTATTCCGTTTTTGCCCTTTACAAATTCGGTCGCCATATCTGTTCTTCCCGTAAGCTGCATAAAATTTCCTCCCGAAGAATTTTTTCAAAAAAATCGTAAAAAAGTATTGCATTTTCGTTTTGGACGTGCTATAATAAAGCGTATTGTGAAATATAACTATGATTATATGTAGATCTGTATAAAGGAGGTGCCATAAGTGCCTAACATTAAATCTGCCAAGAAGAGAGTTTTAGTATCTGCTACAAAGCAGGCTCGCAATAAGGCTGACAAGACCGCTCTTAAGACTATTCTGAAGAAGGTTGACGCTGATACTAACGCTGACAACGTTAAGGTTGCAGTTAAAGCAGTTGATAAGGCAGCAGCAAAGGGTATTATCCACAAGAACGCTGCAGCTAGAAAGAAATCTCAGCTTGCTAAGAAGTTAAACGCTGTTTCCTGAGAATAACGATTTAACGTAACGCTCCTGCGGGAGCGTTTTCTTTTTTGTGTTAATTGCGGTGATACAAAAGCATCGGCTTGCATTATTATGTGCCGATGCTCTTTTTTTATCCCGAAATGCTTTTTACCGTATATCCGTTATCAAGCCAGTAGTCGATGACATCGGGCAGTATCGCCGTATTTGTTTCGGATACCGCATGGAGAAGATATACAGCCCCATTGTGCGTTGCGGAGGTTATTCGCCTGTACGCCGTGTCCCTGTCGGGCTGATTGTCCGTATTCCAGTCGTTGTACGCAAAGGACCACAGCACAGTATCATAACCCATATTTTTGGCAATGCGTAATGTTCTGACCGAAAATTCTCCTCGAGGGGGACGCATCGTAACGGTTTTGTATCCGCCGAAATTATCGGAAATATAAGTTTCAAGTCCGTGTATTTCTTCAAATACCATATCATCGCTTATATCCGGCAGTGACGGGTGGGTACAGCTGTGATTTCCGACCTCGTGACCCTCGTTTATCATACGCTGTACAAGCTCCGGACTGCTTTTTACATAATCAAGCGTCACATAGAACGTTGCCGTAACCTTCTTTTCCTTCAGAATATCCAGTATTTTTCCGGTACAGCCGTTTTCATAGCCCTCGTCAAACGTCAGGCGGATCGTCCTGTCGTCTTTGCCGAATATGAATCTTCCGCCGTATGACCCGTATTTTTCCTGCGCCTGTACTGCTCCTACAGGACGATTATCGCTATCGGTTTCATAGCCCTGACCGTAGCAGACCTTCTCTTTTCCGTCCGTCAGAAAAGCTGTTTCAGCAGGCGTTCTGCCTCCCCTGCCCTTATATTCTGTGCTTTGTCCGGCAGTATTCTTATCTGACGTACATCCGCACATGAACATTGCCGTCAATACCGTAAATACTGCGGCTGACATTTTTCTGTGCAAAAAAATCACTCCTTTACAGATATAGTATCCGTAAAGGAGCGGTTGTAATTCATTGAAATAAATGGCGGCTTTCGTCAGCTGCCGAGATAAGTCTTGACCATTGCCTGTAAAAGCTCGTCACGATCAATATGGCGGATCAGGCTGCGGGCGTTGTTATATGTAGTTATATAGGTAGGATCTTCGGACAGAATATAGCCGACAAGCTGATTTATAGGATTATAGCCCTTCTCCTTGAGCGCACCGTAAACCGTTGTCAGTATTTCCTTCATCTCGTTTTCTCTTTCATCCTTGAGCGAAAACGGCATAGTTTTGTCGATCATCAATATCAGTCCTTTCGTTAATATCTTTAAAAAACCGAAATTATTTTAAGGTTATTATACTATTATACACTACCGTTCAATAAAATACAATAGCCGATAGCGAATTTTCGTTAAAATCACCAATAGCTGTTCGCATTTTTGGGTAATTGATAAAACTTTACAATTCACTATTGAATTATTGAATAATTTTTGGTATAATAACAATAACCAGATTTTTCAGGGGGTACAATAATGGCAGAACAGAAAAAAGCGCCATCTACAAACGGCGAATTCAAAACCTCGCCGCTCGGCTTCGACAAAGCCGAAGTAATGGCATACATAGTACAGCACAATAAAGAGCGTAAAGCCCTTAAGGAAGAAAATGACGAGCTGAAAAGAGCGCTCGAAGAAAAACAGCAGACGAACGAAGGTCAGAACAACGAACTTACAGCCGAGCTTGAAAAGAAAAAGGCTGAGCTTGACGCACAGATTCTTGAGAGCAGAAAGCAGGTTCTTGACGAAAGACGCAAGCTGGCGCAGACCGAAAAAGAACTGCACGTTATGCAGGACAAATACTCTGCCTTGACAGAAGAATTCACAGAATTCAAAAAGCAGGCAGCTGCAAAAATAGATAAAGCAAAGCACAGCGGCGGAACAATTGACCCCGCTCAGCTTGCAGAGATTTCCGCAAAAGCAAATGCCGACGCAAACGCTGTAATCGATGACGCTCAGAGCAAGGCAAACGAGATTATCACGGCCGCAAAGGCATATTTTGCCGATACAGTAAAGAAAACATACGATTACAAGCAGTCTGTGCTTGAAAAGGCAGGCACATTCGCAAACGGCGTTACATCAGGTGCGGCGGCTCCCGCAATAGATATTCAAGCTGTTCTTGCCAACATAACCGCCTCAGTAAATGAAGCCGTTGAAAAGGCACTTGCCGGAGCTAATGCCGTAAACGATGCGGTTGCAAAGGCTGTTGAAGATACAAAGGCTGTGAACGATGTACTCGCTAAGGCTGTTGAAGAAGCCGCACAGGCAGAAACAGACACTGATAACACGGCTGACGTTCCCGAAGAAAAGCTGTCCGATGATGAGGAGCTTATCAACGCAAAGAGCGAGCTTGAAAATATCGGCGGACTTGACGAGAGCGAGCTTGACGCCTATGCTCCTATGGAAATCGAACCGTATAACTTTGAGCTTAAGCTGGATATGCCGGCTCAGACAAACGATGACGATGATGACGATATGCTGACAGACAACAACGGTCTACTCAGTTCATTTGAGATAGTATCGGGTGACGATGATATTTCTGCGGATAACGTAGATACGGGCGATCTGCTCGTTGAGGAAACTCCTGCGGCAGACGATATGGCTGACCTGCTTGTAGATGAGCCTGCTGCGGCATCTGCTCCCCAAGCCGACACCGCTCCTGTTGCCGACGATTTCAGCGACCTTCTTGCAGACGAACCTGCTCCTGCTCCTGTAGCTAAGGCAGAACCTGCTCCTGCAGCCGACGATTTCAGTGACCTTCTTGCAGAAGAACCTGCTCCCGTAGCTAAGGCAGAACCTGCTCCTGCAGCAGATGATTTCAGCGATCTTCTTGCAGATGAGCCTGCTCCCGCTCCCGAAGCTAAGGCAGAACCTGCTCCTGCAGCCGATGATTTCAGCGACCTTCTTGCTGATGAACCTGCTCCCGCAGCTAAGACCGAACGGACTGCCGACCGCAGCGGCGATAAACCTAAGGAAAAGCTGAACGAAAGTCGTTCAATGGGTGTTGCCGGCAAGGAAGAAAAGGTGAACGATCCCTGGAAGGATCTCGAAGCACAGATGAACGGTATGTCTATTACTCCTCCCCCTGCACATAAACAGGCTGACGATGACGGAATGACATCTTCGTTTGACGATCCTGCCGCTCCCGCAGCTTCCGCTAAGGAAGAAAAGATCGATATGTCCGATTATTCGTCCATGCTCGGCGGAATAAACGACAATATGACCACCAACACTGCCCAGTATGATCCTTCGTGGGATCTCAAGATGATGGAAGGTCTTAAAGACAATGACGATGACGACGACGAGATGAGCTCGGATAATGTGGGATTCTTCGACCTTTAATCAAAAGTAAATATCGTATGCCGGGAAGTGTATGCTTTCCGGCATAATAAATTCAATGCGAACAGGAGTACAAACTTGGAACTTAACACAAGCGAACTTAAAGAAAAGGCAAAAACGCTCAGAGCCGGCGACAAGATAGAGCTGAGCGGTACTGTATACACCGCTCGTGACGCCGCTCACAAGCGTATAAAACAGCTTATCGACGAAGGCGGAGAACTGCCCTTTGAAATAGACGGTGCGGCTATTTACTACGCAGGTCCTACCGGCACTAAAGAAGGTATGGCTATCGGCTCATGCGGCCCTACGACATCGGGCAGAATGGACCCCTACGCTCCCCTGCTGCTCGATATGGGGTTATCCGCAATGATAGGAAAGGGAGAACGCAAACCTGCCGTAATAGATGCCATAAAACGCAACGGTGCGGTATACTTCTGTGCCATAGGCGGTGCGGGCGCACTTGCCTGTCAGTGCATAACCGAGTGTGAGGTAATAGCCTTTGAGGATCTGGGCTGTGAAAGTGTGAAAAAGCTGACTTTCGACAAATTTCCTCTTATCGTTGCAATCGACGCTGTCGGCGGCAACATTTTCGAAACAGGCAGAAAGCAGTACGCAGAGGTCTGATTAGTTGATTTTTATATAAAATATCACGGCGTTTTTCAAAAACGAAAAAAATCGAAAAAAATTTAAAAAAAGTGTTGACAAACGCAAAACGCTGTGATATAATATAAAAGTCGCTGATACAGAGTGACAAAACAGAAAGATATGGCGGTATAGCTCAGTTGGCTAGAGCACTTGGTTCATACCCAGGGTGTCGTTGGTTCAAATCCGACTGCCGCTACCATTTCTACGGCCCGTTGGTCAAGCGGTTAAGACATCGCCCTTTCACGGCGGAATCATGGGTTCGATTCCCGTACGGGTCACCACACTACGATACTCCTAAATGGCTTTACAGAGCCGTTTGGGAGTGTTTCTTTTTGTACGGATTTTGGTCTTGGTCTTTATTGCAAAGCAACAAGGTTCTCGTTGCTGTTCGAAATCTTTGATTTCGGTAACAGCAGAGGTTCTTATTTTTAATTTATGGTCTTTAAGCAGGAAATTCGGCTCTTTCGCCGCCCTGCTTTTCTTTTTTGTCAAAGATAAGTGCGTCGGCGATTGCCCGGCTCGTCCTTGCCTGTGCTTCTTGGAACATAAGACAGTAGATGTTCGTTGTCGTTGAAGCCTGCTATTGTCACAAATCCCCCGATACTGCAACCACATCAACGCCCGCATTGATGAGCAGGCTTGCGTGTAAGCGCCTTAACGAGTGAATGTCGCAGAACCTTATGCTGTTCTTATCGCAAAACTCCTTGAACCGGAAGTAGGGAGTATTGTTGTTCATAGAGCTTCCGTCCCACTTGATGAACAGACGGTCGTAGTCCTGCCACTTGTCACCAATTCCGGCGCACTGTTCGTCCTGTTCCTTTCTCAGCTCCCACAGCATATCCTTAACGTACTGCGGGTACTTCTGCGTTCTCTGGGACTTCTTTGTTTTCGTTATGTCGGTATAGATACCTTTCTTTGCCGCCTGCACACACCCGTACAGCGTTCCGTACGGTACCTTCAGTTCCTCGCCGGCTCGCTTTACCACTATTTCCAGCGACGGCTTTACTGACTGCTCCTTGTTAGCTCCTGTCGTATTTCTTCGCTTCTGGCATGTCCTTCACCCTCCTGATTTTAGCATATTCTTTTGAGCGTGTGGTGTCAAGTTTTATTATACAACATCAAAAATTTTGAAAATTAACCAAATGGGTTATATTTGAACGTTGTATTAAGCAAAATAAAAAAATCAGCCGTCGTGAAGGGCGAACATAACGGCAATACCGACATATCCAACCCTCTGGTAGCTGATTTTACTATTAGCTTATCACAACTTTTTGCAAATGTCAACCCCACTGACAAAAGGTTTTTAAAATATGTGCCGGATAACTTCTTATCGACAGAGCAAATCGAAGCAAAGCGTGAAGCTCAGAAGATTGATTACAACAAGTACGGTAGATATGCTGAGGTGTTTGAAAATGACAAAAACGGTAGCGACAACAAATTCTCCCTCCTTGATGTTCTGGGGTCAAAGAGGCTTCGGCAAGACGAGCGTTAAGGTGGAGCAGGATTAGATAAAATTTATCAATTTAACTAAATATGAACAACCCGCACCATTATGAGGTGGGTGGTTTTTGCAGCTGTATTCTTTGTTTAATGCTGCTCAAATTTTGGCTTTACTTTTGCTCCTTATTAGCAATATTGCAGTTACTGCCGCAGTACCGTACTTAAATTATAACACAAAGCCGCTATTTTTCAATGAAAAAAACTCTTTCCTCCCGAAAGAAGAAAAAACAGCAGCCCGAAAAAGAAAAAGCCGCACAAGGTCTTACCCCCTGTGCGGCTGAACGCATTGAATGTATCAGTTTATTTGAGCAGTTTGTTTTCCACCCTGAAATAGTCCACGTCGACATAACCTCCCGTCTGCTTTGTCGGGAAGTTGAATATCGCATAACGGTATCCCATAAAATGCAGACCGTAATAATTCATTTGCAGCGTGTCTCCTATTTTTGTCCAGTTCTCGCCGTCGAGGCTGTAATAGAAATACGCCTTGTCCGTTGCGTTTTTGAAATCGCAGTCGACCCGCAGATACACTTCGTTTTCCGTTATTTCGACCCTTTCCGTTTCAAATTCCTTTTCAACGTCGTCGTTATCGTCATACCAAACCGTTACGATATATTTTTTCCCGTCCTCGATTTTTACGGCGACATAACCGTATTTCTCTGCGAAGGCGGCAAACCCCGCAACATCGCCCTCTTTCATTTCTGAAACGTCGAGCTTGATATATGCGCCGCATTCCGGTCCGAAGGTTCGCTGCGAAATGGTGTTTCTCGCATTGGCAACTGTGCTGCAGACATCGACCGTTCTCAGCCTCAGATAGCCTTCCCTCTCGGTGAGCGACCAGAGGCGGTTGTCGGGATTGTGGTTCCATTGCCATTCCAACCCGAGGTTAGAGCCGTTATAATCGCTCTCGCCAGCTTCCTCGGGCGTGTCGGCAAAGCTATGATAGGATCTCACTATATGTGAGTTGATAAATTCGTCGCTTGTGACGATGCCCTTTTTCTCGTGACCCGCGATAGGAATCTTGTCGGTCGTTGGCACCTTTCCCTTAACTCCGACTACCGGCCAACCGTCCTCCCATGTCATGGTCGACAAAACGGGAGTCCTGCCCACCGCCCCGTGATCCTGAAATACAAAGCAATACCAGTTGCCGTCCTTATCGTCGACGATACCGCCCTGTGCGGCACCATCATTTCTGAAGCCCATATTATCTCTGATTATCACTTTCCTTTCCCACTCGCCGTCGAGCGCTTCGCTTCTGTAACAAAGCTGCGTTCTTTTGCTATTAGGTGGCCATGTTATGATAAAAATATAGTAATATCCGTTCAGCTTATAGACGTGAGAACCCTCGGCAAGGCAGCCCTTGACAAGTCCCGCGTTGTTGATGAGTTTTTTCTTGGTTCCGGGCTTGACCGCACTCAGATCCTTTTCCAGTTCAACGCACCATATCTCTCCGCCGCCGTAGATAAGATACACCTTGCCGTCGTCGTCGAACAAAAGACTCATATCATGGAAGCATTCGTCATACACGAACCTGTCCCATTTTCCGTTTTCTATATCGTCGGTATGATAGATATAAGTTTTTCCGGTGGAGAAGGAAGTGAAGCCGGCGTAATACACACCGTTGTTATATCTGAGGGTAGTCGCCCACTGACCCTTGCCGTAATTGTTTTCCCCGTTTCTTAAGGCAAGTTTATCACTGTCCTCCAGTGTATCAAAAACGTAATTTACTATTTCCCAGTTTACAAGGTCGTAGGATTTCATTACGGGACAACCCGGAGACAGGTGCATGGTCGTCGAAACCATATAAAACGCGTCGTCAACGCGGATTATATCAATATCGGGCACGTCGGCGAAAATAACGGGATTTGTGTAGTTTCCCTTGCCGTCGTCGGTTGAAGTTATCGTGGATTTTATGATATCCTTATCAAGCACTTTGGGGTCCTCCTCTTTTCCGGGCTCGGTGGTGACGCTCGGTAGCGGATTCGACGTTGATGTCGACGTCGTCGTCGACATCGGCGTCGACGTCACGGAGCTCGTGCCAACTTCCGCCGTGCATGCCGTCAGCGTCAATACCGCCATCAGCGCCGCTGCGAACCTAACAAGTTTTTTCATTTTTCCCTCCTTATTTTCCGTTGCCTCCGTCAGCTGTCAAGCTCAAGACCGCTTACGGTGACATTGTAGGTGATGGATGTGAATGGCGTCTCTTCGCCGTTTACTTTAAGCGCCAGACGATAGTTTGTCCATGTTATGTCTGTTTTCGCTGCGAATATTCCACATTCCTCCGTGCCGTAAATCAGCGATCCGACCTCGGAGCCGCCCCAGCCGTTTTCAAGCCCGTTTTCCGACGAGCTTGTGGGATCGAGTTCCTTATTTACGGGAACTTCAACATCTCCGTTTTCGGTTGCCAGCGTCAGCGATCTCACAAGCACCTTATACTTCGCATTGGTATCGGTATTAATAAACCCGAGGTTGACTATGGCGCTGTCCTTTTCAAAAGAAGAGGATTTTATGGAATAGTCCCCGTCCTTCGGAATGTCGAGCATCGCAGAGGGGCTCGGTCCTGGCTCGGTCTGTCCCGATATTACCAGCGTCTTGTAGGGTATTTCGGTGGAGGCTATGCTCTCTTCAGGACGAAGCTGCTCGTCGCCCTTCGAAAACCTCCACGACTTAAGCTCTATATCGGAGCCGGAAAATACGAAATAAATGTCATGATTTCTTCCGTCAAACTGCGCAAAGCTGTCCGAGCGTATTTTGGTATAATCCGCGCAGTCGAACTCGACGAACGCAGCGGCTTTGGAGGAGATATCGTCAAGACGAACCTCTATTCTTCCCTTGCCCTTGACCTCAGCGATAAACTCTGATGCCCCATAGCCGAAGTCTGCTCCTCTTACATATATCCACGCGCCGTTGGCGGTGCTTTTTGCGGCAGGATCATTTACCTTGTCGTATCCGATATCCGCACTGGTGAACATCAGCGCGCCGCTGTTATTGGTATAGGGGTCAACCAGCTTTATCTGCGCTACGCCCTTCTTGCTTGCCGCAGTTATGGGAATATCGCCCGTTGCCTTGTCCATGGGCAGATAGTCTGCCATCATACTGCGGAAGCCCGCTTTTCCTCCCATAAGCTCCTCCAGAAGAAGCGTATGGTGAATGATGTAGTTTACGCCCTTATATTCAATGAAATGAGTGTGGTTGTTAGCCCAGCGAAGTCCTGAGGCCCCGTCGGCGTTCTCTCCCGCATTATAGAAATAGGGTCCTCTGCATTCCCAACTATCCGCGTCGAGAGGGGTCTTGGTAGTCATATACGCCATGCTGCACGCGGGCGGAACTTTGACCCCCTCGTACTCCTTCCAGCCGGTCTTGTGATCCTGCCAGTCGGTGCAGTATGTATAGTAATATACTCCGTCGATATAGTTCAGCTCGCTCGCCTCAAAAAAGTAGGGAGCGTCAATGGAAACAAATTCGCTGTCAAAGGACAGCATATCCTTTCCCAGCTTTGCTATCTTCGGGATCTTGCTGTGCATAGTGTTGCCGTCCGCCGGTGTGCCTCCGCCGAAGGCGAGCCAGCCTACGCCATTTTCGTCAATGCATACGCCCGGATCAAAGGGTGCGGGGCAATTCTCCAGCCCAGGCATATTCTGATAAACCAGAGGCTCGCCGAGCGGATCGGTCCACGGTCCCACAGGGTCGGTGGAGGTTATCACGCCCACGCCAGAGCCGCCGTTTGAGAAGTAAAGGTAAAAATGCGTAAGTCCGTCGTCTTCAACGCGGGAAACTATCGACGGTGCCCACGAGTTATATATCCACGGTGCGATCTCTCCGACCTCTATCCTGCCGTGATATATCCAGTTTACCATATCGTCGGTGGAAAATACCACAAGCGATTTGATATAGGCGTAGTCGTTCTTTGTTCCCTCTTCCGCCTGCTGTTGGTCGTTCGTGCCGTAAACGTAAAGCCTTCCGTTATATTCCACCGCGGTGGGATCGGCGCAGAATATGTTCGGCGAGATGGGATTTGCGTTCATCTCGTTCTTATAAACGTTACCGCTTACGCTGTCGATAATTATGCCGTTGTTCAGACTGTCCATAATTTTCTCCTCTGATACCGTGCCGCTTTCATTCGTTTCGGAATTCGAAGCGCTGGAAACGTCTGCGGTTCCGGAGTTGCCGGAAGCGTTGGGCTCGGAGCTCCCGCTGCTTGTTTCGCCGCCGTTCGAGCAGCCCACCGTCATAAACAGGGCCGCCGCACACAAAATAGCCGCGAATTTACTTGTGATCTTCATCGTTAAAACCTCCGTTTTGTTTCTCGTGTCCAAAGACACCTTTAAGTTTATTATACCAATAAACAACACAAAGTCAACAGGCGATATCTGTTTTGTCCACCTTTTAATCATAATATGCACCTTTTCGGTTGACATAACCGCATGAACGTGAATAAGTTATAATTTATACGAAAGCTTGTTTCCGGCATACTCTGTCGCCGAACGCGTCAAAAATCCTTCCCCGTCAGCGGCAGAATTTACCGCAGAACAGAGTTGAGCGGCTGCGGGAACGGGCTTTTTATGAATGCGTGAAAGGACGAACGAAATGTCAAGAAAAAAATTGCCGTAATAACCGCAAGAGCCGACGACCGCACCCAGAAGGATATCATATGCGGAATAGCCGAGGCGGCATTTGCCGCGGATACGGACGTGGTGGTGTTTTCAAACATTTATAATCACCGGATAAGGGACTAATTTCTCAATTTTGAAAATGTCATATACGATTTTTTGATCCGAGCGGCTTTGACGGAGTTATTGTCACTGCGGAAGCGTTTCTGGACATTTTCCCACCACAAAACCTCGCAGATCTCTCTGCGAGGTTTTTGTTTTATGTATTTTGTCGCTTTTGTCTCCTAAAACGTATGGCGGTTTTCCGCAAGCCATGCAAGGCAAGGTAAAATCCACTTTCAGCAGATTTTATATCTGAGGTTATCATATCACAAATTAGTATTGCTCCGCATTTTCTGTTCAATTTCCTTACGTCACCACTTATGTTTATCAGTTACTTTGCAGTTTAATCTGCGAAATAACTTGTTGCTATGCAAAAAATCCACCGACCTTAAAAGTCAGTGGATTTTAATATTCTCTTCAAAAAATCTGATAAGGGTATCCATAACTCCGCCTGCCGCCTGAATACTGCCAATCATCAAGAGATCGGAGTTAAGCGATGAATAATCAATATCATAACCGGCATTTCTGATAAGCAATACAAAGAAAACTCTCTCCGTTCTGCCATTACCCTCTCTGAACGGATGAAGTATATTCAACAAATGATATAAATCAGCTATTTCGGATATAAACTTATCTTTTGATAAGCCCACAAAATAATTCATACTTTTCAGCCGAGAAAAAATCAAGCAACCAAGTTCGTCAATCTTTTCCGGATCAGTGAAAACGGTTGAAGTTTTTGATAAAGCTATCGTTCTTGTTTGCCCTGCCCATTCATACAAATCTTCAAATAAAATTCCATGCAATTCTTTATAACTTTCAAAGTTGAAATCAGTAATTTGTTTTTCTTTAATAATACTTGCCGCTTTGTATGATGTTATCAATGCCTCAGTACTGTTCAACTCATTTTCATCAGTAATCCCTAATTTGTTAATCAAAGTTGTAGTGCCGGTGTAACAATCGGCATTTGTGATGTTCAGATTATATGCCATATTCAACCATTCTTCTTATTAAGCTCTTTTATAGCTTTATCCAATGTTATTTCTTTTTTCATCAGTTTCATGATAAGCTCCCTGTGTTTTTCGGTTATCGTAAAACCCTCCATTTCTGTGGAAGCAATTGCGTTATCTACAGCACGTTCAATCGTCATAACAGTTATAATAATCACCCCGTTTCATTTTTATTATATTATACTCCTGTTTGCCGATAAAAGCAATGCTTATCCCCCGCAATTTCAATTTAAAATGATATTTGTTTCTTTATTGCAATGAAAATTTGACATACCAATATCAAAAATCGGAATGCCCGTAAATATTGACATACCCATAAAAAAGTGATATAAATTAGTTGTAAAAGCAGATAATAATGTCTGTATTTTATATCATTCTACGGAGGTGTTTCAATTATGATGGAAAGACTGAGAGCGATGCGTGAGCCGCTCAAATATGTACAGGGCAGAGATGCACTGCTTAAATTTCATGAAGAAATGGGTTATATGGGCAAGCGCTGGCTGTTTGTATGCTCAAACAGCGGTTACAAGGCCTGCCACGATAAAATAGAAAAGAGCTTTGATGGTCTTGACGACTACAGACGTTACGAGATATTCGGCGGAATATCCAGCAACGGCGAAATAAATAAGATGAAGGCTATCGTAGAACAGGACAACATTGATACAGTCGTAGCCGTAGGCGGCGGCAGTGCCGTTGATACAGCAAAGGCTACCGCATACTACAGCGGAAAGCACATTGTAATCGTGCCTACAGTTGCGGCTACGGATGCTCCCTGCACGGGACTTTCAGTAATTTACAACGATGACCACAGCTTCGATAAATATCTGTTCTACCACACAAATCCCGACGCTGTAATGGTCGATACGACCGTTATCGCAAATGCGCCTGTCAAGTTCCTTATCGCAGGTATGGGCGATGCGCTCGGCACATATTTCGAGGGTCGTGCTTCTATCCGCACCGAATCCGCAAGCCTTGAGGGTACGGGCATCACAAGAGCGGGTCAGGCACTTGCTCGTCTTTGCTATGACACACTCCGTGAATACGGCAAGCAGGCTATCGAGGCTTGTAAGGTACACGCCGTTACTCCCGCACTTGAAAATATCGTTGAAGCTAACGTTTACCTTTCAGGTGTCGGCGCCGATAACGTAAACTGTGCCGCCGCTCACTCATTCTACAACGGCGTTACTTCTCTCGGCATAAAGCACGCAGATCACGGCTGCTGCGTTGCGCTCGGCACGCTTGTACAGCTTGTGCTTGAGGGTGCGCCTAAAGAGGAATTCAAGGAAGTTCAGGACTTCTGCCTTGAGGTCGGTCTTCCCGTAACGCTTGAAGAAATCGGCGTTACAACTCCTGAGCAGGTAAAGACTATTTCCGAGAACGCTTGTATCCCCGGCGAAACTATCCACAACCTCGCAGGCGATGTACAGCCAGTTGAGCTGTATGACGCTATTATGCAGGCTGACGCTATGGGTAAGATTGCACTCGGCAAATAAGCATAACAAATAATAAAAACACCGGACCTTTAGCACTGTGCGAAAAGGTTCGGTGTTTTGTTTTGCCGAGCATACCGACAATGGCTTTAAGCCTTTCAAGGTTTTAATATCGGCATAAAACAAAACCGCATCAGAACGATGCGGTTTTAATGGCTGGGGTGGAAGGATTTGAACCCTCGAAATGGCGGAGTCAGAGTCCGATGCCTTACCACTTGGCGACACCCCAATATTCTTTAAGTTATCACTGCCGTGACAACGTAGATTATTATATCACACTGAAAAGCCGATGTCAAGCATTTTTTGAAATATTTTTTGATTTTTTTCGATTGTTCCCGTTTTTAAAATTACCTATAGTTATATTCCAAATGATTTAAACAACCCGTCAATTTTTCTCTCCCATTTTGTTGACTATGAATATTCCTGCGCTGACCAGTACAAGAGCAATCAGCGACTCAAGGCGGAATGCCTGCTGTGCCTCTCCGAGCAGAAGCGCAGAAAGAAGTACACCGCAAACCGGGTTCATAAAGCCGAAAACAGCGATTTTCGATACAGGGTTGTACTTTAACAGCAGGCTCCAGATCGAGTAGGCACAAGCGGAAATAAACGCAAGATAAAAAAGCATCAGTACGGCAGGCAGGGGTGATTCAGGCAGAGTTATGCTGCCGCCTGCAAGTAAGCCGATAACGGTCATGACCGCACCGCCGAGCAGAAATTGCCAGCCGCTGAGCATCATAGTGTCGGTGTCTTTGGAAAAGCGTTTTATAAGCACGGAGGAAATCGCATAGGCAATGGTGGAAAGAAGAATAAAGCCATCTCCTGTAAGGCTGAATCCGCTGAGCAGAGAGCGGTCAAGATTTATAACTACTATTCCTGCAGTGCCAAGCACACAGCCGATAATCTTGAATTTTGTCAGCTTTTCAAGGCGAAAAACAAGCGATGAGATAAGTATGCACACAAACACGCTCATACCCTCGATAACGGAAGATTTCACTCCGCTTGTATTGGCAAGTCCGATATAGAAGAACAGGTACTGTAAAATCGTCTGAGTAAGGCTCAGTGCCGCCACCTTCGGCAGTTCCTTGATTTTCGGAACAAGCGGCTTTTTGTGCATTATGCTTCCTGTTATAATAACCATAATTCCTGCTGCGAAAAAACGTATCCCCGCAAAAAGTATCAATGACATTGGTTGTGAAGTGTCAACGCCAAAAAGCCCGTAACCGATTTTTACGCAGGGAAAAGCACTGCCCCACAAAGCAGAGCAGAATATTGCGAGAATTGCGGCTATCCAAGTTTTTGTCAGAATATCGGCTTTCATAATGACCTCGTTATATGCACAAAATAAGCGGTGTATCTTCGGCACAAACGCACAGACACACCGCTATATATTTTATCACTCTGAAAGAACAAGGTCAATACTGTTTTTTCTGATATTCCGACAGCGTTGCGGATTTCGTTGCACATCGCACCGAATTATCGGGGCGTTATCTGCTGAGCCGCATTGCAATCACCGATATATCGTCGCTCTTTTCGTCACCGGCATAGAATCTGGCGGTATTGGCAACTTCTTTAGAGAATTCCTTAAGGTCGGGCTGTTTATCCATCTCCCTGTAAAGCCATTTCTCATTCAGCTCTGCACCGTCGCTTGTCATAACTATCATATCCCTGCTTCCTATCGTAAACGTTCTCCTGTCGTAGACAGGCTCGTCCTTTACTCCTATCGGCAAGCCCTTACAGCCTATGGTGACAAAGCGGTTTCCGCACTTGATATAAGTGTTGGCACTGCCTGCCTTGTATAAGTCAATCTTTCCGCTGTAAAGGTCGACAGCACATATTTCAAGAGTAGCAAAGCTCTCATCGGAGGATTTGCACACAAGCGATGTATTGATCACGCTGATTGCCGCCTCTACTCCGACACCTGCCTGCAAAAGACGTATTAGCATAGCGCAGGCAAACGATGAGTCCACTCTCGCCCTGCCGCCGCTGCCCATACCGTCCGATAATACAACATACGCTGTACCGTTCTTATCTATGAAGCTCTCGTAATAATCGCCGCAGGCTGTACCCTCCGTCTTGCTTATCTGACATATTTCAACGTCAAGCGTGTAGGTGGTTCCCGAAAAAAGACTCAGCTTACACGCCCCTCCGACACGGCTCAAGGTCGGCAAATCAAAGCGGCGGCGGAAAGCAAGCGTCATAGCCTCGCATATATCCTGCTTTGATGCGAAAAAACCGGTATCGGAATATGCCTCGACAAACATTCTTCCCTGCTCGCCAAGCTCCACATTCACTGCGTCTGCATCTTCACAACCGAGCTTCGATAACACATTGCAGGCGGTTTTGTTGTACTGAGGCTCAATTTCTCCGCTGTTTTCAATCTCATCGGATAACTGCGAGAGAATCTGCTCCGTTGCCGACAGCTGAGCCGTCAGGATATTACGCATACGGGCAATTCTTCGTTTTTCCGTACTGCTCGCTACATAAACATCACACAGCCTGCGGATTTTGTCAATCAGCTCCTGCTTTTTAGGGCATCGTTCGCTTAAAGGCTCCGAAAAAGCATCCGGATCGGCACTTTCTCCCGACTTTACCATATTCGTAATCTTTGCAAACTGTTTAATGCTGTCGCCGTACTCCTTGCCCCAGCATTGCATATTATACCTGCACTTACGGCATATTTCGTCACAGGCTGTATTGTACACCCAGCTTATATCGCTTCCTATATTATTATCCAGCTTTTCGGCAGTGATACCGACCGTTCTTCTTACCTCGGCAATCGCTCCTCCGGCAAATTTCAGCCGTTTTGAAAACAGTTTTCTGACGCTGTTTTCGCCCGCTTTAACTCTGGCAATATCGCCCTGCTCGGCTGTAAGCTTTGCCGGTAACAGCATAAAGACCGCCGATGACATGAATATGCAGGCAACAACGGCTAGCTTTGAATTATCCATTCCGAACAGCGAAGTGCCAAGCGTTGCGGTCAGCACAAATCCTCCTGCGGCACTCAGCTTTCTTCCGCCGCTGAACATACCTCCGACAGCCGCCGCAGGAGCAACAACAGCCGCAAGAAAAGCGTAGTCGGCTGTGGCAACCGCACACCCGAGCGCAGACACCGCACCGCACACAGCACCTGCTCCACTGCCGTACTTCATAGCACTGCAAAGGGAAAGGCAGGATGCGAAAATTATTCCTATATTGAAGATGCCGACGCTGTAATGCGACAGTATGCCGGATACTATAGCACAGCCGCCCAGAACACAGATAAAGCTGAGAGGATCGCTGCGGACGGTTATCTTTGCTATCTCACGCTTTTCGGCAAGCCGTGACAAGCGTAAAGCAACAACCGCACCTCCGCCCGCCATGACCGAAAGAATGATGCAGTTCATCACCTCGCTTACGGTAGACGATGTGAGAAAATTCGCCGCAAAGACAGAGCCTGCCGCCGTGACAGCCGATACTATCTCAGACACGGCTGATTTTCTGCGTGAAACTATCATACGGATGGCAACAACGGAAAGCAGAGCCGATGTAACGGTAACGCCGTCGGTATAATTACCGCCGAGAATATAGCCTGCAACACTTCCCACAAATGCGCTGATACAGTCGATTCCGCTCATAGCCGCCGCAAACGATGCCGCAAACGGCGATGGCTTTCCGAACACTGTACTCATTGAAATTACCGCCGCCGCTATCATTACAGCCGTACATCTTATTACCGAATGTTCACGGATATCTATCTTATCCTTTGTTACTGCCCTTGACATTTCAAACTTCCTTTCGCAATCAGACATCAGTCACCGACTATGTAATTATTTTACAGTTGTCCGACAGCGTTTTTTGTCGCAACGGGTAATGATATTACGCAAAAGAAAGGAGGTGCTGTCGTTTACGGTATAATGCGATTTCAAGCGATTATTTTCGGTAAGATTTTCTGGAAGATACTTAAAGAGAAATATGGGGAGCATTTCAAGAACGATATAAACAGTTAATAAGAACGCACTTTCGGGAACGCACAGTCAAGTGCGTTCTTTTTTTGCGGAAGTTTATAAAAGGAAAGCAAGTTTCAGTGACACAAAGTCACACTGTGTCATAAAATGTAAAGGGTACCCGAATAAAAAATACTTTCAAGGAGGAAAAACAATGGCAACATTCACAAACGTTGCTACCCTTTCGTATAACGGCACGGTAGTAAATTCAAACGTAACAACAGGCGAGATACAGTAGACTCTTGCCGCAACAAAGCATTCCCTTGCAAACACCTACAAGCAAGGCGACACTCTGACCTATATCGTGAATATCGTGAACACGGGAAACACAGCGTTTACAAATCTTACGTTAACCGATAATCTCGGCGGTTACACCTACGGTGCAGGAACAGTGTATCCTCTGGCATACGGCGGAGATGTACGCTATTATATCAACGGCGCATTGCAGACAGCTCCTGCCGTAACAGCAGGTCCGCCAATGACAATAACGGGAATAAACGTTCCCGCAAACTCTGAGGCGCAGATAGTATACAACGCCATAGCAACGGCTTATGCTCCGCTCAATATTGAAGGCAGTATAACCAACAGCATCTCGATAACGGGTGACGGCATTACAGAACCTATCGCCGCCACAGAAACAGTAAATGCCGCAACCGCTCCTGCGCTTGATATTGAAAAGTCGCTCAGCCCGACAATAGTAAGCGAGAACGGTCAGATAACCTACACCTTTACTGTTACGAACAAGGGCAACACCGCTGCCACACAGGCAGACGATATTGTTCTGCGTGACGTATTCAACCCGATACTGAAAAATATCGGAGTAACCTACAATGGCACCGTTCTCAGCAATACCAGCTACACTTACAATGAGGCTACAGGCGTGTTTGAAACTACAGCAGGCGCTATAGAAGTACCTGCGGCAACATTTGCGACAAACACAGACGGTACGGTTTCAATTACTCCCGGTACGGCAGTAATTACGGTTACGGGCAATATCTGAGCAAAGCACGGATAAACACACATCGTCCGCTGTATGACAATCAAAAAGCAATAGATATGAGGCGGTACGGCAAATGTCGCGCCGCCTGTTCATTATCAAAACATAAAAACAAAGAACTCCGGCTGTTACACCGGAGTCCTTTGCTTTGGGGAAATATATATGAAAATCGAAGATAGCAATTTAATCTGTCAGCTTGATTGCTTTTCTGTTTCCTCGCTGACTGTGGTTATATAATAATGCTTGTTCGTGAAATTAAAAGAATAGTTTTGTGTAAATTAGATGAAAAGTGAAGATGAAATTTGTCAAACTTTCACAATTCTACATTATTACACCGCCGCCGAGTACAATATCGCCGTCATAGAACACAACGTGCTGTCCCGGAGTTACCGCTCTTATCTTTTCATCAAACACGACCCTGACCGTATTTCTGTCTTGCGGATATACGGTACACGGCTGTTCAGTCTGCCTGTAACGTGTCTTTGCCCTGCATTTAAACTCGCTTTCGGGATATTCAAACGCTATCCAGTTAAGATTATCTGCATACAGCGTATCGGTAAAAAGAAGCTCGCTTTCGCCGAGGGTTACGGTATTATTATCGGCATTTTTTCCGATAACATACATCGGTTTACCAAATCCTGTGCCTATTCCTCTCCTCTGTCCTATCGTGTAAAATATAACGCCCTTGTGCCTGCCTATAACGTTGCCGTTTTCATCGAGAAAATCGCCGTCGGGGTAAGCGTTACCCGTATAACGCTCGATAAAGCCGGCATAATCGCCGTCCGGCACAAAGCATATATCCTGGCTGTCGGGCTTGTCGCTGTTGATAAGTCCGCTGTCAGCCGCAATATGCCTTATCTCGTCCTTTGTCATTTCACCGAGAGGGAAAACGCTTGCGGCAAGCTGTTGCTGACTTAATCGGTACAGCACATACGACTGATCCTTTGCGTTGCTTGTGCCGTCTGCGTTGATTGCCTTTTTGAGCAACCATCTGCCGCTTTTTTCATCGTAACAACTGCGGACATAATGACCTGTGGCAATGTGATTTATCCCCTGCTTTTTCACCGCATCAAGCAATGCGCCGAACTTTATCGTTTCGTTGCACTCTACGCAGGGGTTAGGCGTTCTTCCCGAAAGATAGCTCTGTACGAAACTTTTCTGTACCGTATCGGAAAACAAATCCCTCATATCAAGCAGATAATGAGGTACGCCGAATTTTGCCGCTATCGCTTTTGCGTCCTCGATGTCGCTTGCCGAACCGCAAAGTCCGCTGTCGTCCGTTCCTCTGCTGTCGTGCAGTTTCAGCGTATAACCGCTGACCTCATATTTATCCTTCAACAGCACAAGAGCCACCGAGCTGTCCACTCCGCCGCTCATCGCTATCGCTAATTTTTCTGCCATAATGTTATGTCCTCTGATATTATAATTTACCGCCGCTGTGTTTTCACGGCGGCGGTACTGATGCAATAATTTAATTTTCTTCACTGCCTGCAAGCTGTGAGGGATGCTTTTTGAAGAAGTCAACTCTCGGCTCAAGGAACTTAAGCTGATGCTCGCTTTCGCCCTTGCAGAAGTAGTCCATTCCTTCAAACACATGATCCCAACTCCAGAAGTCCTCGCCGAATCCGAGATACTCTCTGAGCATCTCCGTACCCTCGGGAGCGAGGGGGTGCAGAAGAAGTGCGGCTGTTCTTATATAGTGGAACACGTTGATAAGCGTCTTTTTACGAAGCTCGTTATCGTCTGCCGCATCAGCCTCACGGCTGAGCTTTGACCATACCTTGCTCGACTTTCTTACAAGCGAATCAAGTACATAGGTCACCTGGTGGAACTCAAACTTATACATATAACGCTCATATTCAAGAATAGCCTTTTCGCACTCTGCGATAACGTCCGCATCGGGTGTGCCTACGGGCATCTTGCCGTCAAAATACTTCTGAGCGTAATAGAAGCAGGAACGTATAGCTCTGTTGAACACGTTTGAAAGCAGGAAGCCTTCCTTTACAACAGGGTCATTGTCCTCAGGCTTTGCATCGGGGTTATAGGGCTTGGGCTGGAAGCTGACGCTCCTTGTGCCGAGACCCAGTCCGAGCCAGTGCATACGGAGCTGTTCGGCTGTATAGTAGTTCAGCAGATCCGCCGCCATAGGAGGCTTTATAGAGCCGCTGCTGCTTGCTTTCTTGTCAAGGAACAGAATGTGGTTGTTTGCAACAAGGATAGGAAGCTGCATTTCGCCGTCCTCAGGGTCGGAGGTTATCTCGCCCTTTTTCAGCGCCATGAACATTGCCATTTCCGCAACACCGTAGAAATAGATGTTATCCGAGCCGATAAACTGATATACCTGTGAATCCTTTGAGCACCAGTAATCCTTGTAATGCTCCATATCAATGCCCTTGCTCTTGAGATAAGCGCAGGTAAATGAGATAGGTGCCCAGAGCGACTCGGGCCATACCCATACGGTAAGTCCCTTTTCATCCTCAAGGTCGGGAGCCTTTACGCCCCACTCGATATTACCTGTAAGTCTGAACGGAACAAGCGTCTTGCCTGTTCTGAAACGCAGACCGTGATGCGCCATGATCTCTGTTGCCGCATCACGCTCGTCAAGCGTGTCGAAGCATATCGTGAACGAAGGCTTTTTCGGGTCGTCCGTCAGCGTATGATGCGCAAGCAGATCCTTTATCTTCTCATAATCCTCACGCAACTCTTTCTTTATATGAACAACGGGCGGTTCAAGGAACTCGCCGATAGTCTTTGAAACAAGAGAACGGACATTCGGCATCTTCTTTATTCTGTCAACATATTCACCGAGCAGCTTTGTGTACTCGGTAAGGCGGAAGTACCAGTTCACAACGTCACGCATTACCGGTGTTTCGCCTGTCAGCGTGCTTTTGGGGTCAATAAGGCTTGAAGGCATATACTGATGTCCTAGATCGCACTCATCCGCATAGCCCTTTTCCGACTGACAGCCGAGAACGGGGCATTTGCCTATTACCTGTCTGCCGTTTAAGAATACGCCCGCCTTTTCGTCATAGAACTGCGAGGTGGTGATTTTTTCAAGCTGACCGTTTTCGTACAGCCTTCTGATAAATTTGTCGGATACTACGTTGTGTATCTTTGCAGGCTCATCCAGTGCGGACGCACCGAACAGGTCGAGGCTTATATCATAATCTCTGAGCGTTTTTTCCTGGCTCTCGTGATTTTTCCTTACAAAATCCTCAATAGTACCGTCAAACTCTCCGCTTTCCTTCAGCTTCCTGTAGCTTTCTGCTATAGGCGAGCCGTAGCAGTCTGTACCCGATACGAAAATTACGTTATCCTTACCGATACGGTCACGCAGGAATCTTGCGTATGTATCCGCAAATACGAACACACCGCCGACATGACCGAAATGAAGCTGTTTATTACCGTAAGGCATACCGCCTGTGATTACCGCTCTTTTCGGGAAGGACGGTCTGTTATCCTTTGACGGCTTGTTGCTTTTATAATTATTGTTATTTTTGTTGCTGCTTTCCAATTTCAACACTCCTCGATGAAGTTTATACAATTTGATAGAATTTATTGTATCACATATCAGCGGAAAATGCAATAAATTTGTGTGATTTTAGGCGTACCGCCGAAATTCGTTGTGCTAAGAAAGACAAGTACAGGCAGGTGCGGCTCAAAACTGAGAAAACTGTGTCAGATATGCTCATTTTTCATCGAATCTTCTTGATTTTTGTATACAAATGTGGTATACTGAATTTATATTATATCCCCGAAAAAATATTGTGTGATACGTTTTGATTTGAGAAAATTTTCAGTATTATTTTAATTTGATTTATAGGAGGGAGACTTATCTGTGGAAAATAAAAGCGGCAGAAAAAATGTTGCCTTCTGTATCGGAGATCTTGAAGGCGGAAAAATGCTTTTACAAGGCTTTTGTAAAGTACTCGGCGATAATCTTATAAATGTACATATCTTCAACTGCTGTACCTGCTTCTACGATGGAGCGCCGCATAATATAGGTCAGACAAACATCTTCACTCTGCCTAACTATGATATTCTTGATATGCTTGTCATTGTTCCTTTTTATCTGAGCAGCAGCGAAGAAGTGATACGGCATACTATCGAACGTGCGGTAGAAAAGAACGTACCCGTGCTGACAATCGGAAAGCAATATGATTACCCCAACTGCTACTGCATAATGCCCGACTACCGTCGCCAGATAGAGATGATAACAAATCATCTTATAGAAAGACACGGCATAAGAAAGCTGAATTTTCTGGGAGGATTCAAGAACCACTTTACCAGTGACGAACGTCTTGCGGGCTTCCTTGATGCACTCAAAAGCCATAACATACCGATAGAGCCGTCAAGAATATATTACGGCAATCTGTGGAGCGCCCCTGCAATTCAGCAGGTGGAAAAGATGAACGAGGACGGAAATCTTGACTGCGGAGCAATTGTCTGTGCAAACGATACAATGGCATCGGCTGTTATGATAAAGCTGGAGGAGCTTGGCTTTGATATGCCCGGCGAAATTGCCGTCACCGGAATGGACGGTACAGACGAGGCCAACGGATATATCACGACCGCAAAGATACTCGCCGACAAAGCCGGCGAGGAGGCCGCCAATATCGTGGCTAATCTTCTTCTCAGAGGTAAGAAGCCTGCAAAGCTCGGCATAATTCCGCCCAACATAATTTACGGTATATCCTGCCGCTGTACGAATATGCAGAACGCCCTTGATCTCCTGCCGAAGCAAAGGCACGATCTGTTCGAAGAACTATATGACACAAGGCGTTTTTCGATAAGAACTGCGGCTATTGCGCAGGAGCTTGCAAACTGCTCTACATTTGACGATGCAAGCAAGAATATTTCGGCGACGCTTTCGAGAATATGGTGCAACAATTCCTGGATATGTATCTGCAAGGACTTTATGGAAAGTTCGCTTGTGAACGATTCGATTGACGATGTTGAAAACAACTGTCCCATACACATACACGGCTACTGCGATACTATGAGGTGCTTAGCACGATGCACAGATAAGAAGCCGCAGAGCGAAACCGAATTTCCCACTTCTGAAATGCTCCCCGACTTCTACGAAATGTCCGACAAAAGCAAGGTCATTTTGTACACGCCTATTCACATAAGGGATAACACGCTTGGATACCTTGCGTTCAATTTCTATCCATGGAGCAGTATGAACTATCTGCTGAACTTTCTCACTATGGCAATGTCACAGCTTTTAGAATCGGTACGCAGGCAGAACGAGCTGTACGCATACGCAAAGAAGATCGATATGCTCTATATCACCGATCCGCTCACCTCGCTGTACAACCGCAGAGGCTTTTTCAGAATATACAACGATTATGCCGAGGACGGAGTTAAGGATGACTGTATGGTCATTTCGGTGGATCTTGACAATCTGAAGCTGATAAACGACAACTTCGGACACAACGAGGGCGACAACGCTATTCTCACTATGGCAAACGCACTTAAGTCCGCCGCAGACGAGAACGATATATGCGCACGCTTCGGCGGCGATGAATATGTCGTATTCGGCAAAGGCAAGGGTGAATACGAGATGAATGCGTATATCGACAAGGTCAACAAATATCTTTCGGAATACAACCTGACAAGCAAAAAGCCGTACAATGTACACGGCAGCTTCGGCGGATGCATTGTGCCGAAAGGCTCAAAGCTCCATATAGACTATTATATAAATAAAGCCGACTCGAAGATGTACGTTGAAAAGGAATCGCATAAGAGAACAAGAATGCTGCATGACTACAGCAAGGATAAGCCTCAGACCGACGAGTAACACAAAACAGCAAGACCGCCTTTCCGGCGGTCTTTCAGCTTGTAGAAAAAGTATGTTTTTTCAAAAAAAGTGCTTGTTCTCAATCCCTATCCCCAAACCCCTTTCCCCGGGAAAGGGGCTATATTACTGGGGCTACCGCCCCTAGACCCCGTCGGGGGCTACGCCCCTGCGACCCCATTTTTTTATAATCAAGAGGTTTATCGACAGTCTGAAAGACCGCCTTTCCGGCGGTCTTTTTATGTAAAACGCATATAATCAGGCGTTTGTGCGGCAAAATACTATAAAATTATGTCGATTGACTTTTTTATGCAACAGTTGTATAATAAAATAAATGTGGCTTACAGCAAAAGTATGATATGGCATTTTGAAATTAAGGAGCTGAACTTTTGAACAAGACCGAAATACTTCTGTCGTGTATGTTTCTGAACGACAGCGAAGAAATGATAAAGCGTTCTCATATCACCTCGGACACGGTTATAATAAATCAGTGCAATGAGGACGGATATAAGGAAGAGCATATCGGCGATGCATTTGTCCGTACTTTTTCGGTAAAGGAGAGAGGGCTGACTAAAAGCCGTAACCTCGCCATATCTAAATCCGATGCCGACGTGTGTATTATCTGTGATGATGACGAGGTGTTCTCGCAAGGGTACGACGAAGCGGTGCAGAAGGCTTACAGCAGTCTTCCGCAAGCGGATATTATCATATTCGATATGGCGCAAAGACCTCATAAATGGGGCGACAGCATAAAAAAGCTCGGCTACAGGGATATTATGAGCGTAAGCTCGTGGCAGATAACGTTCAGACGTGAAAAACTCCTCGCCAAAGGCATTCGGTTTGACGAAAACATGGGTGCAGGCTCAGGCAACGGTGCGGAGGAGGAATTCAGATTTCTGACGCAGTGCCGTAAGGCAGGCCTGAAAATATATCACTACCCCTATGAGCTGGCAACGGTGGCTCAGACGCAATCTACTTGGTTCAAGGGCTTCGACAGGGAATTCTTTGTGAACCGAGGAAATACGACAAGATATATAATGGGGCTTCCCTTGTCCGTTCTCTATGCCGCATATTACGCTTTCGCCAAAAGAAAACAGCTGACGGACATAAGTATGTTCAAGGCGTTTTCATATACGCTCGCAGGAATAAAGGAAAACAGACTTAATAAACTGAAAAAAGGTAACAATTAATGGAAAAGATACTGAGTATAATTATCCCGTCTTACAACAGCAAGCCGTTTCTGGCAAAATGCCTTGATTCGCTCCTGTGCGAATGTACGGACAGGCTCGACATAATCGTTGTAAACGACGGCTCTACAGACGGTTGCGAACAAATCGCAGAAGAATATATTGCAAAATACCCCGCCTCAATAAGCCTTATAAATAAAGTCAACGGCGGTCACGGCTCCGGTATTAATGTCGGCAGTGAAAAGGCTGTCGGCAAATATCTTAAAGTTCTTGACGCTGACGACTGGTTCCTTACCGAGAATATACCGGAGTTTATAAAGGCGCTTGAAAATACGGATGCCGATGTTGTGCTGACGCCTCATCATACGATAAACATTTCAAACGGCGAAGTAAAAAGCTGGCGTTGCTTTCCGCCGCAGTTTGGCAGAATATACACAATGGACGAGGTAATGTCGCAGTGGAAAAACTTCGACCGTAGCCTTACGTTCCACGGCATAACCTACCGTACCGATTTTTATAAAAACGAAGGAATAAAGCTCAGCGAAAAGGTGTTCTACGAAGACCACGAATACGCCACTTTCCCTTGCAGTAAGGCAAAGAGCATACTTCCGCTCGATCTTTTCATATATGAATACCGCATCGGCGATGTGACGCAAAGCGTTTCTGCCGCAAATCAGCTTAAGCGTATAGGTCATACCGAAACCGTACTTAAACGTATGACCGCCGAGGGCAAGAGCTTTACGGGTGCGGCGGCGCTTTACTGTGCGAAGAAAACGCATCTCCTGCTGCTGAGCTTCCTTGTTACCTCGCTTTTGTGCGATAAAAACAGGAAAGCAGGCAGGCAAAGAGCCGATGAAATGATGAGCTTTATGGATAAGGAATACCACGAAGTTTATGAGATGAGCAAAAAGCATTGCAAGATACTGAAAACACTCAACAGATTGCATATAGGTCTTACCGGATACAACAGAATTCTTAACTCAAAGCTCTATAACAAAGTAAGACATAACAAGAGCTTTGATTGACGGAGGTATAAATGACACTTGTTCGCAAGGATAAAACAGGCGGATTTCTTGAAGTAAGGCACTACAAGGATTTGCTTATACAGCTCGTTTCACGGGATCTTAAACTGAAATACAGGCGCAGCTTTCTGGGATATGTATGGAGCGTACTTAATCCGTTGCTGATTATGATCGTAATGTACGTTGTATTCTCGAAACTGTTCGACAGAAACATACCAAACTTTCCTGTTTATCTGCTTGTCGGCAGAACTATGTATGATTTCGTCGTCGGCGCAACAAACAAGGCGATGGACGGTATAACATCAAATGCCGCACTGCTTAAAAAGACCTATGTTTCAAAATATATGTTCCCTCTCGCAAAGGTAACAAGCTGTATGGTTGACTATGTGCTGTCGCTTGGCGCACTGCTGATAGTTCTAATCTTCACAGGCTCGCCTTTCTACTGGACGATGCTTTTATTCCCTCTTATAACGCTGGAAGCGTATATATTCGCCTGCGGAATGGGATTCTTCCTCGCTCAGATGCACGTTTTCTTCCGTGACACAAGATATATATACAACGCCTTCACAACAATGTGGATGTATGCGTCGGCTATATTCTATCCTGTTGATATTCTCCCCAACTGGATGCGTCTGCTGGTAGAAAACTTCAACCCGCTATATATCTATATAAAACAATTCAGAGATATTGCTTACAGCGGCTGTATCTCCGATATGAAAACGATAATACTCGGTGTAGCCTATGCCGCACTGTTCTTCGTACTTGGTACTGTTATTTTCAGAGATAAACAGGACAAGTTCATTCTGTACATCTGACGGAGGTATCGGTATGGAAGATTATATAATTGACGTAAACAATGTGACCGTCCGCTTCAACAAAGCGAATATGAAGGTTGATAACCTTAAGGAATATGTGGTAAGACTGCTGCGCCGTGAGCTTATGTTCCAGGAATTCATCGCACTAAAGGACGTTGACCTGCACATAAAGAAGGGCGAAGCGTGGGGACTTGTCGGCACAAACGGAGCGGGAAAATCAACGCTCTTAAAGGTAATAAGCCGCATACTCAAGCCCTACAAGGGTACGGTAGACGTAAAAGGCTCGGTTGCCGCTCTTATTGAACTTGGCGCAGGTATTGACCCGAATATGTCTGCCCGTGAGAATATATTCCTCAACGGCACACTGCTGGGATATAAAAAGGACTTTATACAGGAAAAGTTCGATGAAATAGTCGAATTCTCGGAGCTTCAGGACTTCCTTGATTCGCCCGTAAAGAACTTTTCATCAGGTATGAAAGCAAGGCTCGGCTTCTCGATAGCGACTTCGGTACAGCCCGATATACTTATCGCAGACGAAATTCTCTCGGTAGGCGATGTCCGCTTCAAGAAGAAATGCTCGGAGCGTATGCAGAATATGCTTTCAAACGGCACTACTCTGCTGTATGTTTCACACAATATGAAGTCTATCGAACAGCTTTGTGACAAGGCGCTGTGGCTCGACCACGGAGTACCCGTAATGCAGGGCACTGCAAAAGAAGTATGTGCCGCATATAACAAGAAAATGGGTGTCTGACCGCCGACCTTTACCGGCTGCCGCAGGAGCTTAGAAGACTCTTGCGACAGCTTTTTTTGCGACCGGTTTATCCGGCATTATCAAAACGCAAATATTACCGTAAAATCACAGGCATTTAACCTGCTTTATTGTGCATTACTACTAATGCGTAAAACGGCTTAAATTCTTGACAAACAGCCGCTTTCGTTGTATAATAATATGAGTTTGCTTTACGCTTTGAATAAAATTTCTTTACAGAAATTTTTCAGTCTGTCGATAAACCTATATTTTTAATAATACGGGGTTTGGGGCGTAGCCCCAAGCGGGGTGAGGGCGGCAGCCCCACACTCAGCCCCGGCACGGATGCCGGGCGTGTATGCCCAAAGGCTCTGCACGACGCAGAGCCAACAAAGTATACACAGCCCTTCACCGTGGGGAAGGGGTTTGGGGTTGGGGATTGAGAAATTACTTTATTTTTATAAAAACAGACTTTTTACAAACTGAATAAGTATTTAAAAACTGCGGATTTTTCCCTATGAAAATCACGGCAGGGCTATAAAAAACTAATCCAACAATACATAGGGAGAAAAGAGAATGTTATGGCAAACGAGAAACTTCACATCTGTGACCACCCCCTTGTACAGCACAAGGTATCTCTTTTAAGAGATAAGAACACGGGCGCAAAGGAATTCAGAGAACTTGTAAGCGAAATTTCAATGCTTATGTGCTATGAGGCAACGAGAGATCTTCCTCTTAAGAAGGTACAGATTCAGACTCCCGTAGCTATCGCAGAGTCAAATGTTATCTCAGGCAGAAAGCTCGCATTTGTACCTATCCTTCGTGCAGGTCTTGGTATGACCGAGGGCGTTATGGCACTTGTTCCTGCCGCAAAGATAGGTCATATCGGTATATTCAGAGGAAAGGGCGGATCGGACAAAACGGTCGCAAACGAGTATTACTGCAAACTCCCGTTTGATATAAACGAGCGTGACGTAATAGTTACTGATATTATGCTCGCTACAGGCACATCGGCTGTACACGCTATACGCAAGATCAAGGAAGCCGGCGCACATTCTATAAAGTTTATGTGCATTATCGCCGCTCCCGAGGGTATAGCCGCTATACACAAGGAATTCCCCGATATAGAGATTTACTGCGGTGCGCTTGACGACGGTCTTAATGAGGATCTGTATATCACTCCCGGCGTAGGTGACGCAGGCGACAGGCTCTTCGGAACAAAGTAAGTCGGATAAAATCAAGCTGAAGACGTTGAGAAACACACGCAGACAAGGAAACAGCCCCGACAGGCGTACAAAGGTACGTTGAGGGGCTGTTGACGCAGTAAGCAAAAATGCTTTCGCACAGCCGTTTTTTACGGCTGTGCGAAATTCTTTTACTTATCCTATTTTAATCTTGTGTCAGATGATTTATCTTCATTTTTGCGGTGCGTGGGTTTATCGACAGTCAGGAGCCTGCCGCAATTGCGGCAGGCTCCTTTAAACCCGTGCGGTTAATTTTTGCGTGGCTGAAGCCCTGTCATAAAGCCGTCAAGTGCGGCGGAGCATATATCGCCGCCGACAATTCTGCCGCTCACGATGATAAGGTTCATTCTGATGTTATCAAGCGTGTTTCCGCTGTCATCGGTGTAATCGGTTATAATATATGTATATTGTACTGCGTCCTCGCCCTTATACAGCGATAAATCAAAGCCGCACTGCTTTTGCAAAGCGTTGTAGTTTTCATATACGCTGCCGAATACGGCAGGGATAACGATATTCTGTACGGTTTCGCTGTCGGCGGATATGCTGTAGCCGAGCGTTTTTGCGTAATCTGCTCTGTCACTGTACGTTTCACCGCATATCGCACTGCGGCGGCACATAACAAGAACGGTAAGCAGTGTAATGAAAAGAGCGGCAGGGATAACAAGCAAGCGGATAATTTTTCTGTGTTTCATTTTTCCTCCGTTATGTCAATTTATTGTCAGGGCGGTCGGTTGCGGGGACAGTCACTTGAAATTTACTAAAATCTATGCTGAAATATTCAGCAAAATGCTGAAATTTTAACGCAATCTTTAACACGTTTAAGTATTAATTGCAAAATTTCACTAAAATTATCCGCTTCCATTTGTGATTTGTAACAAATTTGAACGGAATTTACTTTATTCAAGGCTGAGATTCGGCTAAAATTTGTATAAATTGTACACAAAAAGGACAAAATTTAAATGCGTTTTATATGTGTTGGTGATTTTGCATAACGCAAGGCTTTGATATTTGGGTAATTAGGTACTATCATTTTCGGCTCGATTTTGTTAAAATATTAGCGTAAGGTTATTCTGCAATAAAACAGGAGGTCACACATAAATGGCAAGTTTATCTTTAAGAGGTATCTATAAGCGTTACCCCGGCGGCGTAGTAGCCGTTTCTGACTTTACTATGAACATCAAGGACAAGGAGTTCATTATCCTCGTTGGTCCTTCAGGTTGCGGTAAGTCAACAACATTAAGAATGATTGCAGGTCTTGAGGAAATTTCCGAAGGCGAGCTTTTCATCGGCGACAGACTCGTTAATGACGTAGCTCCTAAGGATCGTGATATTGCGATGGTTTTCCAGAACTATGCTCTGTATCCTCATATGACTGTTTTCGAGAACATGGCATTCGGCTTAAAGCTGAGAAAAGTGCCTAAGGATGAGATCAAGAAGCTTGTTGAAGAAGCTGCTAAGATCCTCGACATCGCACATCTTCTCGACAGAAAGCCCAAGGCTTTATCAGGTGGTCAGAGACAGCGTGTAGCTTTAGGTAGAGCTATCGTTCGTGATCCTCAGGTATTCTTACTTGACGAGCCTCTTTCAAACCTTGACGCTAAGCTCCGTGCACAGATGAGAACTGAGCTTTCAAAGCTTCACAAGAAGTTAGGTACTACATTCATCTACGTTACTCATGACCAGATCGAGGCTATGACGATGGGTGACAGAATCGTAGTTATGAAGGATGGTTACATCCAGCAGATCGATTCACCTATCAACCTGTATGAGAACCCCGTTAACAAGTTCGTTGCAGGCTTCATGGGTTCACCTCAGATGAACTTCATCAACGCTAAGCTCCTCATGCTCAACGGCAAGTACACAGTTGAATTCGGTTCAGAAGATACAAAGACAACAAGAGGCAGAAAGTTCTATGTTGAACTGCCCGGTGCTAAGGCAGACACAGAAGCTCTTAAGTACTATGTTGACAAGGAAGTTATCCTTGGTATCCGTCCCGAGAACATTCACGATGAAGAAATGTTCCTTTCAAACGCTAAGACAGGTCTGATCGAAGCTACAGTAGACGTTACTGAAATGATGGGTGCTGAGTCTTACCTCTACCTCACATGCGAAGGTATCCCGCTGACAGCAAGAGTATCGCCCAGATGTACAGCTCGTCCTCAGGACGTTATCAAGCTTGCTCTTGATCCTAACAAGGTACACCTGTTCGATCCTAACGATGAGCATTCAATCTTAGTTTAATATTTAAATAAGATTATACAGTCCCCCGGTTTTTAAACCGGGGGATTTATTTTTGGCTAAGTGTGACATAACTCTTGTATGCTTCTTGACAATGCAATTTTGCTAATGTATAATTTTTATATGCAGTATGCGGATTTCGCTGTGCAATCGAAATCCGTATGCACGACGGCTATGCTGTCACGGAGGGTTACATAAGTGGGATTGAACAATAATAATTCTGTAGAAAAAAGCGGAGCTAAAGCAAGACGCAGCATTTATAATCTTGTTCTGATAGTCGTTGTCGGTGTGCTGTTCGTTACAGGATATACATATATTTTGCAAAAAATGTATAATGACAGTATACTGGATAATGCGATAGCAGAGGACAGTTCGCGCACCGACGCTATGCACAAGGGCGTATCGAATGCACTTACCAGAGAGGATTTTACCGAAATAAATACTGTGGACGATATGAATACCGAGCGTTACAAATCGCTTCAGACATATCTCAATCAGATACGCAATATGAACTCGACAAGATACTTCTATACAGCAAAGAGAAATACAGAGGGTAGGCTTATATATCTTGTGGACGGTCTTGACCTTGGCGCAGATGACTTTGCCTATCCCGGTACATATATTGAGGAAGAGATGATACCGTATATCGAAAGAGCGCTTTCGGGAGAAAATGTCTATTCGCAGGAGATAATCGATACAACGTGGGGTCATATTTTCACAGCGTGCTATCCCGTCAGAGCGAATGACGGAAGTAATGAGATCATCGGTGCGTTGTGTATCGAGACCGATATGGAGCCGACTTATGTATTTATCAGTGAACGTAATAATTTCGTTATGATAATCGGTGCTGTCGGGATAGTTGCGATAGTTATGTTGTTTTTCTGTGTCTGCATTTATATTAGGCATTACCGCAACCAGCAGAAAAAGCAACAGAAAATACTCGAAGAAGCGGCAGAAGCGGCATATTCAGCCAACAGGGCAAAGTCAACGTTCCTGTTCAATATATCTCACGATATCCGTACACCGATGAATGCTATAACAGGCTATGTCGAGCTTGCAAAGCACCATCTCAACGAGCCGGACAAGCTCAGCGGGTATATGGACAATATCAGCAATTGTGGGCAGAAACTGCTGTCGTTACTCAATAATGTCCTTGACCTTGCCAGAATTGAAAACAACAAGACAGTTATCGAAAACACGATAAACGATATTGATGACTTGTTCACGTCCTGTATAACTATGTTTGAAAATTCCGCAGAGAAGAAAAAACTCACTATATCAATGCGTAAGAATATAAAATACAGGTACATCTATATTGATGAAACGCATTTCTCTGAAATCGTTATGAACATAATGAGTAATGCCATCAAATATACCGGAGCAGACGGAGAGATAACCTGTGCTATAAGGCAGGAGGACGGCGACAACGAGCAGATGTGCAATACGGTGTTCTCAATTACCGATACGGGCATAGGAATGTCTGAAGAATACATATCGCATATATTTGAGGCATTCTCGCGTGAACGGACTTCTACAGTCAGCGGTGTAGAGGGTGCAGGGCTCGGAATGGGCATTGTAAAGAAACTGGTCGATCTTATGGGCGGAGAGATAACCGTCAGCAGCGCAATAGGCGAAGGCTCTGTATTTACTGTGTCACTTCCTTGCAGAATATCGTCAGAAGAGGAAGCAAAGGCAAAACGTGCCGATACAGATATTGACAAGACTTCCCTTAAAGGCAGAAGAGTGCTTCTGACCGAGGATAATAATATAAATGCCGAAATAGCAACCGAATTGTTGTCTGATGAGGGCCTTATAATCGAACGAGCCAAAGACGGCGTTGACTGTGTGGAAATGCTGGAGAAAGCGCCCGATGATTACTATGATATTATCCTTATGGATATCCAGATGCCGATAATGAACGGCTATGAGGCCGCAGCCAAGATACGCAGGATAGACGACCGCAAAAAAGCCGATATACCGATAATAGCGCTCACTGCCAATGCGTTTTCCGAGGATAAGGACAATGCGATAAAGGCGGGAATGAACGACCATGTTCCGAAGCCTATCGATATGAATGTCCTGCTTCCTGCTATGCAGAAACTGATAACAGGAAAATAAACAAAAAGACTGTAAATCCGATTTTGGACTTGCAGTCTTTTATATTATTTTTATACGGTAAGCGTACCGTTTTCGCTGATTTCAAGCAACAGTATCTGTTCTTCCTTGCAGGTATCGGCATTTATATATACGAGCATCTGTCTGCCGTCAGGAGAGGTGCAGTGAAATTCATAGCAATAAAGTTCGTTTGTGCCTGCGGAAGGCACTACGGCAAGTGAGGTATCAGTAACTGTAAGCTCTGATGAGAGCTGTTTTCTTGCTTGCTCTGCGGTAATCTTCGGTTCGGGCAGATTACGTTTCTTGTGATTTGTGATATATCCTCTGCCGTCAAAGCTGAGTATATCGCCGTTATCCATCGCCACGCCGACTTTGATAAGGTCGGTGTACATCGTTATATCGCCCTGAGTGCCTGCAAAGTTCACAAGGCAGACGTTGCCGTTTATCTCGTAATAGGTGTCGGTTATGTGGTTCATGCCGAGCATCGAGAGATATTCTTCAGCCTTTGCAACAGCCTCAAGTGCGGTGACAGAGCGAGTGGGAACACTTCTGCCGCAGAGCATATAGCTGAGATAACCTCCGTTTTTTGTCACGGCTATGGTGGTGCTGTCCTTTGTAAAGACGTAGGACGGCATTTTTCCTTGTTCATCGTTTTTGTCATCGTGCGACAAGCCGACAGTGCCGCAGGCTTTCTCAGCTTTTTTCAGTGCGTCCGAAAGGGTGACTGCCGATGCGGATTTCAGCATTTCGGGATTTTTTTCGAGGATATGGTCGGAGAAGGGTCCGTCATATATAAGCGTCGGGTAGTTGTCATAGCCTTCTTCAAAATCGGTGAAGCCCTCCGTTATATACGACGGCTCATCGCTGTTTTTCGCTTCCTGCACCTCTGTTGCGGCTTTTTCAAAGGATAATTCGCCGTTTGTTATGCGCTGTTCCACCTTCCACATATTGTCGGCAAGGCGGTCGGCGTATTCACCGAGCGTTTTAAGCGATTTTCTGTCATCCTCTGTCAGCGTTTCTCCGTCGGAATAACGCTTTGCAAGGCTCTTTGAGAAGTTGCCTACCTGCGACAGAAATTTATAGGTGTTTTCAAGATGAAGCTCGGATACCGGAAGCTCGGCAAGTGAGGCTTTTGCGGTGGACGCATCGCTCCACAGCTTTGACGAAAGCTGTGTCATCATCTCCGGTGTGCCTGCATACATACCCTTGTAAAGCGTGTTCTTGATGTTGTCGATCTCAGCCGACAGATCCTCTACATTTCGTGTCATGCTCTGCTCAAAGCTCCTTTTATAACGGACGGAGCTGTTCATATTCAGCGTGGCAGATATGCCTGCGGCGACCGATATGGCGGTAAAAAAGCTGATTATCCGCACAAAACAACGTTTTGAAATATACATATTATGTTCTTCCTTTCATAAAATCGGCGGTAATGCGTATACAAGGTTATTTTTTCATAAAAATTTCAGAATATACCCTGTTTTTTTATCGCAAAATGGTGTATAATTAAGACGATTATAGACAAGCGGGCAACGCCATATAGATAAGTGGGCGAAGTCCCAATGAAAAGGAGACGGAATTTTGATATATCTGGATAATGCCGCCACTACAAAGCCCTGCGAGCAGGCAATAAAAGCGGCTGAAGATGCCGCAAGAAGCTGTTTCGGCAATGTATCGTCACTGCACAGGCTCGGTGTTGAGTCCGAAAAGCTGATGAACAGTGCAAAGAAAACGATTCTTAAAAAGCTGGGGCTGCAGGGAGAAATATATTTTACATCAGGTGCGACCGAAAGCAACAATCTTGCGATAAGAGGAGTCGCAGACGCTTATAAACGCAGAGGAAATAAAATAGTGACTACCGCTATGGAGCATCCGTCCGTAGCAAGAACGATGGATTATCTTGAAAAGCTGGGTTTTGAAATAGTCCGTTTGTCGCCTAAGGACGCTATTGATAATTTCGAGCAGTATATTGCGGATAATGTTACACAGGATACTATACTTGTATCGTGCATGGCTGTAAACAACGAGAACGGCTTTAAGGTCAATACCGAAAAGCTGTACAGACTCGTAAAAAATGCGAACAGCGAAACTATCGTTCATATAGACGGCGTACAGGGCTTTTGCAAGGTGACGCTTAAGGGCGATCTTATCAGCCTTTCGGGACATAAGATACACGGCTTTAAGGGCATAGGAGCAATGTACTGTGCGGATAAGATAAGATTCACTCCGCTTGTATACGGCGGAGGACAGCAGAAAAATCTGCGTCCGGGAACAGAGCCTACCGAGCTTATAGCATCATTTGAGGCGGCTGTGAAGGCATACCCTACCGACCTTACACATTACAGTGAGCTGAACGGTTATCTGCGTGACAGGCTTTCGAAAATGGAGGACGTTTATATAAACAGCCCGGACAACAGCGTGTATAACATACTGAGTTTCTCTGTGCTTGGGGTGAGAAGCGAGATAATGCTTCATTCACTCGAAGAAAAAGAGATTTATGTGAGCAGCGGCTCTGCCTGTTCAAAAGGCAAGATAAGCTCGGTGCCCGACGCTTTCGGAATGAACAGCGAAAGAGCGGACAGCACTATAAGAGTGAGCTTTTCGATGGAAACAACAAAGGAAGACATTGACGCACTCTGCGATGAAATAGAAAACGGCATTTCACGGTTCAGACGTACAAAGAAAAGCCGCAGGAAAGGAAACATATAATGAACGAACTTATAATGGCAAAATACGGCGAGATAGCACTGAAAGGGCTTAACAAAGGCACTTTTGAGGATATACTCGTAAAGAATATCAGAAGAAGACTGCGTCACTGCGGTAAATTTCATTACATGAGAAAGCAGTCTACCATATACATAGAGCCGGTGGGCGAATGCGACCTTGACGAAGTTATCGAAAAGCTGAAGGTAATATTCGGTATAGGCGCATTACAGCGTTGTGCGGTGTTTGAGAAGGATTTCGAGCAGATAAAGTCGCAGGGAGTACCTTATCTTGAAAATGCGCTCAAAAACGCAAAAACGTTCAAGGTTGACGCAAAGCGTTCAGATAAATCGTTCCCTATGAAAACTCCAGAAATACAGGCGGAGCTTGGCGGCGCTATACTTGAAGCGTATCCTCACCTGTCTGTAGACGTTCATAATCCCGAAATTACCGTAATGTGCGAGATAAGGGACAAGGGTGCGTATGTCAGTGCCGAGCGTATAATCGGTGCGGGCGGTATGCCTGTAGGCAGCTCGGGCAAGGCTCTGCTTTTGCTGTCGGGCGGTATCGACAGCCCTGTTGCAGGCTATATGATGGCGAAGCGTGGTCTTATTGTGGACGGTATACACTTTGTAAGCCCTCCGTATACATCCGAGCGTGCGCTGATGAAGGTTGAAACGCTCTGCGAAAAGCTGACAAGCTATTGCGGAGATATCAGATTCTACTGTGTTCCGTTTACTGAGATACAGGAAGCGCTGAGGGATAACTGCCCCGAAGAATTTTTCACAATAATTATGCGCAGGCTTATGGTGAAAATTGCCAACATAATTGCCGAAAGAAACGAGTACGGCGCACTTGTCACAGGTGAAAGCGTGGGACAGGTGGCAAGTCAGACATTAAAGGCTATACAGTGTACCGATGCCGCCGCAGAATATCCGGTATTCCGCCCTGTTATCGGTATGGATAAGAAGGAAATTATAGATATAGCACGAAAGATAGATACGTTTGAAACATCGACCCTGCCTTATGAGGACTGCTGTACGGTATTTACGCCGAAGCACCCCAAGACACGTCCTGTGTTTGACGAGGTCATAAAGGCTGAGCAGTCGTTTGACTTTGCACCTCTCATAGAAAAGGCTGTAGAGGGTACAACGGTAAAGCTGTTCAGAATCGAGAGCAAGGAAGAACAGGAATAATGGGTTGTCAAAAAGCCTCTAAAGTTGTCGTGAATGGGGTTGAGGGGCGAAGCCCCCAACAGGGACTAGGGGCGGTAGCCCCAGTAATATAGCCCCTTCCCGAGGGGAAGGGGTTTGGGGTTAGGGATTGAGAATAGATTGCTTTTCTCAAAAACAAACTTTTTCTTAAAGTTGCAGGAATAAACCTTGATAAAAAGGAGATGTGGCTTTATGAGCTGTATCGGAGAGCTTCAGCTCGATATTGACAAAACCGCCGGAAATGTAGTACAATTATTAGTTAGCAAGGGAAAGAAAATAGCCTGTGCGGAGAGCTGTACGGGCGGTCTTATCAGCGCCGCAATAACTTCCGTAAGCGGTTCTTCAGCCGTAATGGATATGAGCATCTGCACCTATGCCATAAGCGCAAAGGAGCGGTTTATAGGCGTACCTGCCGCAATAATAGATAAATACGGTGTGGTCAGCGCCGAAACCGCATCGGCTATGGCTGAAGGGGTAAGAAAGACGGCAGGAAGCGATATAGGAATATCGGTAACAGGCATAGCAGGTCCTACGGGAGCTGAGCCGGGCAAGCCTGTCGGTACTGTATATATCGGGCTGAGCGTGGCAGGAAATACGCAGGCACGGCTTGCTTTTACCGACCCAATGCTTGCAAAAGACGAAAATGCAAGAGAATATATAAGAAAAAACACGGTGCTTACCGCATTGCAGTGGGTTGCCGAAAATATATAAACAGAGCAAGAGAAAACACACAAGCAAGGAGACTGTTATGGAAAGCGATAACAAATTTGAAAATGATACAGGCGGTATGTCTGTTGATGAGATAATCGCAGATATTGACAGAAAGGCAGCAAACGCAGCGGCGCTTGAAGAAAACTCGGTAGGCGTTACGCCCGAAGGCGAAAACGAGATGGCAGACGAGCAGGCCGCAGTCAGTGCGGATGAAGCCGATACCGCCGCCGAACATATACCGGTCGATGATGAAAGCACGATAGACGAGCTTTCGGGCGCCGATGAAATGTCGGACGGTCAGGAGGCGCTTGAAGAAAAAAGTGCTGAATTAGCCGAAGAAGCAAATGCTGATGCGACAGCAAAAACAGAGGAGAAGCCTAACTTCTTTTATCGCCTTGCAAGAGGCATTATCCCGTGGAAAGGCGACAATGCGGGGCTTATAATAAGAAAAATCGTATTTATTGTCGCTTTTATTGTGTTTCTTGCGACAGCTATACCGCTTCTTGCGGATATACTTTCTATGTACAAGGACGAGCAGGTAAGCAAGGGTATTTCGCAGATGTATCAGCTTGATGCCAATACGGATGTTCCCGAAAATAACAAGGATATACTTCCCTCGTTCAAGAAGCTGCTGGAAATAAATCCCGACACAGTGGGATATATAAAGATAGACGGTACTCTTGTGGATTATCCCGTTGTAAAGGGAACCGATAACGACTATTACCTTACCCATGACTTTTATAAGAACGAAAGCCGCAGCGGCACGGTAATGATGGACTACCGCAACAAGGTGACGGCTGACGGTCACTCGGGCAATCTGGTGCTGTACGGTCACAATATGGCGGTTGGCACATTCTTTGCACCGCTGAACGAATACTGGCGTACAATGTACGATTCGTATGACGAGCCGAGCAAGTCTTTCTACAAAGAGCATCCCGTTATAAGATTCGATACATTATACGAGCAGGCGGAGTGGAAGGTTTTCGGCTTCGGCATATTCAATGTTGCCGAGTCAAGAGGAGAAGTGTATGAATATAATCAGAAGCTCGATTTCACATCCGAAGACGATTTCAACGATTATATCATAAATATAATGGACAGAAGCGATATTTTCACCGATGTCGATTTAAAATACGGCGATGATATTCTTACGCTTTCAACGTGCTGCTGGCCTTACGAGGGCAGTGGTGACACAGTAAGACTTGCGATATTCGCAAGGAAGATAAGAAAAGGTGAAAGCGACAGCGTTGATGTGGAAAAGGCTGTGGGAAATCCTTATGTAAGGCGCTGGCAGTGGGTATACGACAAGGTAAGCGGAGGATATGACTGGTTCCAAAGCACATGGGACAGAAGAAAGCTGTTGAGCTACGATGCGGAAGACGCAAAGCGTGACAACTATTCCTTCCCGGATAAGACAGACTGACGCTGTGCCCGGTCACGTTAAATATAAGGAGCATAAATGACAACATATATGGAAAAGTATCCACGCCGCAACGGTGTGGCTGCAAAAAAGCCGGGTTTTTGGAAAAGGCTTATCAAGGGCATTATCCCGTGGAAAGGCGACAGTGCGGCGGCGGTCATCAGAAAACTGGTGTTTATAATCGCACTGATTGTATTTCTTGCTACGGCTATACCGCTTGTTTCGGACGTATTTATGATGTTCCGTGACCAGTGGAGAAGTCAGGGAATATCGAACATATATATTCCCGACGGAAACAGCGGCGGTGCAAGCAAGGAAATACTTCCCTCGTTCAAGAAGCTGCTTGAAATAAATCCCGATACGGTAGGGTACCTCAAAATAGACGGCACTGCAATCGATTATCCCGTCGTAAAGGGAAAAGATAACGACTACTACCTTACGCACGATTTCTACAGGGAAAAGAGCAAGAGCGGTTCTGTAATGATGGACTGCAACTGTGTGGTTTCTCCGGACGGAAATTCGGGCAATATGGTGCTTTACGGTCATAATATGGCTGTCGGCACATTCTTCTCGTGCCTCAGCGAATACTGGAGAACGCTTTATGACAGCTATGATGCGCCGTCAATGCAGTTCTACAAGGATCATCCGACCATAACGTTCAATACCCTTTACGAAGAAGCTGAATGGAAGATATTCGGCATAGGGCTTTTCAATATCTATGAGGAATACGGTGAAGTGTACTATAACTACAATAACAAGCACGATTTTACTTCCCGTGACGACTTCAACCATTTTATAATTGATCTTATGGACAGAAGCGATATTTTCACAGATGTAGATATAGAGTACGGCGACGATATACTGACCCTTTCTACCTGCTACTGGCCGTTCCGCTCGGATATGGATAATGTGCGTCTTGCGATATTTGCAAGAAAGGTACGTCCGGGCGAAAGCACCTATGTCGATGTAAGCAAGGCGAAGGTAAACACTTATGTAAAGCGTTGGCAGTGGGTATATGATAATATCGGCGGCGGATATGACTGGTCGCAGAGCAACTGGGACAGAAGAAAGCTGCTCAGCTATACAGCGGAAGACGCTGAAAGGGACGGTTACACGTTTATTGACGACATAAACGACAGTGACGGAATATATGATTATAACAACGGCGACGGATATGATTATTGATATTGTCGCCTGATGCTGTGCGAGGCGGTGTGGCTTTGGAAGAACAGAGTGAAACAAAAACGGAAAAACAGCCGGTCATAAGCGGCAAGGTGCTGTGGGCGGCACTCGGTGCGTGTGCGGTATGGCTTGCGGCTGTCGGCGTAATGCTGATAATGAAGCTGACACAGCCGCCTTTGCCGCCGAATATGCTGGATTATACCTGTACGCTTGATGTCGATATACCTGCAGAGCCGGTCGCTAAGGAAAAGAAAAAGCCGTCAATATTGCCTGAATACCGTGAGATGTATGAAAAAAATCACGACATGGCAGGCTGGCTGAAAATAGAAGGCACCAATGTCGATTATCCTGTTATGCATGTCAAAGGGTTCGACCCGAAAAAGCCGATTGATTACGGAGAAGTGTACGATAAGAATATGTACTATCTGACGCACGACTTCAATAAGGAATACAGCTTTTCGGGGTGTGTTACGGCGGATTATTGCGCACATATCGGCAGTGATTACCGTTCACCGAATATCCTGCTGTACGGTCACAATATGTCAAACGGAACTTTTTTCCGTGATGTAAACAAGTTTGATGTTCTCTACTACGGCAGAGAGATGTATGACGAGCATCCTGTCATACAGTTTGACACAATATATGAAAAGGGCCTGTATAAGATATTTGCGATGATGCAGGTCAATGTCGAAAAAGCAGACGGTGAAGTATTCTACTATACGGCTGCATATACTTTCAAGAATAAAAAAGAATTTATAGATTACTATGCAAAGGTCCTTGACCGCAGTTTTATATATACACCGCAGGTCGATCTGAAATACGGCGATGAGGTGATTGCACTGTCAACCTGCGATTTTCCTTTCGGAAAGAGCAAGGATATAAGATATGTGCTTTTTGCAAGGAGAGTGCGTGAGGGAGAAGATCCTACGGTGGATGTATCCAAGACAATCATCAATTACGATCCGCTTTATTATGATTACTGGTACAGCGTATACGGCGGTTCGTGGGGCGGAAGGAACTGGGATCCTGCGCTTTTAAAAGGCTATAAGCCGAAGAAGAGCAGTTGACATAGTATTCCTATGGTAATTATCACAGCAAAAGGAAGGTTAGAAGATGCCTGATTATAAATCGGTCGTAGTATCGACCACAGATAAGAAGAAAAATAAGAAAAAGAAAAAGGAAAATGCCGCATTAGCCATTGTCAAGGGCCTTATCCCGTGGAAAGGCGACAGCGTAGGCGAGATTATCCGAAAGATAGTTTTCCTTGTTTCGATAGTCGCTCTTTGCGTGGCAGTGCTTATAATTATTGATAAATATATGTTCGAGCCTGAGAGGCAGAGAAACGAGTATCAGAGCAGCATATTACAGCTGGGAAACCACGAGCCGACTGCAGAGGAAATAGCCGAGCTTCCCGAAAAAGCCATAAACACCGAATATGCGCCTTTTTATGCGATAAACAACGATTTTGTCGGCTGGCTGAGCATAAAGGGTATAAATGTAAACTATCCTGTAGTACAGGGCAAAAACAATACCGACTATCTTGAAAAGGATTTTTACGGCAATTACAGTAAGAACGGTACTATTTTTGCGGATTATGAGAACGAATTCAAGAATACAGGCGAAACGTCCGCAAATACGATTCTTTACGGTCATAACCTGCGTACCGAAAACTTCTTTGCCGAAATAACCGAGTACAGACGAGTTGACCTTGACAAGAGTCTTGAGTTTCTGAAAGAGCATCCTGTAATCGAGTTCAATACGCTGTACGAAAAGGCAAAATACAAGATATTCTCTGTAATGCTCATCAATACGAGGGAGGAATACGGCGACGTGTTCAATTATCCCGCCTTACTGAATTTTGCAAACAGGGATGAATTCAATTATTTCACGTCCGAATGCCTTGACAGGAGCGAATTCTTCACAGGCGTTGATATGAAATACGGCGATAAGTTCCTTACGCTGTCCACCTGCGAGTTCGAGGTGGGTCTTTACGATATGCGTATCGTTGTTGTTGCGAGAAAGGTTCGTGACGGCGAGTCGGATTCGTTCACAGACGAGCAGATAAAAAGCTTCAAGCGTAACCCCGACACGAAGCAGTGCCGGACGATAAGAGAGCTTTACTATTACGGCAAGGAATGGAGCGGAAGGTACTGGAATCCTGCGTGGATAGAAGGCTTCAAGAAGGATAGTTCGTTCAAGACGGAAAGCTCCGACTGATAAAAAGAAAGCGGAAACTGTAACATAAAGGAGGAATTTAATGCAGAAGGCATCAATAGGAAAGATACTGCTCGCTCTCGTTATATCCTGCGTATACATTTACCTGTTCGGAATAGTTCAGGTCGTTCATGTAAGTGCAGACAATGAAAGAGAGATAGAGGTATCTATCCCTGAAGTGACAACATCTGCCGAAACCGAAAAAACTCCCGAAACTACAACAATTAAGCTGCAAGACGACAAAAAACCTACACTTGCCGATGTAAAGGCACAGACTACAGCAACCACCAAGGCGGAAACGACCACATCTACAACTACGGTAAAAAAACGCACACCCGCACCTGCGGCAGATAATACCGTTATAATCCCCGAAACAACAACTGCCGCAACCACCGCAGCGGCAACGACTGCCGCACCGGAAACCACAACGGCTGAAACAACATCTGCACCAACGCCGACGCCCGATAACAGCGGTGAGGAGCAGTTATCGGTATACGATCAGGTGACCGGTACATATTACACGGCAGGTGCAAGAGAGATAATTGCGAGGGCGGTAGTCGGTGAGATATGGAACGAGTTCCCAGATGAAGCGGTAAAAGCACAGGCAGTAGCGGAATACACCTATATCAAAAAGAACAACGAAATGGGCGTCAGCCCCACGACAGCACTAAAAACAGACGTATATGACAGGATATACAAGCTGGTTGACGAGGTGCTGGGTGAAGCGATCTACTATAACGGCGAGATGATACAAAGTGTGTTCTTTGCGTCCTCGTGCGGCTATACCAACAGCGCCGAAAATGTATGGGGCGTTGATTATCCGTATCTCAGAAGCGTTGATTGTCCTCTTGACAAGACGACCGATCCCAACTGGGGCAGTACCGACAGCTATTCTTCGGATTACATAAAGAATGCTGTTCAGAATACGCTCGGAATAGCACTCACAGGCGACCCGTCAAAATGGTTCAAGATAAACTCAAGACTTGATAACAGGGAACACGGCTGGGTAACATCAATTTCTGTCGGCGGTATGACAAAGGCAAACGGCAAGACGATAGACGGCAGAATGATAAGAGAAACGGTACTCGGTTATTCGCTGAAAAGTGCGGCTTTTGATCTGAAATACGACAAAAGTAGCGACAAGTTCATCTTTACGACCTACGGTCACGGTCACGGCGTGGGATTGTCGCAGTACGGCGCAAAGGCTCTTGCTGAAAACGGCTACACATATAAGCAGATCTTACAGCATTACTTCACCGGCGTGGAGATACATTAAGATTATTGCAAAAGGACATCGGGAGGTGTCCTTTTCTTGTGTTATAATAACCTCAGACTCAAAATCCGAAAAGTCGGATTTTAGCACGCATAACTGCGTGCTTACTGCTTCGCAGTGTCTGAGAACATTTTAACATTGATTGGTTTTGCTTTCGGCAAAACTGCGGCGTTCCGCCGCTGTGCCTTCGGCACACGCAATCATGTTATAATAACCTCAGACTGATAAATTGCTGATGCGGTTTATCCCATGCAAAAGTACGGCGTACCGCCGTATCGGTTTACGCTGATTTGATTTGTGATATAATACTGATATGTTTAATTTTACGGAGGAGGCATCATGAATACCAACACACGCAAAACCAACATCTTTATCACGATCGGAGCAATAACATTACTTGTTCACGCAATCGGATTTCTACTTCCGTGGTGCAATATGAACGGAGTTAAAGTTCAAGAGGGACTTGCATTTATCGCAGGCGGAAGCTGGGTAGCAATTGCTCTTTGTTTGGGTTTCGAACTGTATTTTGCGTTTGTCAGATGGCAAAGCAGAAAGCTTGTGGCTGTATGTAGGATTCTGTCGGTTGTAGCATCGGTAGCGGCACTTGTAATTGAGCTTATTATAATATCGAGTATAAAAATCAACATAGCAAGCTTCGGAGTCGGTGTTTACCTTTGCATTATTACTCTTGCAGTAAATATAATGTGTTGCACGGCTGTATGCGTGCTGTCGATAAAAGACGGTATGGTACAAAAAGCATGACGATAATAAAAGGACATCGGGAGGTGTCCTTTTCTTGCTTTATAATAACCTCAGACTCAAAATCCGAAAAGTCGGATTTTAGCACGCATAACTGCGTGCTTACTGCTTCGCAGTGCCTGAGAACATTTTAACATTGATTGGTTTTGCTTTCAGCAAAACTGCGGCGTTCCGCCGCTGTGCCTTCGGCACATGCAATCATGTTATAATGCGGTTTCGCCATTGACAAAAACGCTGTATAGTGTTAAAATAAAACGATAGGATTTTTTATCCGTTATTATAAATAATCTGAGTGTAAAGAAAAAGGAATGAAAGAAATGAGAAATCTGACGGGTGCAGATATAATCTGCGAATGTCTGATAGAGCAGGGCGTTGACACCGTTTTCGGCTATCCCGGCGGCGCAGTTCTGAACATCTACGACAGTTTATACAATTACAGTGACAAAATACACCACGTTCTGACGGCACACGAACAGGGCGCAAGCCATGCGGCTGACGGTTACGCACGTTCTACAGGCAGGACGGGCGTTGTTATAGCAACATCGGGTCCGGGTGCGACAAACCTTGTAACAGGTATCGCAACGGCTTATATGGACAGTGTGCCTATGGTGGCTATTACGGGCAACGTTGCTTGTTCGCTTTTAGGCCTTGACAGCTTCCAGGAAGTTGATATAACAGGCATCACAATGCCGATAACAAAGCATAACTTCATCGTAAAGGATGTAAACAAGCTGGCAGATACACTGCGTGAGGCTTTCTACATAGCAGGAAGCGGAAGAAAGGGTCCTGTCCTTGTCGATGTTCCCAAGGATATAACGGCGCAGAAGGCAGATTTCGCAAACAAGCCCTTAAAGCCGTATACGGTAAATGTTACTATGCATCAGGACGGCTGTATAGCAAAGGCGGCGGAGCTGATAAAGAACGCTGAACGTCCGTTCCTTTATACAGGCGGCGGCATCTACGGCGAGGACGGAGCAAAGACATTAAAGGCTTTTGCCGAGCTTATTGACGCTCCCGTATCATCTTCGCTTATGGGTCAGGGCAGCTTTGACGAAACCGACAGCAGATATATGGGTATGCTCGGTATGCACGGAACAAAGACAGCGGCAGAGGCAATAAAGAACTGCGACCTGTTCATCGGTATCGGCACAAGATTCTCAGACAGAGTAATAGGTAATCCTCAGACCTTCGCCCCCGATGCAAAGGTACTTCATATAGACATTGACCCTGCTGAAATAAACAAGAACATAAAGGTTTATCATCAGGTTATCGGTGACAGCACCGATGTTATGAAAAAGCTGATAAAGCTAATCCCTCAGCAGTCGCACACCAGCTGGATGGGCAAAATAAAGACGTGGGAGAAGCAGTACGAGTGCAGGCAGAAAGGCACAGACGAGCTTACTCTTACCCCTCAGCATCTTATCGAAACGCTTGACAAGCTGACAGGCGGCGAGGCGCTTATCGCAACCGAGGTAGGTCAGTCGCAGATGTGGGCGGCTCAGTATTACGCATATAAGCACCCTCACCAGCTTATCACAAGCGGCGGTCTTGGCACTATGGGCTACGGACTTGGTGCGGCTATCGGCGCAAAGTGTGGCAACCCCGACAAGACGGTTGTAAACATTGCAGGCGACGGAAGCTTCCATATGAACTTAAACGAGCTTGTAACGCTGTCAAAGCACAATATACCTGTAGTTGAGCTTGTTATCAACAATAACGTTCTCGGTATGGTTCGTCAGTGGCAGAGATTGTTCTACGGCAAGAGATTTTCACAGACGACGCTTGACCGTCCTACAGATTATATGAAGCTCGGAGAAGCGTTCGGCATAAAGTCGTTTGTTATAGACAGCGAGGACAAGTGCGAGGAGATACTGCGTGAAGCTCTTGAGGTTTCAAAGACAGCCCCCGTGCTTATCGAGGCGAGAATAGACAAGGATATAAACGTTCTTCCTATGGTACCGGCAGGAAAATCCATAACTGAGCCTATCCTTGAGATAGAAATCGACGACTGAACGGAGGCAGAAAAATGACAGAGAGAAACGTAATTTCCGTCTGCGTAAACAACGGCATCGGCGTACTCGGCAGAGTAACGGGTCTGTTCAGCCGCAGAGGATATAATATAATAAGTCTTAACGTTGCGGAAACCGAAAACCTCGGCATTTCCCGTATGACAATAGTTGCAGACGGCGACGAGGGCGTGATGGAACAGCTGGTAAAACAGCTCCGTAAGCTCTATGACGTATCGGAGGTCAAGGTACTGCATAACGCTGTATGCCGTGAGCATATCATTATGAAGGTCGGCAACGGCCCTGCGTCACGTCAGCCTGTGATAGAGATTGCAAATCTTTTCAGAGCGAAGGTCGTAAACGTAGCGGAGAGCAGGCTTATGCTTGAGCTTACGGGCGAACCCGAAAAGATAGATTCGTTCATAGGACTTCTCCAGCCCTACGGAGTAAAAGAGATTGTAAGAACGGGTATTTCGGCACTTGAACGTGATTAACGTAAACAAATCATAAGGCATAGCTTGTAACGAGCGGCAGAAGAAAGGCAGGACAAACACATGGGCATGACAATGAGCCAGAAGATACTGGCAAAGCACGCAGGACTTGAAAGCGTAAGAGAGGGACAGCTTATAAGAGCAAAGCTGGATATGGTACTCGGTAACGATATTACAAGCCCAGTTGCGATAAACGAGTTCAACAAGGCAGGCTTCGGCGGCATATTCAACAAGGATAAGATTTCTCTTGTAATGGATCACTTCACACCGAACAAGGATATCAAGGCAGCTACTCAGTGCAAGCAGTGCAGAGAGTTCGCAGGAAAGTACGATATTACAAATTATTACGATGTAGGCGAAATGGGCATCGAACACGCACTTCTTCCCGAAAAAGGTCTTATAGGCCCCGGTGAGCTGTGCATAGGCGCAGACAGCCACACCTGTACATACGGCGCACTCGGCGCATTCTCAACGGGCGTAGGCTCGACCGATATGGCGGCAGGCATGGCAACAGGCGAAGCGTGGTTTAAGGTTCCCTCCGCTATAAAGTTCAATCTGACAGGAAAGCTAAGTAAGTATGTAAGCGGCAAGGACGTTATTCTTCACATAATCGGTATGATAGGCGTTGACGGCGCACTTTATCAGTCTATGGAATTTACCGGCGAGGGCTTGAAGAGCCTTTCAATTGACGACAGACTTTGCATTGCCAATATGGCTATTGAAGCCGGCGCAAAGAACGGTATATTTGAAGTTGACGAGATAACAATGGCATATATGAAGGAAAGAGCAGACCGTGACTTTGATATATTCAAGGCTGACGAGGACGCTGTATATTCAAGAGTTATCGACATTGACCTGTCAACCGTAAAGCAGACGGTTTCATTCCCTCATCTGCCCGAAAACACAAAGACAGTTGACGAGATTACAGAGGATATAAAGATTGACCAGGCGGTTATAGGTTCATGTACAAACGGCAGAATAAGCGATATGCGTATCGCCGCTGAGATTCTCAAGGGCAAGCACATTGCAAATGGCGTAAGATGTATCGTAATCCCCGGCACTCAGAAGGTATATCTCCAGTGCATAAAGGAAGGCCTTGCAGAGATATTTGTAAATGCGGGCTGTGTGCTTTCTACCCCCACCTGCGGTCCGTGCCTCGGCGGTCATATGGGTATACTTGCGGCAGGAGAACGTGCTATTTCTACAACAAACAGAAACTTTGTAGGAAGAATGGGACACGTTGACAGCGAGGTTTATCTTGCAAGCCCGGCAGTTGCGGCGGCAAGTGCTATAGCAGGTAAGATAACAGGCATAAAGTAAGGTGAGAATATGGTAAAGCATATAATAATCTGGAACTTGAAGTACGAGCTTTCTGCTGAAGAAAAGAAGGAAAGATGCCGCCTTATAAAGCAGGGGCTTGAAGGGCTCGCAGGTAAGATAGACGGACTTCTTGAAATCAAGGTCATAACCGATATTCTCGGTTCTTCCACGGGCGACCTTATGCTTGACAGCACATTCGAAAGCGCAGAAGCGTTAAAGGGCTATTCCACCAATCCCGAACACGTTAAGGTAGCCGACAGCACGGTAAGACCTTATACGGCAAGACGCAGCTGCGTAGATTTTGAAATATAAGAAAGGACAGACATATATGAAGGCACACGGTACAGTACACAAATACGGTGACAACGTTGATACCGACGTTATCATTCCTGCAAGATACCTTAATACAGCCGATCACAAGGAGCTTGCAAGTCACTGTATGGAGGATATAGACAAGGACTTTGTAAAGAATGTAAAGGACGGCGACATTATAGTCGCTAATATGAATTTCGGCTGCGGAAGCTCAAGAGAACACGCACCTATCGCAATCAAGGCAAGCGGCATCTCCTGCGTTATCGCAAGCACATTTGCAAGAATATTCTACCGCAACGCTATCAATATCGGACTTGCAATCTTAGAATGCGACGAGGCTGCCAAGGATATTGATAACGGCAACGAGGTCGAGGTTGACTTTGATACGGGAGTTATAACAAATGTGACAAAGGGCTGTACATACAAGGCTGAGCCTTTCCCCGAATTCATCAAGGATATAATCAACAAGGGCGGTCTGCTGAACTCCTTAAAGAAGTAAGACCGCAGAAAGCGTTATGCTATGAGGGTAGATATAAAAGCGTTATCGGACAGCGAACTGCAAGAGCAGGGTTTTAACAATACATCGGGCGGAATGCACGGCTTCGGACTTTATACGGATGATGTGCTGTCTGCTGTCTGCATAACAACAGAAATACCCGACAGCCTGAACAAAGAGGTCAGACTGGAGAAGCTGTTTGTCTGCGAGAAAGAAAGGCATTACGGCGTTGCCAGAAAACTGCTGAACCACACGCTCAGAACGATGCGTGCCTGCGGATATAAGTATGCCGTAGCGACCCCCGACAGCGAGGACGCAGTGCGATTTCTTGTCAGATTCGGCTTTGAAAAGGCGGAGGGAAAATCCGCTTTATACAAAATAGAGCTTTAAGCTCAGAGAAAGGATATTACCTATGGAAAAGAATATTGCCGTTATCAAGGGCGACGGAATAGGTCCTGAGATAGTTACCGAAAGCATGAAGGTGCTTGATAAGGTGGCAGAAAAGTTCGGTCACAAGTTCAACTACACACAGCTTCTTATGGGCGGATGCTCGATTGACGCAAACGGCGTACCGCTGACCGATGAAACGATAGCCGCCTGCAAAGCGTCAGACGCTGTGCTTATGGGCTCTATCGGCGGTGATACGACAACATCGCCGTGGTATAAGCTCCCTGCAAATCTGCGTCCCGAGGCAGGTCTGCTCGGTATAAGAAAAGCACTCGGACTGTTTGCAAATCTTCGTCCCTGCCTGCTTTATCCGGAGCTTGCAGGCGCTTGCCCCTTAAAGACAGAGATAAGCGCTAAGGGCTTTGATATGCTCATTATGCGTGAGCTTACCGGCGGTCTTTACTTCGGCGCAAGAAAGACCGAAGAAGTAAACGGCGTTATGACAGCTACTGACACGCTTACATACAGCGAGGACGAGATCCGCAGAATCGCAATCAAGGCATTTGACGTTGCGATGAAGAGAAGAAAGAAGGTAACAAGCGTTGACAAGGCTAACGTTCTTGATTCTTCAAGGCTGTGGAGAAAGGTCGTTACCGAAGTGGCAAAGGATTATCCCGAGGTTACTCTTGAGCATATGCTCGTTGACAACAGCGCAATGCAGCTTGTAAAGGACCCTGCACAGTTTGACGTTATGGTAACGGAAAATATGTTCGGTGATATTCTGTCGGACGAGGCAAGTATGATTACAGGCTCTATCGGTATGCTCCCCTCTGCAAGCATGAACGAAACAAAGTTCGGTCTGTATGAGCCGAGCGGCGGTTCTGCTCCCGACATTGCAGGTCAGAACAAGGCAAACCCGATAGCTACCATACTTTCAGCCGCAATGATGCTCCGTTACAGCTTTGATATGGTGAAGGAAGCTGACGCTGTGGAAAATGCAGTAAGCAAGGTGCTGAAGGACGGTTTCCGCACAGGCGATATTATGAGCGAGGGTATGACAAAGTTATCCTGCTCGGAGATGGGCGACAAGATAGCAGAGAATATATAACAATAATTTCAGCCGCAGTGAAAACTGCGGCTCAGATTGTAGAAAAAGTCTTTTTTTGAAACAAATTTCTAACTCACTATCCCTATCCCCCTGCCCCCTTTCCCCGGAAAGGGGGATTTTACTGGGGCTACCGCCCCTAGACCCTGTCGGGGGCTTCGCCCCTGCGACCCCATTTTTAAACAAACAAGATGTTTTTCAACAGTTTGAGCCGCAGTGAAAACTGCGGCTGATTTATATGTATAAAAAGAAGCTGTGACGGAATATTACTTTCCGTCACAGCTGTTTTATTTATCTTTGGTCTTACTGCTGAATACCGTTATTGTTGAAGTTGTTGTTTGTGGTGTCTGCAGTAGTGTTGTTAACGGGCGCAGCGTAATTTGCGTTGCTGTAACCTGTGTTTGCGTTGGGGTTATAAGCGTTGTTGTTCATATTGGCATTGTAGCCGTTATTCATATTGGGGTTATAACCGTTGTTCATGTTGGGATTGTAGCCGTTGTTCATGTTGGGGTTGTAGCCGTAGTTTGTACCGGGCTTGTAGAAGTCCTCGTCCTTTGCGCAAAGAAGAAGGATACCGCCTACAAAGCTGCAGAACAACAGAACACAAACGCTTATGCCTGTTGAAGGTCTCTGCCCCTTGCTCATCTGGCTTAATGCGATACCGCCGAAGATAAGCGGAAGTATCATCCAGAATCCGCATACCATACTTAAAATAATAAATACCTGTGCCGCTGTTTTCATAATAACATACCTCTTTTTTCAATAAGTGACACACATTCCGATTTTATGTGTCTTATGTCAGTATACCACATTGATACCTGCGTGTCAATGTTTTCTTGCGTTTGAAATTGATTTTATGCTGTAGGTCATTTGTCCTTGCGGTTATTATAGAAGAACATCGCAACACCTACGCCGCATATTATTACATATCCGATAAAGCTCCATATATCCGGCAATTGCGAGAACAAGATAAATCCGAGCAGTGCCGAAAAGATTATCTGCGAATAATCGTATACCGATATTTCCTTTGCAGGAGCAAATTTATATGCCGCTGTGATGCTGAACTGACCGCCTGCCGCCGCAAGTCCTGCACCGAGCAGTACGAGCCACTGCTGCAAGGTCATAACGTGAAAATCGAACAGCAGGAACGGCAATGTTACAAGGCAGGAGAAGCCCGAGAAGAAGAACACGATATAAGGTCCTTTTTCGCCTCTGATGCCGAGCCACCTTACCGCCGTATAAGCCGCACCTGCGCCCATACCGCCGAGAAAACCGAGCAGTGACGGCACAAGCTCCAGATTTGCAAGGCTCGGCTTTATTATAAGCAGACTTCCCGCAAATGCGACTATTACACCGAGCGTCTGCACTAAATTTGTGCGTTCCCGAAGGAACATTGCCGAAAATACGATAACGAAGAACGGCGACATTTTGTTCAGCATTGCCGCATCGGATAATGCCAGATGGTCTACCGCATAGAAGTTGCAAAGTATTCCGAGCGTACCGCATACCGAGCGTATCAGCAGTGCGCCGATGTTGCTTTTTTTCTGCGGCAGAAACGAGCCTTTCTGCCTTATCAGTATCGCCGCCGCAAATATGAAAGCGACAAGATTTCTGAAAAAGCTCTTTTGTACAGACGGCAAATCGCCTGCCAGCCTTACGAAAGCACCCATAAAAGCAAAGCAAAAGGCGGAGCTGATAATGCACAGCACGCCTTTGTGCTTCGGGGATATTTTACTGAGAATTTCCGCCATACTCAACCACCTGTTTTTGCTTCGTCAAACGGCAGTAGTACGGTTTCGGGCAGTGTTATTTCTCCGCCCGATGAGAAAAGCTCGGGGCGGTCGAACTTGTAGCTTATCTTGAGCGAGCTTACAGCCTTTGTTATTTCCTCGTTTGTAAGTCCCGACCTGTCGATAACGAATATGAGCGAAACCTTACTGCTGTTGAAACGGTCTATTGACGAAATGTTTGTTTCCTTCAGTACAAAAGCCTGTTTGTCATACGGTATATCGTCAATGGAGAACTGTATGTTGCTTATTTTATACATACCGATGTTTGTAAAATCAAACACCATCTCAACACGCAGATAGTTTTCGGATTTTGTCATATCAAAATCCGTGTCGCTCAGCAGCTTGCTTGTAGACCCACTGTCAAGGTGAGTACCGTCCTTCAGCTTATCGTATACGTTTTTTATCATATTGTCAAAGCTCTGTCCGCTGTAGCTGTACAGCCGTGTGTACGCATATTGTGCCTTTACGGGAAAAGCAAACTGCGTAACCACGACTATAACCGCAACAGCCACGACCAGCACCCATATGAGCGCCTTTTTAACGGCGTTATGTCCGAAAAGATTTGTCAGCGTCTGCTTGAAACTCATACTTTCTTTACACCGAGAGTTACGTTCTCGCCGTTTATATCCTGTTCCTTTGTAAATCCGTCTGTCTTGCCGGTCACTATATCGTCTGCAAGAGTATCCTCTGAGATACTGTCCTTGTTGCGTGTCAGTATCTCGGCTACCTTGTCACTGCCGTCGCAGTAGATAACGATATGATCCATAACCTCAAAGCCTGCATCCTTACGCATCGTCTGAATCTTGCTCACAATCTCTCTTACATTACCTTCTTCGATAAGCTCGGGTGTAAGCGTTGTGTCAAGAACTACCGTGTAGCCTCTGTCGGTCACTACCGCATAGCCTTCCTTCTGATGCTCGTCTATAAGCAGGTCATCCTTTGCAATCTGAACATCGCCTGTTGAAAGTGTAAGCGTCATAGTGCCTGTTTCACGGATTTCATTCATAGCCTTCTGACCGTCGACCTCAGCGAGCTTTGTTCTTACCTCGCCTATCTGCTTGCCGAAACGAGCGCCGAGCGTCTTAAGCTGGGGCTTGAAGGTGTAGCTTGTGAAGTGGTCGGTGTTATCTATAAAGCTGATTTCCTTGATGTTAAGCTCATCCTTGACAATATCCGCATACATAGGCTCAAGCGTCTTGTCGCCCTTTACCATTATCTTTGATATAGGCTGTCTGTTCTTTATGTTAGCGGCATTTCTTGCGGCACGTCCGAGCGTTACAACGGTCAGAACTGTGTCCATTTCTTCCTCAAGATGCCTGTCGATAAGCTTTTCATTTACTGTGGGGAAGTCGCACAGATGTACGCTTACAGGTGCGTTCTTGTCAAGCGAGCAGACAAGGTTTCTGTAAATATCGTCGCATACAAAAGGAGTCATCGGAGCAGATGTCTTTGCGATGGTCACGAGCGCTGTGTACAGCGTCATATATGCGTTTATCTTATCCTGTGTAAGCTCCTTTGACCAGAAGCGTTCTCTGCTGCGGCGGACATACCAGTTACTCATCTCGTCCACGAAATCCTGTAATGCTCTTGCGGCTTCGGGGATTCGGTAGTTTGCAAGGTTATCGTCAACCTCACCTACAACTGTGTTAAGTCTTGATAACAGCCACTTGTCCATAACGCCGAGCTTGTCAACGTCAAGCGTATACTTAGTAGCGTCGAAATTGTCTATATTAGCGTACAGAACGTAGAATGCGTAGGTGTTCCACAGAGTAGAGATGTACTTTCTCTGACCCTCGTTTACTGCTTTTGCGTGGAATCTGTTGGGAAGCCACGGAGCAGAGTTTGTGTAGAAGTACCAGCGTATAGCGTCTGCACCGTGTTCAGCCAGTGACTCGAACGGGTCTACTGCGTTGCCCTTTGACTTTGACATCTTCTGACCGTCTTTATCGAGTACAAGGCCGAGAACTATAACGTTCTTGTAAGGAGCCTTGTTGAATAAGAGCGTTGAGATAGCGAGCAGTGAGTAGAACCAGCCTCTTGTCTGGTCAACTGCCTCGGAGATAAAGTCAGCAGGGAACTGCTGTTCGAACTTTTCCTTGTTCTCGAAGGGATAGTGATGCTGTGCGAAGGGCATAGAACCGCTGTCGAACCAGCAGTCGATAACCTCGGGAACTCTCTTCATCTGCTTACCGCAGTGAGGACACTTTATCGTAACCGCATCAATATAAGGACGGTGAAGCTCTATATCGTCGGGGCAGTTGTCAGACATTGACTTAAGCTCCTCGATACTGCCTATAGCGTGCTTGTGACCGCACTCGCACTCCCAGATATTAAGAGGTGTACCCCAGTATCTGTTTCTTGAAAGACCCCAGTCCTGAACGTTTTCAAGCCAGTCACCGAAACGGTTCTTGCCGACGCTTTCGGGTATCCAGTTTATCGTTTCGTTGTTTCTGATAAGGTCGTCCTTGACAGCGGTCATCTTGATGAACCACGATTCTCTTGCATAGTACAGCAGAGGAGTGTCGCATCTCCAGCAGTGCGGATAGCTGTGCTCAAACTTGGGAGCGTCAAACAGCAAGCCCTTTTCGTCAAGGTCCTTAAGCACCATAGGATCGGCTTTCTTTACGAATATGCCTGCGTAAGGTGTTTCGGCAGTCATATTACCTTTGCCGTCAACAAGTTGTACGAAAGGCAGGTCATACTTTCTGCCGACCTTAGCGTCATCTTCACCGAATGCAGGAGCAATATGAACAACACCTGTACCGTCTGTCAGCGTTACATAGTTGTCGCATACTACATAATAGCCCTTCTTGTGCTGTTTTTCACATATCTCAACGGCACAGTCGAATAAAGGCTCGTACTCCTTGCCCTCAAGATCCTTACCGATATACTTTTCAACTACCTCATAGGGGGCTGTGGGCTTGTCGCCGCCGAGCACCTTATCGCACAGAGCCTCTGCAAGATAATATGTGTAGCCGTCTGCTGTCTTTACCTTTACATAGGTTTCGTCGGGGTTTACGCAGAGTGCAACGTTTGAGGGAAGTGTCCAGGGAGTTGTTGTCCACGCAAGGATATAAGCGTCCTCGTCCTTTACCTTGAAACGTACAACCGCAGAACGTTCCTTTACATCCTTATAACCCTGAGCTACCTCGTGGCTTGAAAGCGGAGTTCCGCAACGGGGGCAGTAGGGAACTATCTTGAAGCCCTTGTATAAAAGACCCTTTTCCCATATCTGCTTTAATGCCCACCACTCTGACTCGATAAAGTTATTGTGATAGGTTACATACGGATCGTCCATATCAGCCCAGAAGCCTACTGTGCGTGAGAATTCCTCCCACATACCCTTGTACTTCCATACGCTTTCCTTACACTTTGTTATGAACGGGTCAAGTCCGTACTTTTCAATCTGATCCTTACCGTCAAGACCGAGCATCTTCTCAACTTCAAGCTCAACGGGAAGTCCGTGAGTGTCCCAGCCTGCCTTACGGGGAACGTTATAGCCCTTCATTGTGCGGTATCTCGGAATCATATCCTTGATAACACGGGTAAGAACGTGACCGATGTGCGGCTTACCGTTAGCCGTAGGCGGACCGTCATAGAATGTGTAGGTCTTGTCGCCCTTTCTCTGCTCCATGCTCTTGCGGAATATGTCGTTGTCGTGCCAGAACTTCTCTGTCTGCTTTTCTCTCTCGACAAAATTTACCGAGGCAGGTACTTTTTCATAAAGTGACATTTTTTCTCCTCCTGTTTTTGCAATTCACCCTGTCATATAAATCTCTTCGGCAAAAGCCGGAAGTTATATGGGGTGGGGTCAGCCCATTGCATATTATTTTATTCTTTGCGTTTGCGGAAAATAAAAAAGCCCCTATCCTCCGAAAAGGATAAGGACTATAATTTCATAACAGTCTTTATAACCACCGTTTCGTCATTCCGTCAAATGCGTTCCTTTTAACGTTGGAAAAACGTCCCGTTCTACTCTCGCCTTAAACGGCAATTTCGGCGGGCAGCTTGGAGGTGATATTCATACGGTAACTCTGCACCGACCTCTCACCATCGTCGGCTCGCTTTGGCTTTATATCCGCACTACTGTCCTCGTCACAGCCTTTAAATATCATACACATTGATTATACAATCAAATTTTCCCTTTGTCAAGCGTTTTGTCAATTTTATTTTAAACGGCTTGTTGTTTATGAGTATAGTACAACAAAGCGGCGGGTCCGGGCTTATCATAACAATCCGAGCCTAAGGTTACAAAACGGTAACAAATAGTTACAAATTAGTTACAGTTTCAGGTTTTCTATTGTGAAGAAATTTTGTTTGTGATAAAATATTTATATAAGATATTTTGGGTAAGCGGGAAGCGACTGTATTTACAATTACCGCTGAAAGTCTATTATTAACGTGACATCGGAGGGTATATGCTCGGAGCAATTTTCGGTGATATAATCGGTTCGACAAGAGAACTGCATAATGTGAAAACGGAAGAGTTTGAACTGTTTCCACCGGGAAGTCATTTCACCGATGATACAGTAATGACGGTGGCGGTCGCAGAAAAGCTACTGAACGCTAATTCCGGCTGTAACAGCCGGAAAGCTTATGCCGCTCGCTATAAGCAGTATTATAACCGCTATCGTAACGCAGGATTCGGACAGATGTTTTCAAAGTGGGCGGAAAATGACACACTTCATATACAAAGAAGTTACGGAAACGGAGCGGCGATGAGGGTGACGGCTATCGGTTATGCGTTTGACGACTTAAAACCGCTTTTAAAGGAAGTAAAGGCAAGCTGTTACTACACGCACCATAACCGTGAGGCGATAAAGGGTGCAAAGGCAGTGGCAACCTGCGTATTCCTTGCACGAAAGCAAGAGGACAAGGACAGCATCAAGCGGACAATAGAGAAAATGTACGGTTACAGATTTCAACCGCTTGATGAAATCCGCAGAGATTATGTCTTTGACAGCAGAGCGTCATATTCTGTTCCGCCTGCACTTGAAGCATTCTTTGAATCAGACTCTTACGAGAGTGCGATAAGAAAGGCAATTTCTATAGGCGGCGACAGCGATACCATTGCGTGTATAACCGGTGGAATCGCCGAGGCGTATTACAGGGAGATACCTAAAGAGATTGCGACAAAAGGAAATCTGCTCATTGACAGCGGGCTGAGGAGAGTGGTCAGAGAGTTTAATGAAGCAATGAACGTTGAATGATGAACGCAAATATAAAAAAACGGCTGTTGATGTTGTAATTTGGAGGAAAATATGATCTACACCGTGAAAATCGAACAGACATTTGCTTATCCGAAAAGAATGAAATACGTTTCTAAAACAGATTCTTTCATCGAAAAGGACTGCGACAGTCTTTCGTATGTCAGGAATGTCCGTCAGCCTTACGAAAAAGCGATCGCACGATATGTGAATCAGAGGGTGTGCTGAGATTATAAATCAAGACAGATATAACGGAGAAAAAATATGAGTAAAATATGTCCCAACTGCAAACGAGAAATAGATGAAAACGTAAAATTCTGCCCGTTCTGTGCGGCTTTTACGGGTGAAACATCGCAGGAAAAGAAGAAAAGCCCTGTCGGTGCGATAATAGGCGGTGCGGCAGGTGTGCTGGCGCTCGGAGCGGCAAGCCTTGCGGTGTTTGTATTTGATATATTCGGAATGTACGGCGATAAGGCGGAAACGCTTTACGGCACGGGCGACAAGCTGTTCATACAATCGGTGACGCCCGTGTGCATTGACGGGAAGTGGGGCTATGCCGACAAAAGCGGAAGCACCACGCTGAAACCGCAGTACAGTGCGGCTTATGCCTTTAACGAGGACACAAATGACGTGGCACCCGTTGCGGTTGACGGAAAGTTCGGATACATAAAAAAGGACGGCGAGTTTGTAGCACAGCCGCAGTACAGCTTTGCAGGGAGCTTTTCGGATAAAGGACTTGCAAAGGTCACGGACGAAAACGGAAATGTCGGATTTGTCGACAGCAGGGGAAGAAAAGCGTTTGACGGCAGAATGTTCAACTATGCCTCGGATATGAACGACAGCGGTTATGCGTTTGCGTATACTTTGATGATGCCGGAACTTGAGGGCGGAAGGGGCTATTATTATATAATATACAGCCTTCTCAGTTCCGACGGAAAAGTGACCGAGCTTGCAAACGGCACGGGAATATCGGCGATATACGATGATAAATATATCGGCTTCAGACAAGCGGAAAGAAAAGATGAAACAACGCTTGACTTTACAAGGGAGTATGCTGTGTTCTCGGCAGACGGCACACAGCTTACCGACTACTACGACCGCATTGTAAAAAGCGGAAAGCTGCTCATCGTCTGTGACGGTACGGATGACGAAAGCAGGCTGTATAAGGCAAAGCTGCTTAAAGCCGATACGCTTGAACAGGTCGGAGGAGAGTATCTTTGCGGCGCCGATATAAAGTCTTACGACAGCGGTGCGGTACTGCTCAAAAGAGATGATAAGGGCTTTATCAGAGATGTTCTGCTTTGCGATAACGCAAACGAAATATATCTGTGTTCAACAGGTGCGCACATTGTAAGCGGATTTGATATGAGCGGCTATGCCTGCGTTTATGAAAAGGGAAAATACTGCGGATATACCGCAAGCGGAAAGCAGTTTGAGAGCGATAATCAGTTCGGCTCGTTCAACTGCGGACTTGCGCCGTACTACGATAATGCAAAAATAGGATATATCAACACAAACGGCGAAAAGGTGACGGACGCAAAGTTTGACGGTGCGAGCGGATATTATGCGGACGGCTACGCTTATGTAAAAAGCGGCACGGAGTATTCCGTTATAGATATGAACGGAAATACCGTAATAGGAAGACTTAGCTATGCGTCCGACAAGCTGATGTTTGCGGATACCGTGCATAGCTGGTACGACCCTGAGGACTTTGAAAAGTTTGACGGGGAGAATATGTTTCAGGGAGATTTCTATTATGTCGGCAACAACGCCGATATGAATAACAGCATATTCGGCAGAAGCAATATAAAACCATTAACCGAGAGAATGGTAGTAAAAAGCAGAAACCCGGATGTCGATATAGCTTTTGACTACAGAAGAACCGACAGCGGAAAACTCGGCAATGACGGTTATATTCTGACACACGAAATAAACAAATCCACACATCTTCTTATGTCGCCCGACGGGAAAGTAAACAAAGAAGATGAAATGAACAATGCAAACGCTATATGTATAGACTCTGCTCCAGTGATACGTTACTGTGACGATACTACGACCTATCTTGCGGATATATTCGGCAATAAGTATGTGGTATCGGGCTATAACCTCATAAATTCTAACGGTTGCACGGCACTTGATTTACGCAACGGCAACCGTGTTGCACGGCAAATTTTAATATATGACAGTAGCTTTATGCCGTCTGTTGACATACACTCGCAAACATCGATGAACATAACAGATCTCGGTGATCTGTTGTATGTCAAAAACATTAGTAACGGAAATGAAGAAAACAATAATGCGATAATCGACAAATGGAACGGAAGAACACTTTATACAATTTATAATGCTGACTTTATCAGTGATTATTTCATCTCCAAACCGGACGTATACAAAGAAATTGACGATGACTATATTGTCGATGAAACGGATATGTACACCGTCTATACCGTAAGCACAAGCTACGGCGTTACTATAGGTACGTATCCGTATGTAAAGGCATACGGCGACAGAGTTCTTTGCTTTGACTATGACAAGTATTATCTTTATGACCGCTATGCAAATTTGCTCGGAGAATACGAAAACAGACCGAAGATAAGCGCATATAACGGAAATACCGTAGTGAAAAACGATGACGGAACATACACCTGTTATGACAGGGATATGAACGTACTGCTGACTACTAAGTATGATATTCAGCCGATAGAAAACGGATACTGTTCGTTTGCCGATAACCAAAAAGGGTTGATAGGTTTCTTATCTGCCGACGGGAAAACGGTTATTGAGCCGAAATACCATTGTGTTACCGGTATGACACCCGACGGATATTTTGTATCAAGGACGGCGAACCACGCCGGAATTCTTGAAAGCGGCGATTGCTATGCGGATTACACAGCGGCAATAGAGAACAGAAACGGCGAAACCGTTGTTAAAACAGAGTCGGCTGTAAGTGATATAGCAAACAGCATCACCGACAGCAAATCGCTCTACAGCTACTTTGACGGAAATCGATATTACACCGATAAGTTCAGCGGCTGCAAGAGCATTGATTTCAATGATATTGAAATTCTGCCCGATACCAACGAACGACGTCTGCCGTCAGATTTCTACGGAAACGAGCTTTTTGAAGAGTATAAAAACGTTGCATTAGATTATTCGGCAGTACAGATAAACGGCGATACTATCTGTGTAGAGGCAAGTTGTTATATTAATGATGAAATAGAATGCAGATTGCTTGGACTGAATGGCGAGAGGTTGTACCGCAACGGACGTAAGTTACAGCTTATAAATGGCGGGTATGTTCTCGGCGTTGCCGAAAACGGTCAGCCTGCTGTCCTTTATAATTCGGACGGATCTGTTATGCTTACGCTTGAGGGTGTTACAAATTCCTACGATATTTCCTACATAGAAAGAGTTGACAACAAGCTGTTAGTCAGCGGCGACAGTAAATTCTCGGCTATATATGATCTGACTACAGGAGAAATTCTGTACAAACTCGATAAAGAAACAACATATCTCCATTTCGTCTACAAAAACTTAATATCGGTTTCAGATTACGACAGCGATAATAACAGTCTAACTTCTTATGTTGACCTTGACACCAAAAAGAGTTTTGAACTTCCGGGCGACCGTGTCGTGTTCAGAAATCCCGGCAATAACAGCGAAGGGCATATAACCGAAAATGCCGAATATCCGCTTATGTGCTGCACATTTTCGTATCTGCCCAATCAGATAAACTATCTTTATCTTTATACTGCACTTTTGGAGCTGAATGTGTATCAGATAGACGAAAATATGGAAGTGAAGCTTGTAAGGACCTATTCTTCGGACGACGGGATACTGTATATGGTTGACGATTACAATAGCGGAAGCGGGCTGTACGCATATATCGACTATATTGATGATACCGCAGTACGCAACATAAGGCTTGTGAACGTTTGGAACGGCAACGAAAAGTATTTTGAAAATGTGTCCGAGTTCAGCGTGCAGAATAATGAGGTGTGGATAGGCATATATGACGAAAGCGGAAAAAGGACGGCATATAAATTAAGCACCGATCTTGAAACGATGGAACAAGCAGAATGAAAGGAAAACAACAATGAGTAAAATATGTCCCAACTGCAAACGAGAAATAGACGAAAACGTAAAGTTCTGCCCGTTCTGTGCGGCTTTTACGGGTGAAACACCGCAGGAAAAGAAGAAAAGCCCTGTCGGTGCGATAATAGGCGGTGCGGCAGGTGTGCTGGCGCTCGGAGCGGCAAGCCTTGCGGTGTTTGTATTTGATATATTCGGAATGTACGGCGATAAGGCGGAAACGCTTTACGGCACGGGCGACAAGCTGTTCATACAATCGGTGACGCCCGTGTGCATTGACGGGAAGTGGGGCTATGCCGACAAAAGCGGAAGCACCACGCTGAAACCGCAGTACAGTGCGGCTTATGCCTTTAACGAGGACACAAATGACGTGGCACCCGTTGCGGTTGACGGAAAGTTCGGATACATAAAAAAGGACGGCGAGTTTGTAGCACAGCCGCAGTACAGCTTTGCAGGGAGCTTTTCGGATAAAGGACTTGCAAAGGTCACGGACGAAAACGGAAATGTCGGATTTGTCGACAGCAGGGGAAGAAAAGCGTTTGACGGCAGAATGTTCAACTATGCCTCGGATATGAACGACAGCGGTTATGCGTTTGCGTATACTTTGATGATGCCGGAACTTGAGGGCGGAAGGGGCTATTATTATATAATATACAGCCTTCTCAGTTCCGACGGAAAAGTGACCGAGCTTGCAAACGGCACGGGAATATCGGCGATATACGATGATAAATATATCGGCTTCAGACAAGCGGAAAGAAAAGATGAAACAACGCTTGACTTTACAAGGGAGTATGCTGTGTTCTCGGCAGACGGCACACAGCTTACCGACTACTACGACCGCATTGTAAAAAGCGGAAAGCTGCTCATCGTCTGTGACGGTACGGATGACGAAAGCAGGCTGTATAAGGCAAAGCTGCTTAAAGCCGATACGCTTGAACAGGTCGGAGGAGAGTATCTTTGCGGCGCCGATATAAAGTCTTACGACAGCGGTGCGGTACTGCTCAAAAGAGATGATAAGGGCTTTATCAGAGATGTTCTGCTTTGCGATAACGCAAACGAAATATATCTGTGTTCAACAGGTGCGCACATTGTAAGCGGATTTGATATGAGCGGCTATGCCTGCGTTTATGAAAAGGGAAAATACTGCGGATATACCGCAAGCGGAAAGCAGTTTGAGAGCGATAATCAGTTCGGCTCGTTCAACTGCGGACTTGCGCCGTACTACGATAATGCAAAAATAGGATATATCAACACAAACGGCGAAAAGGTGACGGACGCAAAGTTTGACGGTGCGAGCGGATATTATGCGGACGGCTACGCTTATGTAAAAAGCGGCACGGAGTATTCCGTTATAGATATGAACGGAAATACCGTAATAGGAAGACTTAGCTATGCGTCCGACAAGCTGATGTTTGCGGATACCGTGCATAGCTGGTACGACCCTGAGGACTTTGAAAAGTTTGACGGGGAGAATATGTTTCAGGGGGATTTTTATTTCTCCGAGATCGCAGGCAATACTTTTGACGAAGATATGTGGGATTATACTTACAGCGATATGATACCTGTAGCGAAAAACGCAAAATCATACAACGAGGTATACAGAAAGTACAATCCGCAGTATTGCGATTACCGTATAGATGACGGATATTTTATCGTCTGCAACAGCCGCACATTGAGCGGCAGAATAGTAGCTCCCGGAGAAACGCTTATAAGTACCGATACGGAAAACGAACTTGTCAACGCATCGGTAATTGACACGGACAGCGCAAGGCTTATAAGATACTGCGAGGAGGAGCATACTGCGGTAAAAGATCTGTTCGGTAATAAAGCGGTGTTGCAAGGCTCGTCTGAGAGATATTCAATGAACGAATACACAGCCTGCGACCTTATACAAAGCAATAAGCCCAGTCAGACGGTGATATACGATAACAGGCTTTGTCCTGTGCTGACGGTTTCATCCTCCGTCAGCTTCAATCTGAATGAATACGGCGATAAGCTGTATATTGCATCGTTCAGTTCCGACCGTGAAAAAGATTCGGGCAAACAGGATAAAATCAGAAAAAAGTATGCTATGGCAGACAGGAACAGCGGTCATGTATATGCGGTGTACGAGAGGGCGTTTACGGTTCTGGGAAACGATTTCTACAAAACCAAGGGCAATAATTCCCTTGCCGAATATTACACGGCATACGGAAAGAGCATAGGAAAATTCGTTTATGCAAAGGCATACGGCGACAGGCTGATGTGCTTTGACTATGACAAGTATTATATCTATGACAAGTACGGTCAGCTATTGGCTCAGTATGAAAACAAGCCGAGAATAAGCGAAAACAGCGGAAGCGTGGTAATAAGAAACGATGACGGCAGCTTCACCTGCTATGACAGGGATATGAACGTACTGCTGACTACTAAGTATGATATTCAGCCGATGGAAAACGGTTATATGGCTTATCTGGCGGCTGAGAACGGCAGAGCGGGCTTTATCGGAAAGGACGGCAATGTCGCACTCGAGGCAAGGTATGAATTTGTCAGCGCAATGTCGCCCGACGGATATTTTGTATCTAAGACATACATAAATAACAAAAACGGCTATGATTATAACGGCTATGCGCCTGAACTTATCGGTGTAACGGTAAATGATCTCAACGGCAAGGCGGAGATGGAAGGAATAAGCGGAATGTGCAATGCCGGCAACAGTGCGGCAAACGGTTATTCACCGCTTGATTTCTACGCAGGTGCCGTATATTATGAAAGCACGCCCGAAATAACGCAAAATATAGCGAAATATATTTTTGTTGCAGATGACGGCGAAAGACTTTATTATACAGACAGGTACGGAAACCGTCATTATGAGGAATACTATGTGAGCAACAGCGTAGATCAGAGTTATATGAGTCCTTGCATAACAGAAGGCAAGGCGGTGACGCTCAGCGTGCTTATGTATGACGAAACGGGCAAAAACTCTGCAACAGTGAATTACTATCTGAACCTTGACGGCACTCCGTTTGTGAAAGGCGACAGGACGCTTGACAGATTGCAAAGCTTCGGATATATAATCGGAGATGGCAATGAGGACGGCAGATATAATATATACGGCGCTCACGGAAAAATACTGCTCAGCAATATTGAAACGGAGAAAAGCGCCGACGGCATCGGAATTAGCAGAAACGGCGATAAGCTGGCGGTTTTGGATATGAACGGAGTAAGAATATTTGACCTTATAACGCAGGAGCAGGTATTCGAAAAGGATGACGACAGATTGAGCTTTATTGCGGAAAATCTTATTTCTTACCCGGACGGCAATGCTGATAAAACGGTCTGCGTGAATCTTGATAACGGCAAGACGTATACCTATGAGGGACGAGTGAGCTTTATAAATCTCGACTCGTATAGAAATAAGAAGGCCGTGTTCCCTCTGCGGCTTGTGAAGTACGGCAATATAAACAACGGCGGTGCCACCGTCTATGATGTGGGCTATGACTGCTTAAGCGTGTACAGCCTTGACGAAGATATGGAGGAGAGCTTAGTAAACACTTATACGGCGGGAGAAGGGAAGAGCATCTTTATGCTTGGCTTCGGCGACGGAACGGGAATGTACGGAATCACAGACACATATAATAAGAACAGCAAAAGGGCGTGGACTTTTATCAATGTAATGCTCGACAAGCAGATAACGGTAGACGGTGTAATCAGCGTAAATCAGAACAAGTACCCAGACAAGCCCTGCTTTATTATCGGCACGGAGAATGACGATGGCTCTGTGACAACGTATGAGCTTGACGCAGAAACTATGGAGCTGTCCGTGCAATAATACTGCTGTAAGCTATAATTTCCTTTATTTCTGCGGTTTTGCTTGCATTATTCCTTGCAATATGATATACTTAAATCTATATGGTTAAAACACGAAGCGAGAAACAGAAAAAGTACGGAAATCATAAGATTTAAAGTGTAAAAGAGAAAGGAAACAAAAATGATTACAGTATCGGACGTTAGTCTTTCATTCGGCGGACAGATGTTGTTCAAGGACGTAAACCTGCTGTTCACAGCCGGCAACTGCTATGGTGTTATCGGCGCAAACGGCGCAGGAAAGTCCACATTCTTAAAGATACTCTGCGGTGCGCTCGAGCCTACAACGGGTACGGTCACGGTTCAGGAGGGTCTGCGTATGTCGGTGCTTAAGCAGGACCACTACGCATATGACGAGTATACGGTTCAGGAAACGGTAATAATGGGAAATCCCCGTCTTTATGAGGTAATGAAGCAGAAGGACGCTCTTTATGCGAAGGAGGACTTCACAGAGGAGGACGGAAACCTCGCAAGCGAGCTTGAGGGCGAATTTGCCGAGCTTGGCGGCTGGGAGGCTGAAAGTGACGCATCAAAGCTTGTACAGGGTCTTGGTCTTGACGAGAGTATTATGTACGCTCAGATGAGCAGTCTTGCAGGTAATGAAAAGGTCAAGGTACTGCTCGCACAGGCACTTTTCGGAAATCCCGACATTATCCTCATGGACGAGCCTACGAACCACCTTGATATTGACGCTGTGGCTTGGCTTGAGGACTTTCTTGCGGAGTATTTCGGTACGGTTATCGTTGTATCGCACGACCGTCACTTCTTAAACAACGTTTGTACCCACACGGTAGATATAGACTATACAAAGATCAAGATGTATGTCGGAAACTACGAGTTCTGGTATGAATCTTCACAGCTTATACAGAAGATGTTAAAGCAGCAGAATAAGAAGAATGAAGAAAAGATAAAGGAATTACAGAGCTTTATCCAGCGTTTCTCGGCGAATAAGTCCAAGTCAAAGCAGGCTACATCGAGAAAGAAACTCATTGACAAGCTGACTGTAGAGGAACTGCCTGCGTCAAGCAGACGTTATCCGTTCATCAGCTTTGATATGGAGCGTGAGATAGGCAAGGATATTTTACAGGTCGAAGGGCTTACAAAGACGGTTGACGGCGTTAAGGTGCTTGACCACGTCAGCTTTACTGTCGGCAGAAACGACAAGATTGCCTTTGTTGGCGATAACGAGATCGCCGTTACCACACTGTTCAAGATACTGATGGGCGAAGAAGAACCGGACGAGGGCTTTATCAAGTGGGGAAGCACCGCAAGCGTAAGCTACTTCCCTCAGGATAACAGTGCATTCTTCAACGGCTGTAAGCTGTCCATCCTTGACTGGATAAGACAGTATTCAAAGGACGAAACCGAAACATATCTGCGTGGCTTCTTAGGACGTATGCTGTTCTCGGGCGATGATATATTCAAGAATGTTGACGTTTTATCGGGCGGAGAGAAGGTACGCTGTATGTTCTCACGCATGATGCTGTTCCAGTCAAACGTTCTTATCCTCGACAGACCTACAAACCACCTCGACCTTGAAAGCATCACCGCTGTAAACAACGGGCTTTCGGACTTCAAGGGCAACGTGCTGTTCGCTTCTCACGACTATGAGATAGTACAGACGGTCGCAAACCGTATAATAGAAATAGCCGACAAGGGCTGTTACGACAGACAGGGAACATATGAGGAATATGTTGACTGGAGAAAGGCAAACCACGGCGGAAGTTTCACGCTCTGATAAAACAGGATATATAACAAGGCGGGCTGTCCTTTTTCGGGCAGTCCGCCATTTTATTTAATCCTTGCTGTACCACCAGCTGCCGTAATAATCGCCACTGTTTATCATAATTGATGTATTCTTCTCGTCATCTCTGTGCCAATACAATGCGGCAACGGTACTGCCGTTATCTTTTTGGCTAAGAGTATAGCCGTCTGCCGATGCGGTAATATCATTTATCTCAAAAGTCTGCTCACCGAGTTTAATCGTTCCGCTTGCACAGCACAATCCTGCGTTATTGACGGTAACGGTTATGTCGATAACGGTATCAAGCTTTGTGCCCTCCGGCATATCACCCTGAACCTCGGCATCGGCGATATGCGTCTTTACAAACGGATTTTCAATATGTATCGTTTCATTGCGCGGTAAAAACAGTATAAGTCCTGCTGCAACCGCTCCCAGTACGACTAAAACACATATAATAATTATGATCGTCTTTTTCATCATTACCTCCTGTACAATCACTCAGCCGAGCTTTCCTTGAGATACTCGGGAACAAACTCTTTGGTGTACCACACACCCATATAATCTCCCTCACGGATTATTACGGTTATTATGTTTGTATCATTCGCATGATAAATTACATCAACGGAGTTTGCAGAATCATTTTCTTCTAAATAATATCCGAATTCTACCTTTGTGGCACTTGTGATATTTATTGTCCTGTTGCCGATTTTCAGACTGCCGTTTGCCTTGTACAAATTATCCTTATCTGCGGTTAGGCTGACATCCATCGAAATATTCTCCGATGTTCCGTAAGGGGTGTTGCCTTCTTCCGCCACAAGTCCGTTTTCACGCTTGATAAATTCACGGTCAAAATGTATGCTTTCGCCTTTAGGCATAAATATTATCACGCCCGCAACACCGAGAGCGGCCGCAACTGCCGCGCATATAATTATAACAACAAATTTTTTCATATAATATCCTACTGTCTGTGTAAATTAAGTAACATTTGAATTATATCATTGCTGCCTGTTTTTGTCAACGAGTGAAATCGTTGACATTTGTAAGTTCTACAAAAGTGCGCTGTAAAGTAAGTTAAAAGCAAGTTTAATAGCAACAATTGCCTAACACCGCTTTACAGTTGCATGATTTGTTAGCTAAAGTTAAATATACATAAACCGATATTTAATAAGTCGGTACCGAATATCGGCATAAATAAATGCCCCTGTATCAGGGGCGAATTTCATATTTCCTTGAAATCAAATTTAACATTTACGCTGTCCATTGTCTTACTTCGTCTGAACCTTGTCATAATACGTTCCTCTATGCCGTCAAACGAGCTTTTGTCCGCATCAAGCAACAAAAGAAGATACTGGCTTCTGCTGTAGCGTGTGTATACATCTCTCATTCTCAGCGAATTGCTTATGCTGAACGAAATTTTATCCATTGCCTTTTCAAGCAGTTTTATATCCTTAAGTTCATTTTTACTGCTGTCAACCGCAGAAACAAGGCAGATAGACAGCTTGCTCTCAATTCTTTGACTTTCACGCTTGTACAGGCGGAATATGTATTTGAATATTTCGTACTGGCAGTAAAAAACGCCTTTTTGCTCCTTGCTGTCATCGCCCGTGAGATCGCCTATTACCGCATCGAGATTATTCTGTACATCATTTCTTGGCTTTACCGTAAGCTCGTAAAGCTCGGTGAGGTGAGCGCCCGGTGCGGCACCGTACTGCTCCATAAGATATGCACGGATATAATCATACTGCTTTGCGGCACGTTCGTAATCTCCCATTGCGACAAAGGCACGGATAAGGTTTGCGTGCATTTTTTCATCGGACTGGTCAAGCATTGTGGCACGCTCACAAAGCGTTATTATTTCGGAAAATTTGCCCATAGGGTAGAGTAGCTGAGCGCATTTGTCAACTGCGGAATTGTATATAGCGTGAAAATATACGTTTATAGGTTGTACCCACGTTTCTCCGACGGCTCCTGCAAGATAGCCGCTGTTGTAAAGGGCGATAGCCTTTTTATACATACTTATGCGTCTTGTTCTGGAAAGCAACTCGTCCTCCGCTTTGCTTATGTACTCTTTGAAAAGAGAGGAATCTATAACACAGTCGTCGGTTTCGGTAAATGCGTATGAGCTGTGGCTTCCGGCTATGAGCCTGCCGCCGCAGGGTATCATCTCGTCAAGCATCGCTCTTGCCCTGTGTACCAGCGTTTTAAGTGCATTGGCAGGATTTTTGCTGTCCGACCAAAAAAGGTCGATAAGCTCATTCTGGGTTATTTCTCTGCCTCGCTGTGAGATCAGATATTCAAGAAGCAAGATCATTTTCGAACCCCTGTACTCGTTTTCGCACAGACGCTTGTCACGGTATGATATTGAAAACTGACCGAACATAGTAATATGTATCTTATTCGGCATTTTTTCACCTCCCTGTTTTTTCTTTCGTCTTAACGTGTGCTTTAATGAAATTTCACGCTAAAGCGTGAAAATAATTTAAGCAAAATTCAAATTTTCTGATTGATGTTATGCAACAAGCGTTGCACTGTTGGCGATTTGTGTAAATATGATGCTATATTCTGTAAATCAGACTTACAGAAATAACTAATATCGTGTAAATATGCACAATTCGCTTGATAAAATGTTGAATCAACTATCGTATAAATAGAAATATGGCGGCGATTCCGGCTGCTGTTCACAATGTAACCGAAATGTAACCACGATGTGGCATAATATGCTCGTAAGGTTGAGATGTAGATTTGAGATGATGTCTACCTCACGTTTTTACTTTTCTTTCCGTCATGAGAAACAGCATACCGCAGCAGAGGTTGTAGTGATGCTGTTTTTCTTTTTTGTGTGGAAAGCGGTTTACAGGCAGGCACTTTTGAGCCTGCCTTTTTATTTTTATGAAATTCTGAACCAAACTTTATATTTTCGTAAATTTTACTTTTCTTCTCCGATTTTTCTGAGCATAATATCAGGGTGAGATGCGTGCTTGATAAGCTCGCTCTTGCTTATCTGACCGTTTCTGTACATATGCATAAGGTAGGAGTCCATAGTAAACATACCCGATTCACCCGACGCTGTGATAACGGTGTCTATCTGGTGGGTCTTTGACTCTCTTATCATATTTCTTATAGCGTTGTTGCACTTCATTATTTCAAATGCAGGACGCAGTATTCCGTCTTCGCAGGGGATAAGCTGCTGAGATATTACCGAGCATAAAAGCTGAGAGAGCTGGATACGAACCTGCTGTTGCTGGCTCGGCGGGAAAATATCAATAATTCTGTCTATCGTATTCTGCGCTCCGACAGAGTGCAGAGTGGAGATAACAAGGTGACCTGTTTCGGCGGCTGTAAGCGCTGTGCTTATCGTTTCATAGTCACGCATTTCACCGAGCAGTATAACATCGGGGGATTGACGCAGGCAGGCTCTTAACGCTACAATATAGCTCTTGCTGTCGCTGTTTATTTCACGCTGGCTTATTATACTCTTTTTGTTCTTGTGAAGATACTCTATAGGGTCTTCCAGTGTGATTATATGGCTGTTTCTCTGCTTGTTGATTTCGTCAATTATGCAGGCGAGCGTGGTAGATTTACCGCCGCCTGCGGGGCCTGTGACAAGCACAAGACCTTTTGTTCTTGCTACTGTATCGGTTATGATCTCCTGCGGAATATTAAGCTCATTGTAATCGGGTATATCAAATTCAACTACACGGATGACCGCCGCCATACTTCCTCTTTGCTTGTACGCACTTATACGAAAACGGCTGAGTCCTTTTACGGATACCGAAAAGTCATCGTCGCCCGTTTCTTCGTATCTTGATATATCCCTTCCTGCAAGAAGGTATATTTCTTTTATTAGCCTTTCCGCCTCGGCAGGCAGGATTATATTGTCGTTTTGCTTGGTGATAATGCCGTTTTCCTTATATGTCACGGCAAGACCCGATATAATAAAAATATCCGAGGCTTTCTTTTCAACTGCACCCTTAAGTATTTCCATCAGTTCCATAATGTTATCCTTTCACTGTCGGCTGTTTTTATACCGGTAAATTCTCGCCGTTCCACACAGGAAGCGAGTTTTCTTCTTCGTAATAGTTATTGCTTATAATTTTCCAGCTTGTTATGACGAGATTTTCGTTTTCGTATTCTGCTTTGCATACAAGCCTGCTCCCGCTGTTTACGGTTTCGCTCCACGAGAATGTCAGAATACGGTTTTCACGGGTCCCGCCTGTCACTTCAATGCCAAGCTCCCTTGCCGCCGCAGAAATATCCGTTACACTGTCGTTAGCAAGAAGGAGATAAAGGCTGTCAAGCTTTTCGGTCGCCTTAGTGTCGGCAGAGTAATATTCCTCGTGCGTTACGGCGAGTTTTTTTGCTCTGTCAAGGTCCTGCCTTACCATAATAAGACACATGACCGACAGTGTGACCGACGCCAGCACCACGAATATGACAAGAAGCGAGGACAGCCCGATGCTGTTCAGGCTTTTTCTGCTGTTCTCACTGCGTGCGCTGTTTTTCAAGAGGCAACCCTCCTTGCACTTGTTATGGTGATATATGTGTTTTCATCGTCCGAGGCGGTGATGTCAAGGTACTGTATGTTTCCTGATGTTCTTTCGGAAAGCTGTATCCTGATGTCACCATCGGAATATCGCTGTGACAGCTCGGATATGCTTTCGCCGCTTTTATAGCACTCGGCAATGTCGGCTGTTTTTATCTGTGCGTCAGACAGACGCTCGGCATATTTCATTTCGCTTGCCGCAATTCCGATAACTCTCACGCAAGCCGCCGCACATACGGCAAATATTGCGATTACCGTCAGCAGTTCGATAAGGAATGCTCCGTTTCTTGAACGTCTTTTTATGCTCATCCGGCACCTTCCTTTCCGCTTCTCAGGCAGTAGTGCGACGAGGTCTGCACACCGTTACAGGTTATTGCGAAGCTGATTATGCTTTTATCGGCAGTCGCTGTGAACTTATCCGCCGGGAACAATGTGTTTCCGTTTTCGGCAATAAAAGGAGCGGAGCTTTCGACAAACAGCTCCCTCAGCTCCCCGTCATAACAGTAAATATACGTCATGTAGCTTTCGCCGTCTATCATATCCGAAAAGCCGAGATAATCCGTATCTCCCTGCTTTCCGACGGATACTGCGCCGCTGTCATAGCTGCGGAGCTTCTGAAGCACAAGAGTCTGTGCGGTAGCGGTATCAAAGCGCTTTTCGATCTCGCTTCCGAAATGCTTATATGCTTTGGCAAAAGCAAGCACCGCCGCCAGCAGACAGCACACGAACAGTACAAATACCGTCAGCACAAAAATCATATCTACGCCGCTTTTATTCGTTTTTAACGTATTTGAACGACTTCGGAGCATCTTTTCCTCCTGACTTGAATGTTGGGTTTCATTTAGCAATTACTTTTATGTCCGGCATTATATTTGATGAAACCGGGCTGTAATGCACTATACAGCTGTTTTTATCTATATGCAGGTCATAATTTTCAATAAGGTATCCGATATTATCGGGGTAAAATCCTTCAACGGCATAGCATTCCGCCGCCGCCTTGCGTACACCGTTTTCGATTATTCTGAGATTTTCGCTCCTGCGGTTTTCCTCGCTGCCGGCTATCGACAGCGTGACAATCGCAACAGCCGCCGCAGAAAGAGCGACCGCAATGACCGCATCTCTTATTATGTAAAATGCACTTGAATGATTTCTTGTTTTCATATTATCACCGATATTATCCTATGACCGTCATTACGCTCATCAGCGGTATCATTACGGAAAGAAGTATGAAACCTACGGCTACAGCCATGATTATTACCATAGTAGGCTCAAAGCGGGCAACGGAGGTCTGTATAACAGCTGAAACCTTCTTTTCCGCATTTTCCGCTATCGTTGCCATAGTCTTGTCGAGCGTACCTGTGCTGAATGCGATGTTTATCATTCTCATATTGACCGCAGAGAACATACCTGTGTTGTCGAGTGCGTCAACGAAAGGCTTTCCGTCCGCCATTTCCTTACGGCAGAGGCTCAGCTTTTCACGCATATATTCGTTTTCAAGCAGATTTTCGCACATATCGAGCGATTCGTCTATATCCATTCCGCTGGAAAGCGTCATTGAAAGAGCGGCTGAAAATCTTGCGGCATACAGAGTTTTTGCCGTTTTCGTGTGAGAAACTGCACGAAGAACCGCTTTTCTGAAAGGCCTTACAAAGTTGTAAAGCACAACGCCGAGTATTATCACAAAAGCGAGTATTCCGATTATCAATATAGCAACATCGCTTATTACGCCTCCGACGCTCATAATCCACTGTGCGCTGTCGGGCAGGGTAAGTCCGAGCTGTGCGAATACGTCCGAGAATATCGGAAGCACATAAACCGACAACAGAATAATTACCGCAAAAACAATGATAAGCAGTACCGAAGGGTATGCAATCGCACTTTTGATCGAGGTGCTTATTTCGTCTATGCCTGCGTAATAGTCGGCAAGAGAAGCCAGCACGGTATCAAGCCTGCCGGTGCTTTCTCCGACCTCAAGCATCTTTATAAAATAGTTAGGGAACACTTCGGTTTTGTCAAATGCTCTTGTTATACTGCTGCCGGTTTCTATAGAGCGGAGTATCTTTTCAAGGAGTGCCGCCTTGTTCTTATCCTCTCCGTCCTGTAATATGACGAGTATCCCGTCTGTTATTGTAAGGCCTGAGCTTACGACAGACGCAAGCTCGGAGCAGAGTATCGAAATATCCTCGTTTGAAAGGTAGTGCTTTTTGCTCATTTTATCCCTCCATATCATTTTTCGCTTATCAATAATAATATATCACGGAATAGTTGCTTCCGTCCGATATGAAATCAACTATGCTTTTATAATCGTTTTCGTCCTTTGCACTTGCCGCAAAGGTGGGGTCCATTCTGTTCCATTTGTTGCCGTCAAAATAGATATAGCCGTCTATCCAACCGCTTCCGTCTACATACACGCTTATCCATGCGTGATAGATGTCGCCTGCGTAGCCGACAACAACCTTTGTCGGAATTTTCTGCGAGCGGAGCATTGCCGCCATAAGCGAGGCATAGTCAAAGCAGATTCCGCTCTTGTTTGCAAGCACCGTGTCGGGTACGGGAATATAGCCGTTTGCGCCGTTTTCGGCAGTGGAAACATAGCTGATGTTGTTTATTACATAATCGTAAATCGCCGCTGTTTTTGCTATAGTATCCTTATTTCCTCCGCACAGCGTTGATGAAAGCGCAACGCACGATGAACCGGAATTATACATACAGAACTGGTTCGGAGTAAGGAACGGCAGGAAACTGTCGGAAACCGAAACGCTCAGCGCCTGCTTGAACATTACCGTTCCTTTTCCTGCACTTGTTACTTTAAGGACGCTCACAGTATAGCTTCCGCTTCCCTCTGTTATCGGTATGACCTCATAGTTTCCCGAATTATTAAGCTGGAACGTGTAGCGGACGTTTATATCATCGGCATTTACCAATATCCTGTAGCTGCCGCTCATCGCCTTTTTCAGCTTTATCATCAGATAACCCTGCGATGAATTCGATGCGTCTATAAGTGCGTCGCCGTTGCTGTAAACCTTGACTCCGTCTGCTGTCGGAGTGATTATATACGGCGGTGACGGCTCGGTCTGAGGAGGCTTGGTCTGTGGCGGGTCTGTTACGGGAGCGACTGTCGCAGGCGGCTCGGTTTTCGGCGGAGCGGTTTGTTTTGTTGTGGTGACAGCCGAAGTAGTTGTTTCTTTTGTTGTTACAGTAGTTATTGACGATGCCGAAGATGCGGTCTGCGGTGAAGTCTGTGATGCGGTGGTGCTTTTTACCGTTGCCGATGTTGTGACGGAGGTTGTGGTCGTCTGAACAGAAGGTGTCTGCCCCTCTCCGTTACAGCCGCCGAGAACGGCACACAGTGCGATTATACCCACTGCAAGCGTTGCCGCCGGTATATGCTTTTTCATGCGCCGCCCCCTTTGCGAATGTTGTAGATTACACTTATTTAAAGTATAGCACAAATGAGAGAAAATGTCTATTAAATATAAAAAGAAAAGCCACGATTTTTACATCGTGGCAATCAATTTTATTCCTTTTTCAACTCGTCTATAATCTCATACAGCTTCACAAGCTCGCTCATCGTAAGCTGTTCTGCTCTTGCGGTAGCCGGTATACCGCCTTCGGTCATCTTTTCCGCAAGCACCGCTTTCGGTATCTTGAAATATGCCGAAACGGGATTGGCAAGCTGTTTTCTGCGCTGAGCGAAAGCCTGCTTTATCACCTCGAAGAAAAGAGTCTCGTTATCGACCTTGTACGGCGGTTGTTCGTACCGTTCAAGACTTATGACCGCACTGTCAACATTGGGGGCAGGCATGAACGATCCCCTGTTTACCCGAAACAGCTTCTTCGGCTTTGCGTAATAGTCTATAGATGCTGTGATAGCACCGCACTCACGGCTTCCTACTGCGGCACATATCCTGTCTGCCGCCTCAAGCTGTACCATAACGGTTATCGCTTTTATCGGCAGTTTTTCCTCAAGCAGCTTCATTATTACGGGCGAGGTTATATAGTAGGGCAGATTCGCACAAACTATCACGTCCATATCGGGAAACTTCTCGGCTATCAGCTTATTAAGATCGGTTTCCATAACGTCCGCAAAAATAACCTCAGCGTTGTCGTATTCTTCGAGCGTTTCGTCAAGAATAGGCTTCAGCCCTGTGTCTATTTCAATAGCTACGACCTTTTCGCAACGCTCCGCAAGCTCCCTTGTCAGAACGCCGATACCCGTGCCTATTTCTATAGCGCCGACATTTTTTCCTGCGCCGCCCATTTCGGCAATTTTAGGGCAGACGGTCGGATTTATCAGGAAATTCTGACCGAGCGACTTTGTAAAAGAAAAGCCGTGCTTTTCAAAAAGCTGTCTTATTGTTGAAATGTCGGTAAGTTTCATTCTTTGTTTCCTTCGCTTTCTTTTGTGAACATCTCAAGCACCTTGAATGACTGCTGAAGATTTGCCACGCCGTATATGCTTATTCCGTAGTTTTCGCTCTTGTCAAGATTTTTAAGCGAGGATTTCGGCACAATGCACTTTGAAAATCCCATTCGTGCCGCCTCACGCACACGCTCTCTTATATGCGATACCGCTCTTATTTCTCCTCCGAGACCGACCTCACCGAACATCGCTACATCATCGCCTATCGGAATATCACGAAGTCCCGAATAAAGAGCAAGAGCAATCGCAAGGTCGCTGGCAGGCTCGTCTATTTTAAGTCCGCCTATAACATTTATATATACATCATATCCGCCGAAGTTGTAGCCTGTCCTCTTTTCAAGCACGGCGAGCAGAACGCACAGCCTGCTGTAGTCGAAGCCTGTCGTCATTCTGCGTGGAGCGGAGAACGAGGTCTTACTGACAAGCGCCTGCACCTCTGCCAGTATAGGCCGTGTACCCTCGACGGTACAAAGCACGGTTATACCGCTTACCCCTGCGGGTCTGCCGAGAAGAAGCATTGCAGACGGATTTTCGACCTGCTCAAGCCCCTTGTCCTGCATCTCAAACACGCCTATTTCGTTGGTCGAGCCGAAACGGTTCTTTGCGGCTCTTAATATCCTGTAGCTTAGCTGTTTGTCGCCCTCAAAGTACAGCACCGTGTCCACTATATGCTCAAGCACCTTAGGACCTGCTATACCGCCGTCCTTGTTTACATGACCTACAAGAAACACGGCTACCTCAAGGCTCTTTGCCATCTGCATAAATGCCGAGGTACATTCTCTTACCTGCACAAGACTGCCGGGTACGGACTGAAGCTCTGTCAACTGCATTGTCTGTATCGAGTCGATTATCACAACATCGGGCTTATTCTCACGCACGCCCTCTATTATAGTATCGCAGTCGGTACAGGCACTGATATAAAGCCCGTCGCTTGCAACTCCCAGCCTGTCTGCACGGAGCTTTATCTGACGTTCGCTTTCCTCGCCGGATATGTACAGCACGGTCTTATCCTGTGCAAGACAGCCGCATATCTGTAAAAGGAGCGTTGATTTGCCGATACCCGGGTCGCCGCCGAGCAGAACAAGCGAGCCTTTGACAAGTCCTCCGCCGAGTACCCTGTCAAGCTCCGACATTCCCGTTTCATATCTTGTTTCATCACTGAACGAAAGGTTGTTTATACTTGAAAGCGGAAGCCTGCCGCCGCCCGTGCTTTTCGCAAGACCATGGGATTTTGGCTGTATAAGCGTTTCTTCAAGCGTGTTCCATGCGCCGCAGGCATTACAGCGTCCGCTCCATTTCGGATATTCCTGTCCGCACTCACTGCATATATATACTGATTTTGATTTTGCCATTTTTTCGTCCTTTCCGATGAATTACTGTCCGGAGCTTGTAATATCACCGCTGTTTTCGGGAATACTGCTCGTTGAAATTTCCGTCCGGCCTGCATTGTCCGCAGGCTTTGAGGTGAGATATGTAAGTATCCCGTTGTATATAGTATAGGCTACCTTACGCTGATAGGCGGCGTCCGACAGATTTGCCGCATCATCGGGATTTGAGAGGAATCCGCATTCTATCAGCACGGCAGGTATCTTTGTGTTCTTGAAAAGATACAGCTCGTCGCCCTCCTGCTTTATCTGTCTGTCATTGCCCGGCTGTATTGTCTTGAAATTATCCTGCATTATCTGCGCTATCATACGGTTGTCGGGGTTGTTCGCCGTGTAGAAAATCTGTGCGCCGAAATATTCAGGCTCGGTGAACTTGTTCTGATGGATAGACAGGAACAGGCAGTCCCCGTACTTGTTTATAATATCAAGACGGTTCTTCATATCGGAAACCTTCTGTTCCCGTGTGCCTTTTACGCCTTCATCGTGTATCGAAATATCGCTGTCACGGGTCAGCACTACGTTAAATCCCGATAAAGTCAGCATATCGCTGAGATCACGCACAATAGCGAGATTGATATTCTTTTCAAGCTCTCCGTTTATGCCGACCGCACCGCTGTCTGTTCCGCCGTGCCCTGCGTCAAGTACGATAGTTTTCTTGTTTGTAACGTGAGATGTTGACGCTCTCACGCTCATCTGCGAGTAGTCTGCAGTTGCCGCAATGACGGTAAAACAGCCGAGCAGGACTATAAGTGCGGGAATTCGTGTTCTTAGCCGTTTAAATTCAAATCGTTTCATGTTCAGTTTCATATTGTCCGACCTTTCGGTAAATTTTTGTACATTATATGAAACGAGCAGTGAAATAATGACAGGCTATGCTTGCCACAGCTTGTAGAAAAACCTACATAACTTTTAAAAATGGGTGTTTGGCGTTGCTTGCTCTGCTGGTTTTGCATCGTGCAAAACTTTTGGCAAGCAACCAAAGCGTCCTTGCTTTGGGCGTAGCCCCGCACTCAGCCTCGGTATGGATGCTTACAAGTGGTCGAACAAAGTCGGTGCAGGACGCACCTGCAACAAACGACCACGGTTGCACAGAAGCAAAGCTATCAGAGTGTCCTAAAGGGGATATGGATTGAGAACAAGCACTTTTTGAAAAAACAGACTTTTTACGAAAGTTATAAAATTAATTATACCACACTTCCCCCACACCCGCAACTTTATCTCCTTTTATTTTTAATGAATAGCCGGGAATTTTTGAGTTATCATATTTACGGGCGAATTTAACAGCGTTTAAAAACAACAAAAAACAGTGTGAAATATATGTAACCTAACATAAAATTATTTAGTTAAACGAATTTGTAAGTGTGAAAACGGGTTACACCAATACTTACTTAATAAAATCGTGTAACACAGTTAAGTTAGTGTGAATTTTGTTTTTAATGCACATAATAAACAAATATAATTTATGTGTTTTAGCTGAATTTCCTATAGCTGTATTGACTTTTAGCTAAAACGTTGTATAATCTTAAGTGAATTAAGCAAGCGGAAACAGCTTAATAAACATAAGCTAAATTCATTAACTATCAACTAAGGACCAGTGGCTAAGCACTGTCCGACCAGAAAGGAAATTATCACATGAAAGCAAAGAAGATACTCGCAGGTATCCTTGCGGCAAGCACAGCAGTTTCGCTGGCAGCCTGCAACAGTAACAATGCAACATCATCAACATCAGGCAGTACATCATCTTCATCAAAGACAGAAGATAACAGCTCTGCGACATCGGGTGAAGAATCTTCTACTACACCTTCGGGCGAAAAGATCACACTCAAGGTTCTTACTCACCGTACAGACCGCAAGGATGACGGCTCGCTCGACAAGATGACAGATGCTTTTGAAGAAAAGTACAACTGCACTGTTGAATATCAGTCATTCAAGAGCTACGCAGATGACGTTTCGACAATGATGAGCACCAAGGAATATGGCGATGTACTCATGATACCCGATACAGTTAAGCTCGCCGATCTTTCAAACTTCTTCGAGCCTCTCGGCAAGTACGATGAGCTTAAGGATAAGTACAAGTGGGCAGATCAGAAGATGTATGACGGAACAGTATACGGCCTTGCTCACTTAGGTTCGGTAAGCGGCGGTATCTGCTACAACAAGAAGGTATGGACAGACGCAGGCATCACAACAATGCCCAAGACAGCCGACGAATTCATCGCTGACTTAAAGAAGATCAAGGAAAAGTTCCCCGATGTAATTCCTTACTACACAAACTTCAAGGAAGCAAGCTGGACAGCTTCACAGTGGTCAAGCCTTGTTGTTCCTTCTTCGGGCAACCCCAACTTTGAAACAGACCTTATCGTAAACAAGGAAGACTTCTTCACAGAAGGCAAGCCCTACTACAACGTATTCAAGCTGATGTACGATATATATTCAGATTCTACTCTTATCGAGGGCGACCCGATGAGCTCCGACTGGGAAGGCTCAAAGCTGATGATTGCAAAGGGCGAAGTTGCTACAATGACAATGGGTTCATGGGCAGTTTCACAGTTCCAGCAGATCGCTAAGGATAATAATCTTGATCCCGAAAATATCGGTTATATGCCCGCTCCCTTCTCTAAGGACGGCAAGCAGTACGCACAGTACGCAGCAGACTACTGCATGGGCGTAAACAAGAACATTGCCGATGACAAGAAGGATCTCGGCAAGAAGTATATTGAATGGTTCATCGCTGAATCCGGCTTCTCTGAGGCCGAGGGCGGTATCAATACACTTGAAGGCAGCAAGCTTCCCGATTACCTCTCAGCATTTGACGGTTGTGAATTCTTCACAGCGGCATCAGCTCCCGAAGGTCTGACAGGTGTATTCAACGCTATCGACAAGGATTCTGAGGTTGGTATATGGACAGGCGACTCAGCTAACTTCAAGCTCCAGCTTGCTGAAGCAGCATTTGCAGGCAAGGGCGAAGACGGCTTCAAGGCTATCGCAGACTCCGTTAATAAGAAATGGGCAGCTACAAGAGATGCTAACGCAGAGCTTGAAGCATACATCAAGGCTAACGGCTAATTAACGCTATCGTATTTTCTTCATAGATACTCCAAACACACAAACCCGTACGGAAAGGCGTAAGTCTTTCCGTATAGGTTTTTATGGGGAAAATCAACTGATTACCAAAAATAGAAATTATTTCTTGAAAGGATAGATTTATGGCTACTCAAGGCGTTACCGCAATTCATAAGCGTCGCACATTATGGCAGTGGCTTAAAGGTTATACAGGTCAGAAATACATGACCACGGCGCTGTTTCTGGCGATACCTGTTGCACTGCTGATACTTTTCACTATTATCCCTGCTGTTAATATGATAATATTCAGCTTCCAGCAACGTGACCAGCTTGGCGTAAATGTACAATGGGTCGGTTTCGATAACTATAAGACGCTGTTTACGGATATGGCATATCTTTCAACGCTCATCAACAGCTTGTACTACTTTGTCGGCTCGTTTATACAGCTCGGACTTGCACTTTTCATCGCAACTCTGTTATGTTCGAAAATAAAGTTCGCAGGACTGTTCAAGGGAGTTATCTTCTTCCCTTATCTTATGAACGGCGTTGCGGTAGCGCTTATCTTCCAGAGATTCTTCAGAGGCGATGACGGCGGTACGCTCAACTCCATAATCGCACTTTTCGGAGCAGATCCTGTAAAGTGGCTGTCAAACGGCGCTATCAACAACTGGTGTCTGGTTTTTGCATCGGTATGGCGTTATATCGGCTTTGATATTCTGATGTTCATCGGCGCTATCCAGTCTATCTCGCCCGACATTTACGAAGCGGCAGATCTTGACGGTGCAAACGCATGGCAGAAGTTCTGGCACATAATTTTCCCCGGTATCAGAACAATCATCGCATTACAGCTTATCCTTGCCATCAAGGGTGCGGCATCTGTATTTGAGATACCGTATATTATAACCGGCGGTAAGATGGGAACATCGACCTTCGTTATCAAGACGATCGAAACGGGCTTCCAGTACCAGAAGATCGGACTTGCGTCCGCAATGGCTATCGTTCTGCTGTTTATAATAATACTGATTACGATAATCCAGAAGATATTCTTTAAGGAAGAAAAGTAGGTGTAACAATGACAGACAATATCACAACAACCGAAAACTCCGGACAGACCTCTTTCAATATGGATAAATACAGGTTCAAGGAAACGCCTAAGGGTGTAAGAATACTGATAGACGTATTGAAATACGCCGTGCTTGTCATAGCCTGCCTTATAGTTATCGTGCCTCTGGTAGTCGTATTACTCGGCTCGCTGAAAAGCCACGAGGATTTTCTGACAAGCGGAGCGTTTGAGCTTCCTAAGGTGGTGGAGCTGGCAAACTTCAAGACGGCGTTCCTGCAGGGTAACGTAATGAGAGGCCTTATCAATACCGCTATTATCCTTGTGTTCTCGTGTGCGGGAACGATAATCACAGGTACTATGACCGCCTTTGTTGTACAGCGTTTTACAATGGTGTTCACAAAGCTCGTAAAGAATATATTCCTTATTGCCGCACTCCTGCCGAATATCTCTATGCAGGTAACGGTATTCCAGGTAGTGCACGCACTCGGTCTTTATGACACCCTCGCCGCACCGATTATCCTTTATATCGGTACTGATATAGTTTCAATCTATATCTTCATACAGTTCCTCAATAACATATCTGTATCCCTTGACGAAAGTGCGATACTTGACGGCTGTTCATATCCGAGAGTATACCTGAGCATCATTCTCCCTATGCTCCGTCCTGCTATTGCGACCGTTCTTGTAATCAAGTTCGTAAGCATATACAACGACTTCTATACAGCAAACCTGTATATGCCCAGCGACGGACTTCAGGTCGTATCGACCGCCCTTTACAAGTTCATCGGTCCTTACGGCTCACAGTGGGAAATTATCTTCGCCGGTGTAATTATCTGCATCATACCTACGTTGATAATCTTCCTTTCGATGCAGAAGTTTATTTACAGCAACCTTGTTTCAGGCTCTGTAAAGGAATAAACGCTTCCGATTCTCCTTGCTATATATGAAAATGACGTCACGCCGAAAAGCGTGACGCCATTTTTGCTTGCGGGAAAGATTGTACATAAATGCAGAAAACCATAATTTTAACGGTGTGAGTTTATCCTGCCGAAAATGCAGATAAAACACCCGTTTTATTTGTAGCTGCTGCCCTTATATATATCGGGATAAATAAAATTGAATGATAATGAACGGTTTCTTTTATACGAAGCAACACATAGCTCCAACGAGAGCTTTTTAACACTTATAGATTGGTAGCACTCATTTCTCAGGAGTGCCGCCGCTACTGTCATAGCAGTTTTCTTGTCGTCATACCGTGCGGCATATTCCGGACAATATACGGTTGCTTTTGCGGAATTGATGTATTTGATTTTTCCATCCTTGCTTATAACCTCGAGTACATAAGCCATGCTCCCACCTCACTTTACAATTATCCTATAATAAAATTATAGTTTAAAGAAAGGCGCATTTCAATAACAAATCAAAAATAAAGTTGAAAATGGGATAATATGTCAGAAATTTTGTCGAATTTATTGAAATCACTGAAATAATCCGAATTTTACTCTCAGACGGCAACATTTTTTCAATAGTGCGTCGCCTGTTATAAGCACAAATATTACTGTGGATACTGCGTGGATAAGGTCAAAGGGTATGCCGGAGATGATATATGCGGTAATTGTCTGTAAGTTTATATCGGTCGTGTAGGTAAGCACACTTGATATATTCATTATTCCGCCGTAAATAACGAGGACTGACAGGAAGGAGTAGATACAAAGGGCGAGCGTGTTGCGCTTTTTCGAGAAGATGATACCTGCAAAAAAGCCAAGAAGCCCCATTGCAAACATCTGCCACGGCGTCCACATACCCTGACCGAACAGCATATTCGATACAAGCATGGAAACCGCACCGACAAGAAAGCCTGCCTGTGCACCGAGCGCCGTTCCGCTTATGATAACGATTGCGGCAACGGGCTTGAACTGAGGGAACATAAAAAAAAGCTCCCTTCCTGCGACAGCCGCCGCAGAAATCACGGCAAGCACCGCAATATCCTTTGCGGACGGCTTCTTTTTTTCGAAGCTGATAAAGAAAGCGGCAAGGCACTCGACAAGCACAGCAAGAATTATCAGCAGATGCTTTCTTGTGCCGTTAGGGATAAAAAGTGTGCCGAGTATCACTGTGAAAGGGATAAGAACGGCGGTTATAATGCCTGCGACAATATCGGACGGAGTAACTTTTTTTGCGGTTACGGGCGGCTTTGCCATTGAGTTTTTCGGAGCGACGCCGATTATAAGCATAATCATCGGGACGCACAGCAACGCATATTGCAGCCAGAACGGCTCTGACGGTATCTCAAAAGGGAATATGCCGGTACCGGCTAAAAGCATAAAAGCAAATCCGACACTGCCGAGCGAAAGCATTACCTTTCGGAAAACCGAGAGCTTTTTGCGTTTTTTGCGTTGCGGTACTGCTATGTCGGGCTTATCGCCTTTTATGCCGTGAAAACGTCCGGAGAGATCGCCGTAGTTTTCAGCCCTTCCTCCGAGAGAAGCTATAAGCCCTGCGACAGTGTAAACATTATCGCATACGTTTTTGGCAATTTTCGCACTGTCTGTTGTGAAGAATGAGGAATCAGCGAAGAACTGTGACGGCGGCAGAGATACGCTTATTTCACCGTCAAAAAGCAGGGCGCATATATCCGCTGTTTCGGCACAGAAATCCATATCGTGACTGACGATTACTATCGTTTTCCCGTCTGCTTTAAGCTGTTTCAATAATGCCGAGAACATCTGCTTATATACTGCGTCCGCCGCCTTGGTCGGCTCATCAAGAAGAAGTATATCCGCACCATAGGAAACGAGCTTTGCGAGCGCCGCCTTCTGCCTTTCACCGCCGGATAAGTCAAACGGGTGACGTGACAGCAGGTGCGTAAGATTAAATGCGGCGGCTATTTCATCGGCATTTCCGGCAAATTCTTCTCTGAGCGTTTCCTTATTGAAAAGCAGGGTAGGGTCTTGCGGAAGAAAACCTATCTTTCCGCCGTTTATCGTTATTTTTCCGCTGTTTTGCTTGAGCGTACCGCAGATAAGGCTGAGCAGGGTCGATTTTCCTGCGCCGTTGCCGCCCACTATTGCGGCTATGCTCCCTTGCTTTATGTCAAGCGAAAGGTTTCTTATAATATCTCTTTTGCTGTTCTTATAGCCGAAAGACAGATTTTTTACGGATATACAGTTTTCCTCCGACAGCGTATCGTCTGCGGCGGCAGGTGATACGAGCGTGTGCTTTTCTCCGTAGGACGTATACCAGTCTTTTGCGCACGGAACATCAAGCAAGGAAAGTGCGTTGCCTACGGAAGCGCTTGCTCTTACTCCTGCAGGCATTTCAAAAAGCATAGGGTGATTATTTTCGGACAGATGCTCTGTAAGAGAGCTTGCATCGCCGTCATGGCATACCTTGCCGTTGTCGAGCATAACCGCACGCTTTGCAATGGATAAAAGACCGCCGAGCTGATGCTCCGCAACTATCACTGTCGTACCAAGTTCCTTGTTTATTCTCACAAGCAGTGAAATAAACTGCGTGGAAGCAATAGGGTCAAGCTGGGACAACGGCTCGTCAAGGAGCAGTACATCGGGGTTCATAGCCATTACAGACGCTAAGTTAATCATCTGCTTCTGACCGCCGGAGAGCTTGTCGCAGTCGCAGTACAGCAAGTCCTCTATGCCGAAGAACAATGCGGTCTGGGAAACCTGCGAGCGTATTTCGTTTTGTGAAAGTCCTATGCTTTCCGCACCGAAGGCAAGCTCGTGCCAAACCTTGTCGCAGACGATCTGCTCATCGGTAAACTGCGTGACAAAGCCGGCAAAATGACCGCCGAAAGAAATTATTCCTTTTTGCGTTCCTGCATCGGCAGGCGCTTTCATAAGATTTAAAAGGGTGGATTTTCCGCTTCCCGAGCTGCCGCAGAGTATTACGAATTCTCCTTTGTTTATTTTAAGCGAAATATCGGAGAGTGCGTTCCTATCCGAGCCGGGATAGGAATATGACAGATTTGAAATATTATAAAGCTCCATTTCTTTCCCTCCGTTTAAAACGTGAATAAAGCTCGGTTGCAACAGGCATCGCACAGAGTATGAGCCAGAAAACATCCGCAGAAATATCGAAAGCTGTCATCGGCAGGATAAATTCGGGATAATAGAGATAATAGGCTTTACCGCTTGCAAAAAGAATAATAATTGCGGTTGTGCATATCACGGTCACAGACATTATAATAAAATCCGCGGGTGCAAATCTGAATATGCTGTAGGCTGTACGTTTTGCTGTACCGTAACCTCTGTATTTCATAGATCGTGCGGTATATGCACTATGCTCAAGGGTATCCGTTACAGCAACGGAGAGAACATGAACTCCGCTTCTGATGCGGCTTCTAAAGTTGCCCTCGTATATATCGTTTCCAACAAAACGCTGAGCCGCCGCCGCTTGCTTTGCCCGTCTTGCAAACATAGGCACTGAACGAAGCGTCATTGATAACAGCAAAGCGAGTGACGGCAGTGCTTTTCCGAGAAGATATACCGTTTTATCGCTTGTCATACACTTGTTAAGTCCGATAAACCACATAACGAGCGATATTGTCATAGCGCCTGTAAACAACGAAAAAATAAGCGTTTCAAGGGTGATACTGTTGCCGCTGGGCAACTTTGCAAGCTCGGTTATGCCTCTGTTTGAAAACAGAAGATTTATAACCGCCGCAAGCAGTGCCATAGGCAGCATTACAAAAAGCGTTCTTGCGGCGGTTTTTCCGTTCAGTAAAAAAGCAAAAACGGCAGAGCAGACAAGAGCCTCCGCCATAAAGACGGGGCTTTGCACTATTGCGGTTATCAGTATCACCGACAGAAAATACATTGCCGCTGTTACAGGGTGTGTTCTTTCCATTGTTGCTCCTTAGTTTTGAAGGTCGTAGCCAAGCTCGCAGGTATAGCGGAACGCTATTTCATCGTTGTTTGCGGGCTTGTACGATGAACAGCCGTAATTCGGGAAAACACCGTTTACACTGTACATCCAGCCCGAGCCTTGTCCGCAGTCGAATTCATAAAGGTTGTTGATACCCTCGACATAGTATGAGCTGAACGCAGGGGTGTAGCTTGCCTCCATCTGAATGCTATTTTCGTCACAGATACGGCGGAGTATATCGTATACGCTTTCACCGCTGTCGAATCCGACCGTTCCGTTGAATATTACGGCATCATCGGGAATGTACTTTTCAAGTCCTTTTTTCAGTTTATCCTTGTTGTTGAGTATGGTTTTGCAATCTATAACGAATGTGCAGGTGTTGTCATATTTCTTTATCGGCTTGTCTGGCTTTTGGGTCGTTGATATTACAGATGAAGCGGTTGATACTGTTGTGACTTTTGAAGATGCCGGACTTGCCGAAGATGTCGGGGCGGATGTGAAAACGGGCTTTTCGGTTGGCTTTGAAATGTCTGCGGCAGTAGATGATGTTGATGCGACAGAGGTTATTGCCGTTGTTTTCGGCTTTTCGCTTTCAGGTAAGGTTTGTGAAGAAGTGTCCGTAACGGTTGTTGCGGGCGTTGTCTGAGAATTGCCGTCTGTTTGAAAAGCCGTTGTTGCGACAAGGCTTTCTACGGTTGTAAACGATGATGTTTCGGGGGGAACGTATGATATACCGCTGTTTTCGGCGGCATCTTTTCCCGCAACGGCGGAAACTACCGCAATTATCACCACAACGACAAGAGCCAGCCCAAGACCGAGTATATATTTGTATTTATCAAAAATAGCTTTCATTTTTTCTCCGTGAAATATCGGTTATGTAAAAATTGTTCCGCACCTATTTTATCATAAAAACAGGTACGGAACAAGCATTTACATAATAGTTTTACTTATTATTTGCGTTTTTTCTTCGAAATAAGCATAACTGCGCCTGAGATGAGAACTGCCATACCGCCTGTTACAAGTACACCTGTACCGGGATTTATGGGATCGTTTTTATCTTCGGGCTTGCCTGAGCAATCGCCGGGCTTTACGGAATCGCCGGGCTGTGCGGGCGTATCGGGATTTTCGGGTTCTGTCGGCTCAGCCTTCGCAGACATTTCGTAAAGTGAAGAGCCGTCCTTTGAAAGCTCATAAGCTGTAAGAGCGAGTGCCGCCTGTTCGGTAGCCATGTAGTTTTCTTCGCCGCCGAGCGTGTGGCTGTAGCCGTTTTCTGTAGCGTAGCTTTCAAGTGCGTCGATAAGCGTGATGCCGTCAACGATGAATCTTGAATCTGTAAGCGGGTCGATGCCGAGAGCGGCAAGTGCGATAAGTACCTGCGAGGTGCTTTCACTGCCGTTTGCGTATCTAGCGTTCTCGTCAAGAGATTCTGCGAGGAACTCAAGACCGCTGTCTATAGCCGCATTTACCTTCTCGTCAGCCGCATAGGGAGCGAGTGCCTGTATAGCCATAGCCGTAAGGTCAACGTCTGCGGTATCGCCGGCGAGCGCCCAGCCCTTACCCGTCATATTGTCAACAATATAAGTGATAAGCTCATCGTGCGTCTTTGCACTGTAATCTGTAGTGTCGAATGCTATAAGTGAGAATATAACCGCATTGATACCCTGCGATGTGATATAGTCCATATCGTCAAGACCGCTCAGCAGGTTATAGCCTGCGATGTCTGCGGAATTCTTTCCGAGTGAGGACAGAGCGATTATAACTCTTGCGTTCTCCGTAGGCTTTCTGTCTGAAAGTCTGTCTGAGCCGTTAGCCTTTACTGCTTCACAAAGCTCGCTGTAGTATTTTGCCGCCTTATCGGCAGAGAGCTTTCCTGCTCTTGCGAGTGCGATAACCGACCATTCGCCGCCGATAGACTGAACGGGGTAGATATTGTTATCCGCAAGAGTACCGAGAACAGTGTCGAAGTGCTCTTCGCTCTTTGTGCCTGCCTGCTTTATCGTGTCGATAACAGCAAATCTTTCTGTTGCCTTGTCAAGAGTATCCGAATTTGTGACCTTATCTCTTAAACGCTCGGGAACTGCCGAGTAAGCGTCCTTTGCCTTTTCGATCTTATCGTTGCTGTCAGCGGTCACTTTGCCGATTGCATCTATCGCCTTCATCGCACTGCTTATAACGTCAGCCTCAGCCTTAGCGAGAGCTTCTTCTGCGGCTTTTAAGGTTTCGTAGTTTTCTACAAGCGTCTTTGCGTTGTCGCTGAGCTTGTCGTAAGCCGTTCTTGCCGCTGTGATGCTGTCATAGCTGTCGAGCGTTACATCGCCTATAGCGTCAATAAGTTCTTCAACCTGCTCAGCCGCCTTTACATCATCTGGAACGAGCTTTAAGTAAGCGTATACGGGCTGTTTTTCGCCGTTCTGAACGATTATTCTGACAACCTTTATTTCAGAACGGTCAAGTGCGATTTTAGCCTCTGTGCCGGATGCTACACGCTGATTGTTGATATAAATGTTATCATCGTCAGCGCCCGATACGGAAACGTTCACGCTTTCCTCGATGCCTGTGCTTATCTCGTAAACACCGTTATCATCGGGAGTGATTTCCTTTATTGTCTTGCCGTTTGCGTCTGTTAAGACTATTTTTCCGGGAAGCGCTGTCGTGCCGACCTCTTGCTCGTTTGCAGTTGTTCTTACAACATAAGAAACCTCTGTCGATTTCTCGTTGAATACGCCTGCCCAGATGTTGCTTGCTGTCTGTATCTTTATATAGTGAACGCCGTTTTTGAATGTAACGGGGTAGCCGTTTTCATCTACCGCCCACTTTAAGTCGAAACCGTTTGATTCGGCATTTTCGCTGTATGCGTTTACATTAGTGCCTATCGTGCCGTTCTTGAAGTAGTCAACATAGCCGAACCTTGTCGTTCCTACAAAGGAAGCTGTAGAGCTGTCGCCCTGTATACTGCCCTGAACACCGGGGATAACAACGCCTCTGAGTGTGACAGTATCGCCCTTTGCAAGATCGTTCATATAATAAACGCTGGGTGAAACCCATCTGCCTGTCTGCTTTGAGCCGTCGTTTGAGTTGCCCTGATTGTCTGTCCAGCTTGTTTTACCGTCGGCTGTCTTTTTGTATGTTACTTCGTAATCGGTGATGGTTGTATCTTCGAAATGCTCACTTCCTGCGAGCGCATACCATGTTTTGCCGTCCTCAGAAACATACACCTGTCCGCTTTCAGCCGCACTTCCGCCGCTTACAAAGCTGTTGCCGTAAGCGTAGAAGTCAAGGCCATAGGGGTTTGAGGGGTCATCTGTTACTGGGTTTTCATAGTAATATGTGATATAACCGCCGAAGTTACCGAGTGATTTTATAGTGCCTGCGAGCGTCTGCTCGGGGCCTACACCGTAGGAAACGTTGGTGTACTGGCTGTTGACGCAAAGATAATCAACGACCTTGTCGGGTACGTCATACTTGCTTTTCTTTGTAGCCTTGACAGTATAGCTTTCTGAAAGAGTGCCGTCTGTTACCGTTACAGTAGTGTTTGCGCTCTTGGTAACAAGACTGTAAACGCCGTTTTCATCTGCTGTTGCGGCATCGTTGCCTATCTTAACTGTGCAACCGTCGGCAACCTTGAAATATACTGTGGGGAATTCTGCGTCATTTGCTATAACTATATTATAGCTGAGAAGTGACGGGTCGAATGCGGGATACATATCGCCGTGTTCGCTTTTAAGCTCGGTAAAGTGTACGTTCTTTATAGAAACGTCAGCCTTTACGAGCTTTATTTTGTAGCTTGTTATCTTGTCTGCGTCATCAAACTTGTCTGTAAGATAATCGCCGTCAGAAACCACATCTATTGATACTGTAACAGTGCCGTCCTTGCCGAAGGAATATGCGGGAGTTGTTTCGCCGCTTTTAAGCTCTGTATATTCGCCGTCAGCCTTCGCTCTGAAATGAACATTTGCGGTTTTGCCCTTGAGAGTAAGTGCAACTCCGTCGGTGCCTCCCAAAACATAGGCTGTGTAGCTGTGGCATTCTGCGTTTGTGCCGGTCGTATCGGTCACATTGCCGTTTTCGTCATTTCTGAAAACCGTTCCTTCTGCAAAGCCGTTGTACTTTGTCGCATACAGCTCCCTGCCGGCGGGAACAAGCGTGATGCCGCTTGTGCCTGCGATTTCCGCAGTGTAGTCATAGGGACGTGTTATGTTGAACACATACTGCGTCTTTATGCTTTCATCGTCAATGTAGCAAAGCTCTAAAATCAGCTTAGTCAAGCCGAAAGGAATATTAGAAATGCTGTTGAAGCTGCCGGACTTTATCTCGTTTCTCTGTGCAACTCCGTTTATATCGGTGTATACCGCATAGCATTTCAGCAGGTCCTTGTTGAACTTAGTTCCGCTGTTGATATAGAAGGATGATGTGCTGTAAGACTTTATCTTTACATCATATTCGAGCTTTTCGGGGTCGAAAGCGTCATTGTCCCAGCCGTCAAGCGAGAAAGCCGAAAGTGCAAAGCTGTCAAAACGTGCGGCGGGTCTTGTGCCTTCCTTTATTGTTACCTTATAAGTGCTTGCTGTTGCACCCTCGCCTACCGTAACGGTGATAACATCGCCGTCCTTTATTTCAGTCGGTTTTGTAAGGCTCAGCGTCTTGTCGCCGATCTTGCTTACCGTCTTGAAATTCTTGTTCAGTGCGGTAGGACGGAAATTGATGCTCTTTGTGCCGAAAGGAACAGTAAGAGTATAATTATAGGTCTTTGCGCTGAATTCGGGGGAAAGCGTGCCGTAATCGCTGCTTATCGCTTTAAGCGATGTATCTGTACCGCTCCAGTCACTGCCGAGGTCAGCTCCCCAGTCCATAGTGTACTGCATGCGGATCTCATCGCCGCTTGCAAGCTTGCCGTTAGCAACGGTATAAGCTGTTAAACCCTCGTTTGTAAACCAGTCATTGAGCGTACCCATCCAGCCGCTCATCGAGCCGCCGTCAAACGCCGCAAGTCCTGCGATTTCGCTTATGTAGCCATCGTCTGCGCCCAGCTGAGTAAAGCCGGAGCTTTCGATAGCGTCCTTTATGCAGGTCATTGCGCTTGAGGTCTTGTCAAGCGATACCCACTTGTCGACCTTGGTACCTGTCCACGCAGGAGCGTTACCGCCGCTGACCGCTTCGGTAAACGTTGTGTTTTCTACAATAACACGGACGCTTCCGAGGTCGTCATCGGCAAATACAGTAAAGCTTACCTGCGGTACTGACAGCAGTGCCAGTGAAAGCGCCAGCAGTAAAGCTGTCACTTTTGCTGTAAATTTCTTTACATTTGTCATAGTTTTACCTTCCTTTATTCTTTTTTGCCATAAGGCTTAACCGTCTAATCTGCGTTTTGCCGCTTTTCTTCTTTGCCTGGAGCGTTCACGCTTTTCACGGCTTTTCTCCTTTGCTGAAACCGCCGGAGGCTCTTTCAGCCCTGCGGCTTCAAGCGCCCTTGTCCACGGTCCCAGCTTCTGCTTTATAAAGCAGACTTCGCTTGGAGTAAAATCGGAGCGTTTGGGCAGAGAACCAAGCTGTTCATACTTTTCACAAAGCATAGCGACAGCCTTGCTGAATTTTTCGTCCGCCATAACGTCACCTCCGTAAACAAATACGAAAAACGGCAATAAAAAATGCCTTCACCAAAAAAAGTGAAAGCACAACTGATCTTTAAGCACAGCAAACATAAGCCATACGGATATGCCAAAAAAAGCATAAAGGTACAGCCTTAGCTGAAGATCGGCTGTACTTCTTCCTCGTCCAAGAGACAATGCCGAAAAATACGGGGGTATTCTGACTTGTGAGCATAGGCTCAGATACAGTAATGACGGTTGCTCCGGATTCTCACCGGATTCCCTATTACCTACCGGGCAAAAAGCCTTTCGTACCGTATTTTCGATATTCGGTTAAGGATAAGTATAGCATAAAGGGGGAAGAAATGCAAGAGGGGGAGAAGTATTATGAAAATAAAAAACGAGGTGCGTTGGCACCTCGTTTTGCTATATCATATTATTTATCTATCAGAACGCAATTCTGTCCTCGATGTACTTCTTTACATCTGCGATAGGCATTCTTTCCTGCTTCATAGAGTCACGCTCACGGACTGTTACGCAACCGTCCTCAACACTGTCGAAGTCGTATGTGATGCAGAAGGGAGTACCGATCTCGTCCTGTCTTCTGTATCTCTTACCGATAGCGCCTGCATCGTCATAATCAACGCAGAAGTACTTTGACAGCTCGTCTGCAATCTCGCCCGCCTTGTCTGCGAGCTTCTTTGACAGAGGCAGAACTGCCGCCTTGACGGGAGCTAAGTAGGGGTGGAAGTGCATAACGTTTCTCGTTGTGCCGTCCTCGAGCTGTTCTTCGTCATAAGCCTCAGTTATAACTGCAAGGAACAGACGCTCAACACCGAGCGAAGGCTCGATAACATAAGGAACGTACTTCTCATTTGTTTCGGGATCGAAATATTCCATCTTCTGACCGCTTGTCTTGATGTGCTGTGTAAGGTCGTAGTCGGTTCTGTCCGCAACGCCCCAAAGCTCGCCCCAGCCGAACGGGAACAGATATTCGAAGTCGGTTGTAGCTTTTGAGTAGAAGCAAAGCTCTTCCTGATCGTGATCACGCAGTCTTAAGTTTTCTTCGTTTATGCCGAGGGAGAGGAGCCACTTCTTGCAGTAGTCCTTCCAGAAGTAGAACCAGTCAAGGTCTGTGCCGGGCTTGCAGAAGAATTCAAGTTCCATCTGCTCAAATTCTCTTACACGGAAGATGAAGTTGCCGGGAGTAATCTCGTTTCTGAATGACTTGCCTACCTGTGCAACGCCGAAAGGCACTTTTTTACGGGTAGTACGCTGGATATTCATAAAGTTTACGAAGATACCCTGCGCTGTTTCGGGACGGAGGTAAAGCTCGCTCTTCGAGTCCTCTGTAACACCCTGGAATGTCTTGAACATAAGGTTGAACTGTCTTATGTCTGTGAAATCAGCCTTGCCGCAGTTGGGGCAGGTGATGCCTTTTTCACGGATATAATCCATCATCTGCTCGTTTGACCAGCCTGCACAGTTTGTGCCGTCAAAGTCCTCGATAAGATTATCCGCTCTGTGACGTGTCTTACAAGCCTTGCAATCCATAAGGGGATCGGAAAATCCGCCGATATGACCCGATGCTACCCATGTCTGAGGGTTCATGAGGATAGCACTGTCAAGACCTACGTTGTACTTGCACTCCTGTATGAATTTTTTACGCCATGCGGACTTGATGTTGTTCTTCAGCTCAACGCCGAGAGGTCCGAAATCCCATGTATTTGCAAGTCCTCCGTATATCTCACTGCCGGGATATATAAAGCCTCTGCCCTTACAGAGAGCAACCAGCTTATCCATGGTTTTTTCTGTGTTTTTCATGTACGAAATTTCCTTTCATGTTTTGCATTTAAAAGCAGTGCACGGCAACGTATCTGCGCTGTCGTGCTTGTCTGCCGTATAATTCGTTTTAAATAGTGTTTGCCTCCGACCGTTTTGCTGTACAGAAAGGTCGGAACTTACAGCACCTTACAGCTTTTCGATCCAGCCCATTTCATCGGGGAGCTTGCCGTACTGCATACCTGTCATTGTATCGTAAAGACGCTGAGAGATAGGTCCTATCTTGTTGTCGTTGATAAGCATAACCTTATCTCCCCACTTTAAGTGACCTACAGGTGAGATAACAGCGGCTGTACCCGTACCGAATACTTCATTCAGCTTGCCTGCATCGTAAGCGTCTGCGATTTCCTGTATTGTGATTCTCTTTTCGCTTACCTTAAGGCCCCACTTCTTGCACAGCTCTATTGATGACTTTCTTGTGATACCCGAAAGGATAGAGCCCTGGAGTGCGGGAGTAACAACCTCACCGTCGATTACGAAGAAGATGTTCATAGCGCCTACTTCTTCAATGTACTTACGCTCAACACCGTCAAGCCACAGTACCTGCGAGTAGTTCTGCTTGTGAGCCTCGTCCTGACCGATGAGCGATGCGGCGTAGTTACCGCCTGTCTTTGTAAAGCCCATACCGCCTCTTACTGCACGGACATAGTTTGTTTCAACATAGATATTAACGGGATCAAGACCCGAAGCGTAATATGCACCTGAGGGTGACATGATTATCATAAAGTAATACTTGTCGCCGGGACGAACGCCGAGGAACGGATCAGCGGCAAATATGAACGGACGTATGTAGAGCGAAGCGCCGTCTGTATGAGGTACCCAGTCCGCATCTATCTTTACAAGCTCGTGGAGAGCCTGTAAGCAATCGTCAACGTTTAACTGAGGGATAACAAGACGCTCAGCGGAGATGTTCATTCTCTTGAAGTTTTCTTCCGGACGGAAGAACTGAATGCTGCCGTCGGGAGTTCTGTATGCCTTCATACCCTCGAAGATTTCCTGTCCGTAGTGAAGAACCATAGCGGCAGGCGAAATAGAAATATCCCCGTAGGGAACTATTCTTGCGTCATGCCAGCCCTTGCCCGTGTCATATTCCATAACGAACATATGATCGGTAAAGATGTGACCGAAACCGAGCTTTGTTTCGTCAACGGGCTTTGCCTTAGGTGTTTTAGTTTTCTCAATTTTGATTTCCATTGTAAAAACATTCCTTCCTGAAAGCGATTTTCTCGCCGTAATTTCCGCCATAGCGGCAGCTCGTCTGCCTTATGCAAGCGAAATACCGTTTCCTTTCAGCATCTGTTCGATGAAAGCACAGGAAAATTATGTATGCTTGCAGTACCGACTAATTGTACAAAGAAAATTATAGCACTATTCTTGCGAAAGTTCAATATCTTTTTCACATTATTTGAATTTTTTGAGCGGATTTCTTTCATCAAAAGTCCGTGCGTATATTATTATGCAAATAAATCGGTCCGATGCCTGTTGAATGGCACCGGACCGATCGCAATATATCAGGTTACTGCTTGTTTGACATTTCGTAGGATTCGATCATCTTCTTGACCATCTGACCGCCTATTGAACCTGCCTGCTTTGAAGTAAGGTCGCCGTTGTAGCCGTTGTCCTTAAGGGGTACGCCTACTTCGCTTGCAGCCTGCATCTTGATGCTGTTTAATGCTGCCTTGTTCTTTTTATTGGTACTAGCCATTGTTGTTTTCCTCCGTATTTGTTATGCAGGTCCTTTTGACCTTGCAATATTATTATGTTCGGAGATTTTTTAAATATCAGATGAAATTTTTGGTGAAAAATCAGAACGCAGAAAATACGGCAAACCGTTCTGATTTTGCAAATGACATTGCAATCAGAATTCATCTGTGTTAAAATTAATTAACATATTTTTACGGAGAAATCGCTATGCCTACAGAACTCGAAACCATGAAGCACGCCAAGGAATACATAGACAAGCTCGCAAACGGAATAGGCCCTTTTAGCGATAAGCCTGTGCCGGACGGCGATATTATCAATAACGTCAAGCTGTCACGATGCTTTTTCTACATTTCGGGAATACTTGAAAAGGTGATTGAAAACGGCGGAGAGGTGGCTAAGCCGCAAGTCACCGAAGCTGTAAGGCCGCATAAGCGTGGCAGTGTGGTAATAACCGACGAGGCACGGGCAAAATTCAGATGTTTTATAAACGAAGTGTCGCTGTCAACCTTTACCGATATGATAAACAAGCATATTGACAGCGATGTTTCCGTAAAGCTGAAAGGCTGTGCAATTGCCGACTGGCTGACCGTGATAGGCATGCTGACGGAAGAAACACTGCCTAACGGCAAGCTCAAAAGAGTGCCGACCGAAAACGGCATTTCAGAGGGCATACGGCTTAATGAATATTTCACTCCGGGCGGTTTTCCGGGATACGCAATAATGCTCAGCCATGCGGCACAGCAGTTTGTGCTTGACAACATAGACGCAATAGCGGAAATGAACGGCTTGCCGAGAGAAAAACGTAACAGACTGCCGTTTGAGGTCACAGACGAAATGCGTCAGAAGCTTACTTCCACGGAGAAATTCGTTACGGCAACAGATATAACGCAGAATATCAATTCTTATGTCGATGAAGAAAAGTCGGGTACGCTTAAAACAGGCTCTGTATCAAAATGGCTCGAAGAACAAGGCGTACTTGAAAACACCGAGCTTCCAAGCGGCAGAAAAACCAGACTGCCTACTGAGCAGGGTGTAAAGCTCGGAATAGAAACAAGGCAACGCACCTCACAGCGTGGCGAAGAGTATACGGCGGTTGTCTATTCAAAGCAGGCGCGCCAGTTCAAACGTTCTCAAGGGATGACGCCACTGGAATTCAGACGTAAAGACGGCGACGGAGTCGGAACGGTTGAGTAATTTGCATAAAGACGAAATCTAAAAATTTATATGAAGATTTATATAAAACACTTGCGTTTTTGCAACACACGTATTATAATGAAAACAAAGGAGGGAACGAGATGAAAGCGAGTATCCGACAGATCAGCGAAATGACCGGATTTTCTCCGGCAACTGTATCCAACGCGCTTAACAATAAACGCGGCGTCAACCATGAAACCGCCGCAAAGATTCTCGAAGCCGCCCATGCCTGCGGATATTTATCAGAAGGCGGAAATATCCACAGCATTCGTTTCGTCATTTATAAAGACAGCGGACAGGTCGTTTCCGATACGCCTTTTTTCTCCGCCCTGATCGAAGGAGTCGAGATGGAAAGCCGGGTCGGGAATTTTGAAACGGTGATCTGGAACCTGAACCGGTCTGCGCCGGATTATGACGAACGCTTAAAACAGCTTCTGACCGATCCGACAAGCGGTATCCTGCTTCTGGCAACCGAGTTGGATGAAGAAGAAGCCGCTAAGTTCAAAAGCGCGCTGGCACCGGTCGTTGTACTGGATAACTGGTTTGAAAACTCCTCTTTCAACTCTGTCCTGATCAGCAACACCGATTCGACCTGTGCCGCAGCCGAGTATCTGATCGCAAATGGTTATAAGGAGATCGGATACCTGAAAAGCAACATTAACATCAAAAACTTCTTCTACCGCCAGGAAGGATATGAACGGGCACTTAAAGCACATGGACTTGAGATCCCGGAAAACGGGCTGATTTCTCTGCCTCCGACGATGGACGGGGCAAGAGTACAGATGAACCGTTTGCTTTCCGCCGGGATCAGGCTTCCCAAAGCACTCCTAGCCGATAACGATATCATTGCTCTGGGCGCGATGAAGGCCATGCAGGATCACGGGATCCGGATCCCTGAGGACGTATCGATCATCGGGTTTGATGATCTTCCGTTTTGCAGCATCACGACCCCCGGCCTGACCACCATTCATGTTTATAAACAGGAAATGGGACGCACAGCCGTCCGAAGGCTTCTGGAACTGATCCGGAACGGCGACCGGTTTGTGACCAAATCTCAGATCTGTACTGAGTTTGTTGAGCGGGGAAGCGTGTGCAAACGCACTGACTGACCGCTTATGATAAATGCCGACAGTCTCTAATTTCAGAAAGGAAGGAATTTTTATGACTCCTGCAAAAATCAAAATCGGTTATGCACCGACCAGACGCAGTATCTTTTCCGCGCCTGCAGCTATTGAATACCGCAATCTGACCGCAGATCGTCTGCGCGAACTGGGCGTGGATTTTGTTGACATCACCGATATCAATAAAGAAGGGCTTCTCTACGATGACAACGATCTGCCCGCAATTGTGGAAAAATTCAAAGCCGAGAAGGTTGACGGTATCTTCTTCCCTCACGGAAACTTCGGCACCGAGTACGAGGTCGCAAGACTGGCTAAGGAAATGAATCTTCCGGTTCTGCTCTGGGGTCCCCGCGATGAATGTCCCGATCCCGAAACCGGCGTCCGCCTGAGAGATTCCCAGTGCGGCCTGTTCGCGACTGGTAAGGTTCTCCGCCGTTTCCGCGTACCTTTCACCTACATGACCAACTGCAACCTGACCGATCCCGAATTTGAGCGGGGAATCAAGGACTTTCTTGCCGTCTGCAATATCGTCCGCACCTTCCGTCATACCCGCATCCTTCAGATCTCGACCCGTCCGTTTGACTTCTGGAGCACGATGTGCAATGAAGGTGAGCTGCTTGAGAAATTCAACATCCAGCTTTCGCCCGTTCCGATGACCGAACTGGTTCAGAACGTCAACAAGGCAAAAGAGGAAAAAACGCTGGTCGAAGCCTGCGTCGCTTATATGCGAATGAAGATGGACATCCACGTCACCGAGGACGAGCTTTACAATGTAGCCGCTATGAAAGTTGCGATCGAAACGATGGCAAAGAAATACGGTTGCAACGCCGCTGTTATTCAGTGTTGGAACGCCCTTCAGGATGAACTTGGCGTTATGCCCTGCTGTGCAAACTCCCTGCTCTTTGATGAAGGCTTCCCGGTCGTCTGTGAGACCGATATCCACGGTGCGATCACTTCTCTGCTGATTCAGGCTGCCGGTATGGACGAGCATCCCGTATTCTTTGCTGACTGGACGGTTCGCCATCCTACCAACGACAACGCTGAGCTGCTTCAGCACTGCGGCCCCTGGCCCCTTTCTCTTGCTAAAGAGCGTCCTCAGCTGACCTATCCGCTGGCATTTGATTACCCCGGTGCGGTTGCTGCCGAGTGCAAACACGGCAACGTTACCCTCTGCCGTTTTGACGGCGACAACGGCGAATACAGCCTGCTGCTCGGTACCGCTAAAGGTATTGACGGTCCTTACACCAAGGGTACCTATCTCTGGGTCGAGGTCAAAAACTGGAAGAAGCTGGAGGCAAAGATTGTCGAAGGCCCCTATATTCATCACTGTGCCGGTATTCACGGCGATGTTGTCGCGAGACTTTACGAAGCCTGCAAATACATCGGTGTCAAGCCCGACCTTTATGACGATAACGACGAAGAAATCAAAGCATATCTTCGCGGCGAATAAATGAAGGAGAGCCGGGAGAAAAGAGTATCTCTTCCGACTCCTGATCAGGAAAGGACACAGACTTATGAACCTGAAAGCAAACTCTTACAAACTGCGTCAGGATATTCTCGATATCGTCTACCACGCAAAGGGCGGACATATCGGCGGTGACATGAGCGTAATCGATACGCTCAACGTCCTGTATAACAAGCAGATGAATGTTACTCCCGAGAATTTTCATGATCCCGATCATGACCGCTTTATCCTCAGTAAAGGTCATACGGTTGAGGCACTTTACGCGGTTCTCTGCCAGAAAGGATTCTTCCCCCGCGAGGATTTGAAAACAGTTTCCCAGTATCTCTCCAAGTACATCGGTCACCCCAACAATAAAGTCAATGGTATCGAGATGAACTCCGGTTCTCTCGGCCACGGTCTGTCGGTCGCGATCGGTATGGCACTCGCCGGTAAGATGGACAAGCGCGATTACCGCGTATATGTTGTCATGGGCGATGGTGAGCTTGCCGAAGGAAGCGTCTGGGAAGGCGCCATGGCCGGCGGTCACTATAAGCTGGACAATCTCTGCGCCGTCATTGACCGAAATCGTCTCCAGATCTCCGGCACGACCGAATATGTTATGAACCAGGAAAGCCAGGAAGAGCGTTGGGCGACCTTCGGTTGGCACGTCATCTCGATCGACGGAAACGATGTTGATGCGTTGGATCGTGCATTTGACGAAGCAAAAGCCACCAAAGGCAAACCTACCCTGATCGTTGCCAACACCACGAAGGGCTGCGGCGTATCCTTTATGGAAAATAAAGCTGCATGGCATCACAAAGTTCCGACTCCCGAAGAATACGAACAGGGTATGGCGGAACTGAAAGCAAAGGAGGCTGCGGCAAATGAATAAGATTGCGAATAAGCAGGTGATCTGCGAAGTTCTGATTGAAAAGGCTAAAGAGGACAGAGACGTTGTTGTTCTCTGCTCCGACTCCCGCGGAAGCGCTTCGCTGACTCCGTTTGCCGATACATATCCCGACCAGTTTGTTGAAGTTGGCATCGCTGAGCAGAGCCTGGTTTCGATCTCTGCCGGTCTTGCTAAATGCGGCAAAAAAGCCTATGCGGCTTCTCCCGCATGCTTTCTCTCGACCAGAAGCATGGAACAGGCGAAGGTTGACTGCGCTTATTCCCATACCAATGTTAAGCTGATCGGTATTTCGGGCGGTGTTTCCTACGGCGCGCTCGGCATGACCCATCATTCGGCGACCGATATTGCTGACATGGCATCGATCCCCGGAATGCGCGTTTATCTTCCTTCCGACCGTTTCCAGACCCGTAAGCTGATGGAAGCGCTTTATCAGGACGATCAGACCGCTTATATCCGCGTCGGCCGCTACGCCGTTCCGGATGTTTACTCGGAGGACAACTGCCCCTTTGAGATGGATAAAGCGACCGTTATCGGCGAAGGGACGGATGTTGCCATCATCGCCTGCGGTGAAATGGTAGAAGCAGCCGTTGCCGCTTCCAAAGAACTGAATGAGCAGGGGATCTCCGCCGGTGTGCTCGATATGTACTGCGTCAAGCCGCTGGATGAACAGGCAGTTATCCGTGCAGCTGAAAAAGCAAAAGCTGTAATCGTAATCGAAGAGCATACCCGGATCGGCGGACTCGGTTCAATGGTCTGCCAGATTGTCGCAGCCAATGCTCCCCGTAAAGTCACCTGCATGGGCCTGCCCGATGCTCCTGTTATCACCGGTAATTCCCGCGAGGTCTTTGACTATTATCATCTGAATAAAGACGGTATCATTGCTGCCGCAAAAGAACTGTTAAAATAAGCGACTGTTCCTCCCGCATCGGATCGACATATCCGGTGCGGGAGGGGAAAGGACTGGTTTTCAGCATGAAATATATCCTGGCGATTGACCAGAGCACTTCCGGAACCAAAGCCCTTCTTTTTGACGAAGACGCCCGGCTGATCGGCCGAAGCGACCTTCCGCATAAACAGAAGATTTCAGAAAACGGATGGGTCGCGCATGATCCGATGGAAATCTGGGAGAACACCAAAGGCGTTGCCCGTGCTATTATTGAAAAAACCGGCATCAACAAAGACGAAGTCATTGGCATCGGCATCAGCAACCAGCGCGAGACGGCTCTGGTTTGGGATCGCGATACCGGCCTTCCGGTTTATGATGCGATCGTATGGCAGTGCGCACGCGGTGCAAAGATCTGTGAAGGACTGTCTGATTATGCCGAAATGGTGCGCGAGCACACAGGTCTGCGGCTCTCTCCATATTTCTCTGCGGCAAAGATCGCATGGGTTCTACAGAACGCTGGCGACCTTTCCGGCAGACACCTTTGCTGCGGCACGATTGATTCGTGGCTCGTCTTTAAGATGACCCACGGAAAAGAATTCCGATGCGATTACTCCAACGCTTCCCGTACACAGCTTTTCAATATCCGTACCCTTTCCTGGGACAGTGAGATCTGCTCGATCTTTGGAATTGACCCGGAGACGCTTCCGACTGTGACCGACTCCGACGGTCTTTACGGTTATACCGATCTTGATGGGTACTTTTCCAAAAAAATCCCGATTCACGGCGTTCTCGGCGACAGTCACGGCGCTCTCTTCGGGCAGGGCTGTCTGACTCCTGGCATGATTAAAGCGACCTTCGGAACCGGCTCCTCCGTTATGATGAATATTGGTGAAAAACCGATCTTCTCTGACGCCGGTATCGTAACCTCGCTGGCATGGAGCATGGGCGGGAAAGTAAACTACGTCTTGGAAGGCAACATCAACTATACCGGCTCGGTTATCAAATGGCTGGTCGATGATGTGAAGCTGTTGGGTGCTTCCCGCGAATCGGGCGAATTTGCTGCAAAGGCCAATCCCGAGGATACGACCTACCTCGTTCCGGCTTTCTCCGGGCTGGGCGCCCCCTATTGGGACAGTGAGGCAAAGGCCGCAATCGTCGGTATGACCCGCAGCACCGGAAAAGCCGAAATCGTAAAGGCGGCGGAAGAATGCATTGCGTATCAGATCACCGATCTTGTTCTGCTGATGCAGCAGGAGTCCGGTCTGCCGATCACTGAGATCCGGGTAGACGGCGGTCCGACTAAAGACAAATATCTGATGCAGTTCCAGTCGGATATGCTTTCGATCCCGGTTGCAGTTCCGAAAAACGAAGAACTTTCGGGCATCGGCGCAGCTTATGCTGCCGGTTTTGCTCTGGGGCTGTGGGATCAGTCTGTTTATGAAAAAGAAGAACGCACCCGCTATCTGTCGAAGGTGGACGAATCTTCCCGTAAAAAGCGCTATGACGGCTGGAAAGCGGCTGTCGCAAGCGTTCTGACCAAATGACAGGAGTGTAATTATCACGAAATTCTTTATCGACACCGCCAATATTGAATAAATCCGTAAGGCAAACGACATGGGCGTTATCGCTGGCGTTACCACCAATCCTTCTCTGATCGCCAAAGAAGGCCGCGACTATGCGACCGTTCTGAAAGAAATTGCCCAGATCGTTGACGGCACGATCTCCGGCGAGGTCAAAGCGACCACTGAGGACGCTGAAGGCATGATCGAAGAGGGAAGAGCAATCTATGCGCTCGACCCCAAGCACATGGTCGTTAAGATCCCGATGACCGTTGAAGGCTTGAAAGCCATCAAGGTTCTCTCCTCCGAAGGAATTCCGACCAACTGCACGTTGATCTTCTCCGCAAACCAGGCACTTCTTGCCGCTCGTGCAGGTGCTACTTATGTCAGCCCCTTCCTTGACCGTCTGGATGATATTTCTCAGCCCGGCATTGAGCTGATCGAAACGATCACCGCCATGTTCTCCCGTTTCCCCGAGATCAAGACCGAGATCATCTGCGCGTCTGTCCGCAACCCGATCCATGTTACCGATTGCGCTCTGGCCGGTGCGGATATTGCGACCGTTCCTTACAAGGTCATTGAGCAGATGACCAAGCATCCGCTCACCGATCAGGGCATCATCAAGTTCCAGGATGACTACCGCAAGGTATTCGGTGATAAATAAGCTTTACTGAATATTGAAAAGGGAACCGGAAAATCGCCCCTTCTTTACTTGTGCTTATACAATATGTAAATATGTATCGGCTCAGCCTCTTATATTATAATCTTCTGCAAGAAGCACAGACGCTCTTGCGAGCTTGTGCAGATAAACAAACGGTCCGATAATGATAAGGCTTCCCAGAACGTTCCATAGCCAGTAATCCGAAGCGCCGAAGGAATATGCTATACCACGTCTTGCAAGCTCGTTGCCCATTCTTGAAGAAAGGTTATGGAACCATACGATAAAACCGATACCTAATGTAAGCGGCCCGATGATAAACGCCATAAGGCAGTAGTGCATTGTCTTTCTTCCGTCAAATCTGCTTGCGATAAGATTTATATCTTCTGAAATTCCGGAAAAGAAAACTAACGGATAAATTCCGAAAGTTATAATTGTTAACAGAATCAGCTTAATCAGACCTCTGTGTGTATTGAGCTGTCTTACCGGTCCGTAGCTTTGCTGATACTGCGGTGCGGGCTGCTGATACTGCGGTGCGGGCTGCTGGTACTGCGGTGCGGGCTGCTGGTACTGCGGTGCAGGCTGCTGAAAGTTCTGTTCAACAGGCTGCTGATAATTGTTCTGTTCGTTCATATTTATACCTCCCTGAAAGTTTTCTTAATAATAGCACAATATTAGACTGATGTCAATAATTTAATTTAATAAAATTAATCTTTAAGGAAATCTGCGAAACGCCATAGGCAAAAATATCATTCTTATCCGAAACAGTTGACATAGTGAAAAACCGGTGCTATAATATGAGCATTACGCAACAAGCATTACAGAAAAACCCATATCACGAGGTGATATTATGCCACCCAGGGCAAAATATACAAGAGAAGAAATAACCGAAATAGCGCTCGGAATAGTTGCCGAGAGCGGTGTTGAATCGCTGAATGCAAGAAGCCTTGCAGAAGCTATGGGAACATCGACACGCCCTATCTTTACAGCGTTCAGAAATATGGAGGAGCTTGAAAGCGCTGTCCGTGAGTCCGCTATGAAGGTATTCGGACAGTTTGCGGAAAAAGAAACGCCTGATATGCCCGCATTCAAGCAGGTCGGCATACAGATGATCACTTTTGCAAAGGAAAAGCCGAAGCTGTTCAGACTTCTTTTTATGAAGGAACAGGATCATACTTTCAATTTCGAGGGAATGTTCTCGTCTATGCTCGGCGTTACGGCTGACAAGTGCATTGAGTATATAATGAACGATTACTCGCTTTCAAAAGAGGACGCAATGACTTTGTTCAGACACGTCTGGATATTCACCTACGGTATAGGTGTATTGCTTTCATCCAACATCTGTCTGTTCAGCGAAAACGAGATTTCGGATATGCTGAGCGTTCAGTTCAGAAGTATGCTGATTATGATAAAGTCCTCACATGCGGCAAAGTAAAACCCGATATACATCCCGATCTGTTTTATGGCAGGTCGGGAATTTTTTTATCCTTTTTTCCAAACATTTTTCTATCCATACATAAATAATGTTGCAAACGGTGTTTTAATATACTTGAAAAACGAACATTGCAATGTGTTTTCAAGCGGTTTTCAAAGCTTTTTTCCAAGTCTTTTTGCGTGGAAAAAGGCAGAAGAAAAGATGCGGTCAACAGTATATAATAAAGCTATAAAATTACAGATTTCGGGAGATGTCATGGATAAGAATAACAAATCGGAATCGCTTAACGGTGTATATGGGATGATATGTGAAATTATCGGCTTTGAAAATACTGTTAAGCTGTACAATCAGATGAAGGGAAGTCAGATAAATTTCCCCACACGGCTTTATTCTAAGGAATATGTCGCATTGGAGGCGGAAAAAACCTATGACGGCTCATCTGATTCGCTTAATAAGATAGCCACCGAGTATAACTATTCGGAGAGGACTATAAGAAAACTTCTGAAAAAGAAAAACGAGGAGGAATAAGTATGGAACAGGGAAGTTCGAAGAAGAACAACATAATCGTACTGTGTGTTGTTATTGCGGTAATAGCTGTCGCAATGGTTGCCTATTTTGTAATAAGCGGTCAGAAGGATAACGGTCAGCCTGCGGTCAGTGCAACAATGGAGCTGAACACCGTCAATATTTACGGTGCCTGGTACAAGAAAGCAGGCGACAGCACATACGAACTGAGATTCAAGGACAACAAGGAGCTGTCATATAAGCAGACGGCGGCAGATGGCACGGTCACGGCACAATCCGACGAGGGTACATACGATATTGCGGACGGAAAGCTGATACTTACAATAGTTGCAGGCGGTCAGACCTACAGTGACACCTGCATAGCAAACGTAAACGAAAAGCAGATGTCGCTCGTGACTGAGGCAAACGGCAGTGGGCTTTTCGGCGGTATCTACGACAAGGACGGAGCGGATTATTCCGTACCCGATATTTCAGATGATGAACCGTCAGAAGCACCTGATACCACATCGGCACAGACAACAGCGGTCACAACAGCACAGACAACACCCGAAACTACAGTGCAGACAACACCTGCACCGGAAACAACACCTGCCGAAACACAACCAGAAGCTCCTGCCGTTACCAATGGAACTATAGCACTTCCGGACTATATACAGTATTATTTTGACAAGGATTTTGCCGACGTATGGGGAATTACAGCCAGCATTTATACCGGATATTATGCCTGCTACGAAAAGGACGGTCTTGATATCTACTATTGCAGAAAAGACTTTATTCAAGACCACCCGATCTTAGGACGAGGCAAGGCAATTATGGTCGAGTGTCCTATAATATCTTTCTTTACAGATTTTGACGGTTATGTGACATATGGAGCTTTCAGCAATTATCTGTATAAAAACTACGGCGATTATATAACACTCAGAGATGACGGTACATTTGGTTTATATGATGACGGAAAATATGTTATATACTTCACTTTTGATTCAGATGCTGAAATATCTTCTTCAACGCTCATCGGTGACGGAAATATAGTAATATGTGAGGAACAGGAATACTACAGTGATAAGCTTTAATTCAAAAGGAGATTGTTATGAAACTAAATAAAGAATTTATACTTAAAAATCTTATGGGAATTATATGTGCCGTGATAATTCTTGCACTGTTTCTTCCCTTTATGTCGGTAAAGGCGGAGGTTTCTGTCGGAGGATTCGGCGGCGGAAGCGCCGATCAGTCGATGAACGGCTTTTCGCTTGTGACGGACGGCGGATTTTTCGGCTTTGCGTTTATACTTTGCCTTGTGGCAGTAGCGGCAAGCTGTTATATCCCTCAGCTGAAGCCTTTCAGAAAGATTATATCCGCTATAGGCTCGGTGGCAGGTATCGTCTGCCTGTTCATAGCGCCCGGTTCGGCGGCATCGGCAGTAAATGCGGCGGCAGGCGGAGCGACCGCAGGCACGGGAGTATCCGCAAAGGTAGAACTTAACTATCTGATAGGCTTCTGGATAATACTTATTCTTATGCTCGCCCTTATAGCAATGTCGGTAATACAGTTCTTAGGGCTTAAGGGCAACAAGGTATTTGACGCAGTAAACTCAGCCGAAGATGAAAACGGCACTGCGGGCGTATCTCTGCCGTCAATAAACGCTGACGGAATAAAGTCGGCGATAGGTTCAGTGAATGCCGACAGCATAAAGAATATGGCACAGAATGCCGCAGGAAGCATCGCAGGTGCGGCAGGAAATCTCAAGGACAAAGCGTCGCAGGCGGCGGCAAATATTCAGAATCATTCAAGCACAGCGTCTGCAAAGAAGGAAGATCCGAAAGCGATAATGGAGCAGATAAAACAGCTTCACGAAATGAAAGAAAACGGTATACTGACGGAAGAAGAATTTGCAGAAAAGAAGAAGGAGTTCCTCGAACGGCTGTAAGCGATTGAATTCCTGCCATGAATAGTGTATAATTATATATACTATGATATACACAAACGGAGGAACGGCAATGGGAAAAACGTCAAACTGCCTTAAAATGCTGCAGATTTTAAGCTCGGGCAGAGTGTACAAGGGTCAGGAGCTGGCTGATATTCTTGAAACAAACGTCCGCAATATAGCCGAGTACCGCACAGAGCTTGAAATGGCAGGCTATTATATAGAGGGTATCCCCGGCAAATACGGCGGATACCGTCTGATAACGCAGAGCGTGATTCCTACGGTAAGGCTCAATGAAGCCGAACAGCGTGCGTTATCCTCCGGAGCGGAATATCTTAAGAGCCGCAACGATTTTCCTTACTCAAGCGATTATGAAAAAGCGATGGGAAAGGTCTTTGCGGCGGTAAAGCACGAACAGCCGCAGGAAATATCCGTTGCCAACCGTTTTCCGCTTGCCGTTGACGAGCAGGAGCTTAGCAGACGGTATGATACGGTGGCACAGTGCATCGCTCACAGAAAAGAGCTTGAGATGGATTATCTGTCGCTGTCAAACAAGGTGTCACACCGCCGCTTTGATCCGTATAAGCTGTTTATGTATAACAATGCGTGGTTTATGCTGGGATATGATAAAAAGTCATACGAGATCCGCTATTTCAAGCTGAGCCGTATTCAGTCGATGGTTGTCACGGAAAACCGCTTCACAGTTCTTGCGACATACAAGGAAAGCGACTATCTTGACGATTTCGGTATGAAAAAGAACGGCGAATGGTATGAGATAGTTATGCTGCTGCACGGCAGATATGCGATGCTCGCCCGTGAACGTATCTACGGCAGAGATCAGACGGTTACGCCGATAGACGAAGATACAACAGAGCTTCGTTGCACAATGCAGAATGAGGAGAATATCATGTGCTTTGTGATGGGGTTCGGAAGTCACTGCGAGGTCGTTTCACCGCAGTGGTTGAAAGACAGGGTGAAAGACGAGGCGGAAAAAATATTATCGCAAAGTATGCGGTAATCACATTATGCAAAAAATCACCCGATGCATTTTAGCATCGGGTGATTTTTACTACGGCGTTACGCCTTCATTATCAGTTTTACTCTGCGAAGCATTTTTCAGATATTTCTCTGCCTCCTGCACGGGCATAGGCTTTGCATAAAGATAACCCTGCGCCGTGTCACATCCGCAGTTTTCGAGGAACTGCGCCTGATCTGCGGTTTCAACACCCTCAGCAATAAGCCCCAGACCTACGTCCTTGGACATTGAGATGGTGTGCATTATTATCTTCTTTCCACGATCGTTTGACATATGTGTCGAGAAGAATTCACGGTCGAGCTTCAGCACATCGAACTTTGTATCCTGAAGCGTGTTCAGCGAGGAGTAGCCCGAGCCGAAGTCGTCCATCAGCAGAATGTAGCCGTGTTCCTTTATCTTTTCGGTCATACGCAGTGTTGTGTCATTTTCTATGCTTTCGGTTATTTCAAGCTCAAGCAGATGCTTCGGCAGACGATATTTCTCAATAAGCCCGTCAAGGACATTGAGGAATGATTCATCGTCAAGGTTCGCACGGGAAACATTGACCGAGATCGGAAGCGGCGTGAAATGCCTGTCTATCCAGTCACGCAGTACCATGCAGGCACATTCCCAAACATAAGCGTCCAGCTTTGTGATAAATCCGTTTTCCTCAAACAGCGGTATAAATCCGCCCGGGTATATCATTCCCCTTTCGGGACTTTGCCACCTTACAAGCGCTTCATAGCCGACAGCTTCGCCGCTTGATATGCTGAACTTCGGCTGCAGATAGATGATAAATTCGTTGTTGTCCAAAGCCTTTTTCATATGCGATTCGACAAACTTACGTTCCTTTATCTCCTTCTGCATATTCTTGCTATAGAATGCAACGCTTTCAAGAGCGTTTTTCTTGATAGATTGTCTTGCCATAGCGGCACAGTCGCACATCGTTCTGACAGATACGCTCCTGTCCTCTATAAGATAAATACCGAACACGAATTCATAGCTGTATTGACGGAAATTCTTCAGACAACGCTGAAGCTCGGATACAATGGAGAGCAACCCGTCCTTATCTTTGTAAGGGGTCAGAAGTGTAAAGACGTCACCGCTCATTCTTGCTCCCATCTGCTGTTTTCCGCAGAAGTTGCTGAGCTGACGTGATATGAACTGGAGCATTTCCGTTCCTGCGTCTTCGCCGTAGTTTTCGTTTATCAGCTTGAAACGCTTTATATCAAACTGTACAAGAGCAAATTTTGTGTCCGGATATGCCGTGAGCCTTTGCGAGATCATATCGTGGAACATTATCGGATTATCGGTAGTGGTGTAATAATCCAGAATGTCTATGCTCATTATTTCGTTGATTTCGAGTTTTTTTATAGAACCGGCTATCTCTTCCATTTTACCGTCCTTGCCCGAAAGCTGTACATAAATACCGTACCATACAGGCTTGTCACCTTCGCACAGACGTATGTTTACGTTCAATGAGGAATCGGTAATCTTATCGTCAAAGGAGTTCTTTATTTTACGGCAGAAGCTTTCATAGATGAGCTTGTCGTCGGGGTGTACCGCTCCGCTCAGCCATATCGCACGCAGAGGACCGACAGAGGAAGATTTAAGGCACTTTGGCATATGGTCGTTCTCTATGATGTACCACTTGAAGTTGAGATAGTCCATATAGAAGTAGGTGCATTTGTCAAACTGCGAGAATATTTTGTGTATTCTGCTGCGATAACCTTCAAGCACCTCATCGGGCTTTTTCTGAGCCTCGGGTACGGGCTGAAAGACAGGAACACGCTCGCCCTTCTTCACCTTTTTCTGCTCGTACATAAGCCGGTCGGTATTGCGCATAAGTTCGTTTACTTCTTCAACACTGCTCACCGTGCCGTATGATCCGCCTACGCTTATAGACACCTCATAAGGCTTTCCTGCGCTGCGGTTGAACTTGTCGATCTCCGTCTGTATCTCACCGACAAGCCTTGACAGCTCACGCTGTTTATCGGTGTTATACGGCACTGTCAGTATAAATTCATCTCCGCCGAATCTGGCGCATATACCGTCTTTTCCGCAGCCTGTCTTTATAGCGTCAGCCACCGCTTTTATAGCTATGTCGCCCTCAGAGTGACCGTATGTATCGTTTATCTCTTTGAGCCTGTCCATATCGCAGGATACAAGGATAACATTACACTTTTCGTTTCCGAGCATAAGCTCGTTTATACGCTCAAAATATCCCCTTCGGTTATAGATGTTTGTAAGCGGATCTATCAAGTGCGTGAGCGAAAGCTCATTGTTTGCGTTTCTGAGAAGATATTCTATGCGGAAGTTTTCAAGCGCCTGGTTTATAGATTCCACCAGTCGCTGAACATAGTAGAAGCTGCTGGGATTTACAAGAAGATCGTCCGCAATAGCGGCATAATAGCCTATGACATGCTCCTGAAAATGCAGAGGGCAGAACATAATGGTATTATATCTTTTGATAAGATCGTTGAGATTGGGAAGTACCTTCTTTGTCGGATAATTTATATTATAGCTGTAATCGCTCCACGTCCTTATGACGTGTGCGGTCATATTTTCGGTAAAAACGCTGTGATACGCTTTTGGTATGACGGCTGATTCCTTGGTCAGAAAATCATCATTCAGACACAGTGCTGCATGGTAGTTGAAATATCTGCCCATAGCCTTTGTAAGCTCGTCGAGCCTATCGCAGTTTACCGTATGGGTATAAAGCGAAGCCATATTGCTTTCTGCGTCATAGAGGGCGAGATTATATTTATTCATATGCTCCAGCTTTTTATTGGTATAAGCTACGTCAAAATTGCAACAGCCGCAGCTCTGACCGAGTATCATAGAGAAATGGATATGCTTATCGGACGGTTTTTCACTGCCATTGATATATCCGTATGCGGTGTCGGCAATGGTTGTCGCAAGCTCATCTGCGTCCATCTGTGCGGTGGTAAGCCTGGTGGTTGAATAAATACGCTCCTGATATATAGCGTCAAATCCGGTGACTATTATATCCTCAGGAACTTTCATGCCGTGTTCTTCAAGAGCTTTCATTACGATGATAGCCATAGAGTCATTTGCGCATATTATAGCCTGAGGCATTTTTCTTCCGCAGACAATAAGGTCCGAGATGGCCTTTTTTGTCGGCACTTCCCAGAAATCTCCGTAGCCGAGCATTGTTTTCTCGTTAAATTCAATATTGTGACGTGCAAGAACACGCTTGAAAGCCTCTATTCTTTCTTCTGAGAAGCAGTTGCCTTTTGTGCCTGCCATAAAAAACAGGTCGGTACATTTATGTTCTGTTATGACGTGTTCCACTACCGACTCAAGCGACCTGCCGTAGTCGTATGTTATATTCGTACAGCCGTTGTGACTGCCGTCAAGCATTATTACGGGTATTTTTGCGGCGTTTGCATATCTTATGATAGTGTCGGTTACCCATTCGCTCTTTATAGTTTCGGGCATAATGACAAGAACATCTACAATATCGAGGTTAATAAGATGATAGACGCTTGCCTCTCCCTTTGAATACGGTGTATCATAAAACATATCTGTAAATGCGTTGAATATCATAACCTTGAAGCCTTTCTTTATCAAAGCGTCCGAGGCTACTTTTACAATATGTGCAGCGTGGTCATTCTGCATTCCCACAAGACATATCCCTGCTACTGCGTATTTATGAAATTTGCCGATGTACAAGCAATCCACCTCCTGTCTGTATTTCTTTTCTGATTATACATAGATAATTGTACCATGAAATAGTACCAAAGTCAAGATTATAGTGGAACTTGCACAATTTTTTGTAAATTCAGCCGCCGTGTTTGTACAGGCTGTAATATTGCTTGAGGCGGGATATACCTGCTGTATTTTCCGTCAACGATAAAATGCTGTGAATTACGGGTTTTTTCATCTTTTACTTGCAAATACCCCTTTACTTATGGTACAATAATAATATACTGCCGTAATAGCGAATTATCGCTTTACTATGATAAATTATCGGAAGATTAAGGAAGAATTAAATATGACCGGCGAACAGATAATGAAGGTTACGGGGATACTCCTGGAAAACCTTATCCCCACAATTAAGATTTTCGGCTTTACGCTGCTTTTTTCAATACCGCTCGGACTTATCGTTGCGGCACTGAAGATGTGCAGGTTCAAGCCAATATCGTGGCTTACAAATCTATACATACTCATAATGCGTGGAACACCGCTTATGCTCCAGATCATAGTTGTCTACTATGCACTGCCGTTTTTAAAGACGGCTACCAAGGGCTCGGGCGGATTCGTGGAAAGTCTGCTGAGCGGTGTCGATCCTGCCGCAGAGAGCTTTATGTTCACAATGGTAATTATCGCATTCGTGCTGAACTATGCGGCATATTTTGCCGAGATATTCAGAGGCGGTATAGAATCTATACCGAGAGGTCAGTATGAAGCGGCGGCGGCTCTGGGAATGACAAAGGCACAGACGTTCTTCAGGATAATTCTCCCGCAGGTAATAAAGCGTATCGTTCCTGCGTCGTCAAACGAAGTAATTACGCTTGTAAAGGATACGTCGCTTGCAAATGTCGTTGCTTACTCGGAAATAATGCTTGCGGCAAAACAGCAGATGATGAACTACAGCTCGCTCGTTCCGCTGTTTATTGCAGGTGTTTTCTATTTCGTAATGGCTACTGTGCTGACAGCGCTGTTCGGCTTTATCGAAAAGAAACTGAACTACTACAGATAAGGAGCAGGCGGAATGTCAATACTCAGTGTAAAGAATCTATCAAAGAGCTTCGGAAAGCTCGAAGTTTTAAACGATATTTCATTCAATGTGGAGCAGGGCGAGGTAATATCTATAATAGGCCCGTCGGGAAGCGGAAAATCAACGCTCCTGCGCTGTATAAATCAGTTTGAGAAGATAGACAGCGGCGAGTGTGAGATATGCGGCATCACTATGACAAGAAACGATGAAAACGGCAAGGCGGTATATGCCGATAACAAAACGCTCCACGATATAAGGCTTAAAATCGGTCTTGTGTTCCAGAACTTCAACCTGTTTCCGCATATGTCGGTGCTGAAGAATATCACAGAGGCACCCGTCCATGTGTTAAAGCAGGATAAGGCACAGGCGGAACAGACGGCTATGGAGCTGCTCGGCAAAATGGGACTTGCGGATAAGGCAAACGAATACCCGTGCAATCTGTCGGGCGGTCAGCAGCAGCGTGTGTCTATCGCAAGAGCGCTTGCACTCAGCCCCGAGCTTCTTTTCTTCGATGAGCCGACATCTGCGCTCGACCCTGAGCTTACCGGCGAGATACTCAAGGTAATAAAGAGCCTTGCGGAAGAAAAGATGACTATGGTTATCGTAACTCACGAAATGCAGTTTGCAAGCGAGATTTCCGACCGTGTAATATTTATGGACGGCGGATATGTTATTGAGAACGGCACTCCCGACGAGGTATTCAACAACAGCCAAAACGAGCGTACACGTCAGTTCCTTGAAAGGTATCATTCCTGATATTACTTGACGATACCCGGCAATTATGATAAAATATCTGTTATACGTTTACGCACACAGTAATTATATGGAAGGAAGCTAATATGAAGGTACTCCTGTTTTCAGAAGGTATGAACCTTATCAAAATATCCGGTCTTGGCAGAGCGATTATGCACCAGCAGAGAGCAATGGAGCTTAACGGCATAGAATATACGCTCGACCCTAAGGACAGCTATGATGTTGTTCACATAAACACGCTCGGACTGAAATCTAAGCATCTTGCGAAAAAAGCAAAAAAGGCGGGCAAGAGAGTGGTGTACCACGCTCACTCAACGCAGGAGGACTTCCGTAATTCGTTCATCGGCTCGAATCTTATTTCGGGACTTTTCAAGAAGTGGATATGCAGCTGCTACCGCAGGGGCGATGTTATAGTGACTCCGACCGAGTATTCAAAGTCGCTGATAAGAGGCTACGGGCTGACCGCACCGATCTATGCCGTATCCAACGGTATTGACCTTGCGAGATATGAGCCTAAGGAAAACGACAGGGAGGCATTCCGCAAAAAGTTCGGTTTAAAGGACGATGACAAGGTCGTAATCTCCGTAGGACTTTACTTTGAACGTAAGGGCCTTCTCGATTTTGTTCAGATGGCAAAGGATATGCCCGACTATAAGTTTATCTGGTTCGGCAAAACTCCGCTTTACAGCGTGCCGCACAAGATAAGAAAGGCGGTAAAGACAAAGCTGCCGAATCTGACATTTGCAGGCTATGTTCAGCCCGATGAGCTGAAGCAGGCTTATGTCGGCTGTGATGTGTATATATTCCCTACCTTAGAGGAAACAGAGGGCATAGTGCTTCTTGAGGCGCTTGCGGCAAAGGCAAACGTTATCGTCCGTGACATACCGGTATTCGACTGGTTAAACGGCGGTACAGATTGCTACAAGGCAAAGGATAAGGACGAATTCGAGCGTATGATAAAGGAGATTTATGAGGGCAAGCTCCCGTCACTGCGTGAGAACGGACGCAAGGCTGTTGAAAATATGGATATTAAGAAGATCGGTGAAAAGCTGGTGAAGATTTATAACGGCACTGCCGAGGGCGGAAATTGATAAAAGCGCCAAGATACTCTATTGACATAAAAACGGATACTCTCAAAAGAGTATCCGTTTTTTTATGCTATTTTTTAATATCAACAAACACAAGCTCCGGGCGGTTGAATATCCTCGGTATCGCTATCAATGTTGACGGTTTCCAAAGCCCTCTGCTGACAATATGGGCGGTGTCGCCGTGCATATAAACGCCTGCCGTGTATTTTGGGAATACTCCCTGACCGGGCGCAAAAACGCCGTCAATAAGTCCGGGTATTCTCCACTGACCTCCGTGAGCGTGACCCGACAGAACTATATCAAAGTTGCCCTTTAAGTATTCCTCTATCTGTTCGGGAAAGTGAGCGATAAGTATTCTTGTACGCTTGCTGTCTTTTTCCGAAGTCACGGCATCAAGCTGGTTTATAAGCTCGCCGTTTACCTCGTCATAGGTGTGAGCATCGTATATTCCGCAGATTTCGGTTTCGTTTCCGTTGATATTAATGACCGTACCGTTTCCTTCAAGCACGGTAACTCCGAAGTCCGACATCTGCTGTTTTATCCTTGCGCTGTCGCCCCTCGCATTTTCGTGGTTTCCGATAGTGTAGAAGCACGGATAACGCTTTACAAGATATTTCACAAGAATGTATGAGTTTTCGGGCAGGTCGTCCTGCGTTTTATCCGCAAGATCTCCGCCGAATACGACTATATCGGGTTTTGCACCGTCTATCGCATTTTTAAGCTCCGACTGACTTTTCCCGAAAAGGCTGTTGTGCAGATCCGAAACAAATGCAATGCGTACAGGCGATGATACCTTCCCGCTTTTTATCTCGTAGGTCGTTGTCTGCAGCCGCATATCACAGGCGACAAGTCCTAAAGCGGCAAGAGCCGCTCCAGCAACGCCTGCGGCACAGCCTACAGCTATTCTTTTCTTTGTCTTTTTTGTGAGCGTAAAATCACCTCTTAGTATCCGCCCGAGCCGTCAAGGCTGGGGTCATTTTCTATCCAGCTTTCAACATTGATGACCTTGTATTCGTTTGCTGAGGTGCGGATAAATACATCCTTGATACCTGCGTTTATTATAAGACGCTTACACATTGAGCAAGGCTCAACCTCTCCGCAGAGCGTGCCGCCTGAGGTCATATCGTGACAGGCAAGGAAAAGCGAAGAACCTATCATATCCGTCCTTGACGCACTGATTATGCAGTTTGCCTCTGCGTGAACCGAGCGGCAAAGCTCATAACGCTGACCTTTCGGAACATTCAGCTTTTCACGGGTGCATATTCCGAGGTCGGAACAGTTTTTAAGACCTCTCGGCGCACCGTTGTATCCTGTGGCGATTATCTCATCGTTGTGTACTATTATTGCACCGAAATTCCTGCGCAGGCAGGTTCCCCGCTCACATACCGTTTCGGCTATGTCAAGGTAGTAATTTATCTTATCTCGTCTTTCCATAGTTTAACCTTTCTGAAATAGGGCTGAGCTTATATCAAGTCTAATATAACACAAATACTGCCCTTTTGTCAATCGAAAACAGCAGGTATAAATATGAAAAACCGCCGTGAAAAAATCACGGCGGTAAGCATTAATCTGTTTTCTTTGCATCGGGGAGCATATACTTCTCACTGAAAACAGTGAACTTTTTGCGGAACTCCTCGTTGTTTGTAGCCTTGAGGTCGCTGATATAGCTGTGTGTGTCAAAGCTGTTGTCATGTATCTGTATCATACAGACGGCGATGTTGGAGCAGTGGTCTGCCACTCTTTCGTAATTCGTGATAAGGTCGGTCAGCACAAAGCCCATTTCAATGGTGCATTTTCCCTTACGCAGACGCTTGACGTGTCTGTTTCTAATCTCGGTACGCAGGTTATCGATTACTTCTTCAAGAGGTTCAACCGATTTTGCCTGCTCAATATCTCCATGCTCGAACGCCGTAATGGCGGTATCGAGTATTTCGTTTAAAGCACCGTTGAAAATGTGTATTTCCTCAATAGCCTTCTTCGAGAACGAAAGGCCCTTCGTATGCATTTCCTTTGCACATTCACTAATATTGACAGCGTGGTCCGATATACGCTCAAAGTCGCTGATGCAGTGCAGCAGCATGTTTACCGTCTGGCTGTCGCCGGGGGTGAGGTTCTTGGAACCCAGCTGTAACAGGTAACTGCCGAGCTTGTCCTCATAGACATCGACTTTTTCCTCATTCTCGTTTACTATTTCGACATCGCGATCGTTATATTTGGACATAAGCCCCATTGAGAGCTTCAATGTATCTCTTGCACAGTCTGCCATTCTGACAGCTATTGACTTGCACTGCTCCAGAGCAACTGAGGGAGTTGCAAGGAAACGGGGGTCAAGTATCTGGAACTCGTTTTTCGGAGCATTATCGTCCTTCTTGTCACGCACTGAGATATATGCGAGCTTTTCGAGCAGCTTCATAAACGGCAACCAGATTATCGTTGCAAAGATATTGAATACGCTGTGCATTATCGCTATGCCTGCCTGGTTTGCAGACTGTTCAAAGAACTCAAAGGGGAATATAGCGTTTATTATATAGAACAGTATCATAAATACTATAGTGCCAATGAGGTTGAAGTAAAGGTGAACAAGTGCGGCACGCTTTGCATTCTTGTTTGCACCGATTGCAGAAAGCAGTGCGGTAACGCAGGTACCTATATTCTGTCCCATGATTATCGGCAGGGCAGTGCTGTAAGTAACCGCTCCCGTAGCGCACATAGCCTGCAGGATGCCGACAGACGCAGACGAACTCTGAATAACAGCTGTAAGCACAGCGCCTGCAATAACGCCAAGCACAGGATTTGAGAACATAGTGAGAATGCTCTTGAACTGTTCGTTGTCAGCCAGCGGCGCAACGGCGGAACTCATTGTTTCCATACCGAACATAAGTATCGCAAAACCCATAAGGATAGTACCTATATCCTTTTTCTTGCTGGATTTTGACATCATTATAAAGAAAATGCCGATTATCGCTAGTATAGGCGTGAAAGATGTGGGCTTGAGCAGCTGCATGAAAATGCTTTCACCCTGTATTCCTGTCAGTGACAACAGCCACGATGTCATAGTAGTACCTATATTGGCACCCATAATAACACCGATAGCCTGCGACAGCCTCATAATACCCGAGTTTACAAAACCGACTACCATTACTGTGGTTGCCGATGATGACTGGATTACCGCTGTGACTAAAGCTCCGAGCATGATGGCTTTGAAAGGGTTGGAGGTCATTTTTTCAAGAATTCGCTCAAGGCGGCTTCCCGATAGCTTTTCAAGGCCCTGTCCCATTGCGTTCATACCGAACAGGAACAGCGCAAGTCCTCCGACCATAGTCAGAATGCCGAAAATATCCATAGTTTTCCTTTCCAGACTTGTCTTCTTTTGATTTTTTTTGCTTTGCCGTCGGATATGCGGCAAGCGTTTTCTTTTGTTCTTATGCCGTATCCGTCTTACTTTGCCGTTACATCTTTGTAACAGCGATATTACGGCCGGATTACAGCTTCTTTACTTAAAATACACAGACTTATCCCCGTGAATAAGGTTTTCGTCTTATACGGGGGTCCGCTTTATATCAGATTTTATATTACGGCAAGCGTGAATACAACTGTGCCGAACGTATATTCTACGGGTATTGTAAGCGTGAACTTCGATTTTATACCGCTTACAGCCGATGATGTGGCCGTTTCCGGCGGATTAAGTCCTATTTCCTTGCCTGTAGTTTCGGAAATATTGACGTTATAAAGACCGTTGCTGAGGTTTAAGAATTCGCTGATAGCGTCATTTGCATAGTCCATATCGGTTATTTCTTCCTCTGCAAAACGGCTTGCAAATACTGCGGCCGCCTTGTTGTCGGCTGTTATAGCCGATACTGCGTTGAAATCGCCGCAAAACTCCTGTATGACCGCCGTATCGTTGCTGTCTGTAACGGCTGACTGTAAGGGGGTAAAATCATCGCCTACAAAACGGATAAGATTCTTGAACAGAACATTTACATATTCAGAGCAATAATCCTTGTATTCGCCCTCGATAGCGAAGAAAGAAGAAATAACGTTTTCTGTCTTTTCGTTGCTTTCGCTGCTGAAGTCCTTGTCGGTAAGTCTGTTTTCTTTTTTGTAGTCGTTGAGAACGGTTTCAAACTCCTCGTTTGTAAGACAGCCCATATCAACGAGCGCCTGTCCGAGTAAAAGGCATCCGGTCTTCTGGCTCGAAAGAAGCTCTTCGACCTGTGCTTCGGTAAGATAGCCCATATCAACGGCAATATCGCCTATTCTCTTGTCTACTGTTGCCTGCTTCTTATGTACTGCGTCAACCTGCTTTGCCGTCATATAGCCAGCGTTGATGGCAAGCACGCCCAGCTTTACTCTTGTTGTGTCCTTCTTTTCGAGCGCAACACGGAGATTTGCGGGTGAAACGATTTTCCTGTTTAACAGGAAGCTTCCGAAAAACTGTGTGAACATCGCTTAAGCCTCCTTTTTGAAATAGTTGTCAAGGAGCTTGTAAAGCTGTTCTTCGTCAACAGGTTTCTGTAAAAAGTCGTTAGCGCCGAGCTTGATAGCCTCGGAGAGATTACCTACGGTGCCGACCGATGTAGCCATAATAACAACGGCGTCGGGCGAATTTGTCTTGATCAGCTTGAGTGCCTCAACTCCCGAAAGCTCAGGCATTACAATGTCCATAAAAGTAACATCGGGTACGATGTCTGCAAACTTTTCAACTGCCTGCGCACCGTCGCTTGCTTCAAAAATCTGAGTGAAGCCGTATGCGGTAAGAAGTTTTTTCATCTTGTTTCTGACCATCATTGAGTCATCGCATACAAGAACCTTTGCTTTTGAAATATTTTTTTCCATATTTCTTTTCCTTCCTGACCTCTGAATTTATATCATAATAATATTTACCCGTTTTAAACGCCGAATACAAACAGATAGCTCAGCGCAAACCATTCCCGTACCCAGTAAACAGGAACAAGATACCACGGCGTAGCGGCGCTGACGCATTTAACGTCATAGCCCAGACTTTCGGCTTGGAGCCTTGCCCGCCACTGATGAAAGCCGTCGGTCACGATAGCTATCCTAAGCGGCTTCCCACTGTCTTCAAGTATCTGTTTTGAAAACAACAGGTTTTCGTAGGTGCTTGAAGACTTGTCCTCTTTTGTGATACGGTTTTCCGATATGCCGTCATTCACGAGTGCCTCATACATAGCTTCTGCCTCGCTGATATGCTCGTTATCGCCCTTACCGCCGGAAACGATGCAGTCGGCTTTCGTATCCGCCGACAGATAGCTGCAGGCTGCGTCAAGGCGGCGTCTGAGCATAAGACTCGGACCGTCACGTCTTACCTGACAGCCAAGCACTATTACCGTGCGTGAGCCGTCCTTTTCGGGTGCGTCGTTCATATTTGCGACCATAAAAGCCGAGAGCGTTATCGCATATACCGCAAGCACACCGTATATGATAAGCACGGCACGGAAGATATATCTCACCGCTTTTTTTGCGTTGCTGAACAGCTTCGGGGTAAATATGCCGAGAAGCACAGTTACACCGCCTATCACAAACCCGAAATAAGAGCCTGTGTTAAGCGTTCCGCTGAAAAGCGGTATTATGAACATTGCCAGTACAGCCGCACCTGTGACGATGAGCGTATATGACAGTATCCTTACCGGTTTTGATGAGCAGTCCGATATTCTGACCATATCGCTTCTTACTTTGAAAGGAGCTTCTTTACTCTCTGCATAGCTTCAACCGTGTTTTCGTGAGTGCCGAATGCAGTAAGTCTGAACCAGCCGTCGCCGTTCTTGCCAAAACCTGCGCCGGGAGTGCCGACAACCTCAGCTTCGTTCAGGAGCTTGTCGAAGAATGTCCAGCTGTCCATTCCGTCGGGGCATTTGAACCAGATGTACGGGCTGTTCTTGCCGCCTGTATACTTGATTCCAAGCTCGTCAAACGTTTCGCTCATAACCTTTGCGTTCTGCATATAGTAAGCTATCGTAGCTCTTGTCTGCTTGTAGCCTTCCTCTGTGAATACAGCCTCTGCGGCACGCTGAACAGGATAGGAAACGCCGTTGAACTTGCTTCCCTGTCTTCTGCACCATAACTGCATAAAGCTGATTTCTTCGCCTGTGGGAGTTTCAAGCATAAGCTCCTCGGGGATAACGGTATAACCGCATCTTGTACCGGTAAAGCCTGCTGTCTTGGAAAGCGAGCATATCTCTATAGCGCACTTTCTTGCTCCTTCTATCTGGAAAATCGAGCGGGGAAGTGTTTCATCGGAGATAAATGCTTCATAAGCCGCATCGAAAATGATTACCGATTTATTCTTTATAGCATAGTCTACCCATACCTTGAGCTGTTCTTTTGTATAAACAGAGCCTGTGGGGTTGTTGGGTGAGCAAAGATAGATAAGACCGGGTTTCATGGATTCGTCGGGCATAGCGGCAAATCCGTTGTCTTCCGTAGAGTTTACATAATGAACTGTTCTTCCGCCCATTACGTTTGAGTCAACATATACAGGATATGCGGGGTCTGTTACGACAACGTCCTCGTTTTCGCTGAAGATGTCGCCTATGTTGCCGCAGTCGCTCTTTGCACCGTCGCTTATCAGCACTTCTTCGGGAGAAATGGTTACTCCGAAGCTCTTATAGTAGCCTGCAACCGCTTCACGAAGGAAGTCGTAGCCCTTACCGCTGTCCTCATAACCTCTGAATGTTTCCTTTACGCCCATTTCGTCAGCGGCCTTCTTCATAGCCTCAACTACAACGGGAGCCAAAGGCTGTGTAACGTCGCCTATACCCATCTTTATAATTTTATTATCGGGGTGAGCGGCAATGTACTCTCTTACTCTCTTGCCTATTTCGATAAAAAGATAGCTTTTCTTGAGATTTAAAAAGCCCGGATTCATCTTTGCCATTTGCGTTAAGTTTCCTTTCTTTCTGTAATCGGCGTGTCTTTATATCGACACAGATATACACAATATCATTATATCCGCTGTAATCTCAAAAGTCAAGAAATAACGGCACTTAAAACTATCCAAATAATAAGAGCGTTTTACGGTAATTTTACTCAAAATTCAGAAAATGCGGGCAGAACTACACTTATTTAATATAATTTCTGCGATACATCTTGAAATTCCTGCGTAAATAGTGTATAATTTTGAATGTGTGGCGTTCCCGAAAAGTTAATATTACGTTAATCGGAACGTGGCATAATTACAGTCAGAATCGGCATATAGCCGTATAAATTCCCGGAAGGAAAAAAACAGATGTTGCATATAGGACTTGACGTAGGTTCAACTACCGTTAAAATTGCGGTGCTGGACGATGAAAATAATGCCGTATACAAGAATTATCAGAGGCATTATTCGGATATAAAAAAGACAATTGCAGAGGTTCTCGGCGGATGTCTTGAAACCATAGACGAGAAGAATGTGACCGTTGCGGTAACAGGCTCCGGCGGTATCTCGGTATCGCACTGGCTCGGAATACCCTTTGTACAGGAGGTTTCCGCAGGAACAACGGCGATACAGACATTCATTCCTCAGACAGACGTAGCTATAGAGCTTGGCGGCGAGGACGCAAAGATTACATATCTCACAGGCGGTATCGAACAGCGTATGAACGGCTCGTGTGCAGGCGGTACAGGTGCGTTCATCGACCAGATGGCTTCACTTCTGAATACCGATATAACAGGCATAAACGAGCTTGCAAAGGACTACACGACTATATACCCCATTGCGTCACGCTGCGGTGTTTTCGCAAAGTCGGATATACAGCCGCTGCTTAATGACGGTGCTAAAAAGAGCGATGTTGCCGCATCAATATTCCAGTCGGTCGTAAACCAGACGATAAGCGGACTTGCCTGCGGCAAGCCGATAAGAGGACACGTTGCGTTCCTCGGCGGACCGCTTCACTATCTTTCGGAGCTCAGAAAGCGTTTCATCGAAACGTTACAGCTTGACGATGAACATATAGTGTTCCCGCCCGACGCAAATCTGTTTGTCGCTATGGGCGCATCTCTTGCGGAAAACCGTGAGGAGCTTTCTGTGGACAAGCTGAGGGACGATCTTAAGGCGCTTGCTGATGTCGAGGTACACGAGGTAGAAAGACTTGCTCCCTTGTTCAAAGACGAGCAGGAGCTTAAAGAATTCTGCGACAGACACGCAAAGGCAGTTATCCCCGTAAAAGAACTGTCTGAAGCCGAAGGTCCCTGCTATCTCGGTATAGATGCAGGCTCTACCACAACAAAAGCTACTCTTATAAATAAAGACGGCGATATTCTCTATTCCCACTACGGAAACAATATGGGCGATCCGCTCAAATCCGTGATTGAGATAGTAAAAGACGTATATTCGAAAATGCCCGAAAAGGCATATATAGCAAAGTCGACCGCTACAGGCTACGGCGAGCACCTTATAAAGGCGGCGCTTGGCGTTGATTTCGGCGAGATTGAAACAATGGCACATTACAAGGCCGCTGAGAAGATTTTGCCCGGCGTTGAGTTTATCCTCGACATAGGCGGTCAGGATATGAAGTGTATGCGTGTAAAGGACGGAGAAATAGAGAGCATACTTCTAAACGAGGCCTGCTCGTCCGGTTGCGGCTCGTTTATCCAGAACTTTGCAAATGCGCTCGGTATGCAGCCTGAAGAATTTGCTCAGATAGGCCTTTCCGCAAAAAGCCCCGTTGACCTCGGTTCACGCTGTACAGTATTTATGAACAGCCGTGTAAAGCAGGCTCAGAAGGAGGGCGCAAGCGTTGCGGATATATCCGCAGGACTTTCCTATTCTGTAGTTAAGAACGCTCTGTTCAAGGTTATCAAGATCCGTGACCCGAAGCAGATGGGCGAAAAGATAATAGTACAGGGCGGTACGTTCCTTAATAACTCGGTACTTCGTGCCTTTGAGCTTACCTGCGGACGTGAGGTAGTACGTCCGGATAAGGCTGGTCTTATGGGTGCATACGGAAGTGCGCTTGTCGCTCTGTCCCGTGACGACGGCAAGGGCAGTACGTTAGCCCCGCTTGAAAAGCTCGAAAACTTCACTATTCAGAAAACAACCGCACGGTGCGGCAGATGTTCAAATAACTGCCTGCTTACTATCAGTAAGTTTGCAGACGGAACAAGATACATAACGAACAACCGCTGTGAGCGTGGCGCAGGCCTCGGAAGCAAGAGCAAGGAGCTTTTGCCCAACCTGTTCGACTATAAATACAAGAGATTGTTCGACTATGAGCCGCTCGACCCCGAAACAGCACCGAGAGGTGTGGTCGGCATTCCCCGTGTGCTCGGACTTTACGAGAACTATCCATTCTGGTTCACGCTGTTCACAAAGCTTGGCTACAGCGTAAAGCTGTCACCTAAATCGAGCCGTGAGATATACGACAGAGGTATCGAAACGATGCCCTCGGAGTCGGTATGTTATCCCGCAAAGCTGTCACACGGACATATAATGTCGCTTCTTGACGAGGGTGTGAAGTTTATATTCTACCCTGCGCTTCCTTATGAAATGGATAACGGCGGCGGAGGAGATAACCATTATAACTGCCCCGTTGTCGCAACATACAGCGAGGTTATAAAGAACTCCGTACCCGAGCTTCGTGCAGATGATATAACTTTTATGAACCCGTTTTTGCCTATATATGACGAGGACAGAATGCTTGAACGTCTTATCGAGGAGTTCATGCCGCTCGGTATAGGCGGAGCGGAAATAGGTGTTGCGCTCAAAGCCGCCTATGAGGAGGACAGACGCTTCAAGGATGATATACGCTCAAAGGGCGAAGAAGTGCTTAAGATGCTCAAGGAAAAGGGCAAGAAGGGCATCGTTCTTGCAGGCAGACCTTATCACGTTGACCCCGAAATAAATCACGGTATCCCCGAAATGATAAACGGCTACGGCTTTGCTGTGCTTACAGAAGACAGCGTTGCACATTTAGGTACAGTAGTACGTCCTATCCGTGTAGTTGATCAGTGGATGTACCACACAAGACTTTATGCGGCGGCTACGCTTGTAGGTCAGACTCCCGAGCTTGAGCTTGTACAGCTCAACTCATTCGGTTGCGGACTTGACGCTATCACAACAGACGAGGTACAGGAGATACTGCAGGGCTACGGCAGAATGTACACAGTACTGAAGATAGACGAGGTAAATAATCTCGGTGCGGCAAGAATAAGACTGCGTTCGCTTATCTCGGTAATGGAGGAGCGTGAAAGAAACGGCATAAAGCCCGTACCGAAGTACAAGGGTTATATCCGTCAGCCTCTGTTCACGAAGGAAATGAAGAAGGACTATACGATTATAGCACCTCAGATGTCGCCGTATCATTTTGAACTGCTTGAACAGGCATTCCGCTACTCAGGATATAATGTTGAGATACAGAAGAACTATTCAAAGGAAGTAGTAGACGAGGGATTAAAGTATGTCAACAACGATGCCTGCTACCCTGCTATTATTACTATAGGTCAGCTTCTCTATGCGCTCAATCACGGCAAGTATGACAAGGACAAGGTAGCGGTGCTTATCACCCAGACGGGCGGTGCCTGCCGTGCCACAAACTATGTCGGTATGCTCAAAAAGGCGCTGAAGGACGCAGGACTTGACAATGTTCCGCTGATTTCGCTGAACGTTGTCGGAATGGAGAAGAATCCCGGCTTCACGCTGACGCTTCCGCTGATATACCGTGCGTTCATATCGGTAATTTACGGAGATCTGCTCAGCCGTTGCGTATACCGTGTACGTCCTTACGAGGCTGAAAAGGGCGCAACCAACAAGATGTACGAGAAGTGGAACGAAAAGCTCAAGGGCGAGATAAAGAGCCTGTCGCTTGCACGTTTCAACAAGAATGTAAAGGCTATCGTTGCCGACTTTGATTCTATCCCCACACTTGATATTGAAAAGCCCCGTGTCGGAATCGTCGGCGAGATACTTGTAAAATACCACCCCGCCGCAAACAACAACGTTGTAGAGCTTGTCGAGGCTGAGGGCGCAGAGGCGGTAGTACCCGACCTTATGGGATTCATCTACTTTATCTGCGACCACGCAAATTCACGCCACGAGCTGCTTACCGTTTCCGGCGCAAGATATAAGCTGAGCAATATGGCTATAAAGCTGATCGAATTTATGCAGAAGTCATATAAGGGAGCGATAGAAGGCACTAAGTTCGGCTCGTTTATGAAGATAAGCGATATGAGAAAGCTCGTCAAGGGCGTTGTATCGACAGGTAACATAGCAGGCGAGGGCTGGTTCCTGTCAGCCGAGATGATAGAACTTATCCACAGCGGAGTAAACAATATAATCTGTATGCAGCCGTTTGCCTGCCTGCCCAACCACGTTACAGGCAAGGGCATAATCGGAGAACTGCGCAGACAGAACCCCGAGTCTAATATCATAGCCGTTGACTATGACCCCGGCGCATCAGAGGTAAATCAGGTCAACCGTATCAAGCTGATGCTGACGCAGGCATTCAGGCAGATGCGTGAGAAGAAGCTCCCGACAGAAGAAAATATTGTCGCACCGGAAGCAAAGGTGAAAATCAACGATAAATATTCCGCACTCGATGTTTAAGTGCAGTTAATAACCTTGTGTTATTCTGTGAATGTAACATAAACCCGACAGAAGAAAGGCAAATATTATGGCAGAAATGAAATTCAGCACAAGCTCATCGGACACTAAGGAATTCAACGGGAAGAAAGCGGGAAAGATAGCTGTTATCGCTGTTATTGCGGTAGCACTGATTATCGTTTTGTTCAACTGCTTCTCGATAGTAAATGAAGGCTTTATCGGCGTAAAGTACACATTCGGAAAGATAACTCAGGACAATCTTGCACCCGGTCTTAACTTCTGCATACCCTTTATTGAGGAGATAAGACAGGTCGATACAAGAGAGCAGATCTATTCGGTAACGGACGATGCTTATACAAGCGACACGCAGACGGTAGAGTCGTTACAGCTTAAGCTGAACTATAGATATGACAGCGCAAAGCTCTCCGATATAATAAGAAATGTCGGAATTGACAACGTAGAGTCAAAACTGCTTGTTCAGAATGTAGCGAAAATATCAAAGAACGAAATAGGTAAAGTAAAGGCGGAGGAGCTTGTACAGTCAAGAGCCGATGTTCAGCAGACTATACAGCAGGAGCTTACAAATACGCTTGCTCCCAGCGGAATAATCGTTGTTTCATTCGCAATAGAGAATCTTGCATTTGACGAAGCGTTTGAAACATCCATACAGGCTAAGGTTATAGCCGCACAGGACGCTCTCAAGATGGAGAACAAGACAAAGGAAAAAGAGGAAGAAGCAAAGCAGGTCGTTATCGCCGCACAGGCAAAGGCTGACAGCACAAAGCTCGAAGCGGACGCACAGGCTTACGCTATCCAGGCTGTACAAAAACAGCTTGAAACAAGCCCCAACTACATTGATTATATGAAGATAAACAACTGGAACGGCCAGTTACCTCAGATAATCGGTGACGGTGTAAATCCTTTCGTAAATCTTGACAGCAGTGCAAACAGCACAGAAAGCAAGAGCGACAAGAGCGACAGTACATCTAAGAGCAACTGACGGTCTTGCAAGGCGGAATAAGGAATTTTGAAATACGCCAACAGGGCAACCTCAATTTTTCATTTTTTAATATCAGGGGAGGGGAATACCCTCCCCGTTCTTGCCGTTTAAACGGCATAATATCAAGGGGTAATTATGGACTATTTAACACTGAAAAAACAGGTGCTGAACAAATATTTCAGCCGTACAAACGATATGCAGAAAAAGGCGGTGTTCCGCATAAACGGAGCGGTGCTTATAGTGGCAGGCGCAGGAAGCGGTAAAACCACCGTGCTTTGTAACCGTATCGCAAATATGCTCCTTTTCGGTAATGCGTATAACAGTAATACCGTAAGAGAGCTGTCTGATGATGATGTCGCTTTTGCACAGAGTTTTCTTGCAGGCGAAATTGACAACTTTGATGCGGCTGAGCGCCTTTCTGAGATTTTCGGCGAGGACAGAGTAAAGCCGTGGAACATACTTGCGGTGACCTTTACGAATAAGGCGGCGGCAGAGCTTAAGGAACGTCTTGAAAATATGGGCGCAGATGTTGACGGTATATGGGCGGCAACGTTCCACAGCGCCTGCGTCAGAATACTGCGACAGGATATAGAGAAACTTGGTATGGGCTATAAGTCCAACTTTACGATATATGATACCGACGATCAGCTTAAGGTTATCAAGACGGTAATGAAAGAGCATAATATTTCCGACAAGGCGGTAACGCCGAAGGCAGTGCAGAATTTAATATCACGCTCAAAGGATAAGCTGATAACTCCCGATAAGTTTTCGACAAAGGGAAAGAACGGCAGTGACGATTATCAGCTTTCTACCGCAAAGACTATCTATACCGACTATCAGGCAAGGCTTGAGGCGGCGAATGCGCTCGACTTTGACGATATAATAATGCTGACTGTAAAGCTGTTTGCACATTGTCCCGATGTTCTTTCGCACTGGCAGAACAGATTCAAATACATAATGGTCGATGAGTATCAGGATACCAATGCGGCACAGTATAAGCTGGTGTCACTGCTTGCCGAGGGCAGCGGAAACCTGTGCGTTGTAGGTGATGAGGATCAGAGTATCTATCGTTTCAGAGGCGCTACCATTGAGAATATCCTCTCGTTTGAGGAGCAGTTCGGCGCAGAGGTCATAAAGCTGGAGCAGAACTACCGTTCAACCGCAACCATACTTAAAGCGGCAAATGCGGTCATAGCGAATAACACTCAGCATAAGGACAAGAATCTGTGGTCAGACCTCGGTGACGGCGATAAGATAAGAATGGATCGCTTTTCTACCGAGCAGGAAGAGGCGATGTTTATAACAGAGCGTATCCTTGACGGTGTAAAGCAGGGAAAGAAGTACGCCGACCACGTTATACTCTACCGTAACAATGCCCAGTCAAGAACGGTCGAAACCACGCTTGCAAAGAGCGGCATACCTTATAAGATAATCGGCGGTGTGCGTTTCTATGAGCGTAAGGAAATAAAGGATATTATCGCTTATCTTTGCGTGCTTAACAATAATTATGATGAAGTGCGTTTCGGAAGAATCGTAAACGAGCCTGTAAGAGGAATAGGTGCGGCAACGCTTGACGAGCTGAACCGTGTCGTATCGGGTATGGGAATATCCTATGTACAGGCAATGTGCGAGAGCGACAGCCTGCCATCGCTGTCAAGAAAGGCAAAGGTGCTTGTTCCGCTCGGTGAAACGTTCAGTGAGCTTTCACAGCATACCGATGATATTTCGGACGGAAGCCTTATTGACGATATTCTTGACCGCTTCGGCTACAGGGAGGCGATGCAAAGACAGGGACTTGAGGGCGAGGTCCGCCTTGAAAATATAAACGAACTGAAATCAAATATGATAACCTTCGCAAAGGAAAACGAGGGTGCGGGATTATCGGAATTTTTAGAGCAGGTAGCGCTTGTTTCCGATATGGACAGCTTTGAAGCCGATGACGACAAGGCAGTGCTTATGACAATGCACTCAGCAAAGGGTCTGGAGTTTGACACTGTATTTGTAGTAGGCGCAGAGGAAAACATTTTCCCAGGCTACCGTTCACAGTTTGACCCGATGGAGATAGAGGAAGAAAGAAGACTTGCCTATGTTGCTATAACAAGAGCAAAGCGACATCTTTATTTCACCTGTGCAAAACAGCGTATGCTGTACGGTCAAACTATGAGGAACAAGGTTTCACGCTTTGTGGTGGAGATACCGTCACAGTATATGGCTTATGACGATCATTCGGCTGTAACAGCGTCGGCGGCGGCAAGAAGCGCAGAGCAGATGAAGCCCCGTACAAGCTATTTACAGCAACAGCAGAGATCGTACCGTGCCGGACAGCGTGAAATGGAAAAACGTGTCGAGAACGTAAGCTATGCGCCGGGCGAGCGTGTGCATCACGGGGTATTCGGTGACGGAACTGTGCTTTCGGCAAAGGCAATGGGCGGAGATTGGCTGCTTGAAATAGCGTTTGACGATAAAGGCACCAAGAAGGTTGCCGCAAAGTTTGCAAAGATGACGAAGATATAAGGAGTAGTATTTTGTTATAAAAGGGGTCGCAGGGGCAAAGCCCCCGACAGGGATTAGGGGCGGTAGCCCCAATAATACAGCCCCTTCCCAGGGGAAGGGGTTTGGGGTTAGGGTTAGAGAAGTTTCTACACCAAAAACGACTTTTTCTATGCCTGAATAAAGGAGTAACTATGGAGATAAAGGCTGTAATATTTGATATGGACGGGCTTATGCTCGATACCGAAAAACTGCTCGTCAAGTACTGGTGCGAGGCGGCAAACAAGCTCGGCTTCCCTATGGAACGCAGACACGCACTTGCATTGAGATCATTTTCAAGAAAGTTTGCCATACCGCAGCTCAAGGAGTGGTTTGGAGAAGATTGCGACTATATGGCTATACACGATCTGCGTGTAAAGCTGATGAAGGAATATACCGATGTACACGGCATAGAGAAAAAGCAGGGGCTTGACGAATTGCTTGACTATCTTACGTCACACGGCTACAGAACGGCGGTCGCTACCGCTACAAATATCGAGCGTGCGGAGGAGTACCTTAAAAAGATAGGCGTTTATGACAAGTTCGAAACGATAATCTGCGGTAATATGCTCGAAAATGGCAAGCCCTGTCCCGACATCTATCTTTATGCCTGCGAAAAGCTGGGGCTTGAGCCGTCACAGTGCATGGCTCTTGAGGACAGCCCGAACGGTGTAAAATCCGCAAGCAGTGCAGGCTGTGTCACTGTAATGGTACCCGACCTTACTCAGCCTGAGGAAGAACAGCTTAAAGCTGTGTATGCGGTCGCACCGTCACTCGATAAGGTGATAGATGTACTTGAAAATATGAAGTAAATAAAGGCTGTCGGCACGCATAAGCCGACAGCCTTTTATATTTACACACCGCCGTGTGTACCCTCTTTCCCGTAAGTCTTTTTCTTGTTCTTGGTATACGGTACCCCGTCACTGTCCGGTACGGCATAGGGATAAACATTACGATATTCATCAGCCGCCGTTTCGCTCGTCGGGTCGGAAGGAATAAGCCCCGTGCAGTCCGATGAGGAACAGCATCCGCAGAAATCATCAAGAATTATTTCTTCCGTTTCACTGCGTTCCTCAGGCGTTTCGGGGACAGGCTTTTTCATAAGCCTGTTTTGCTTTTTTAAATTGTTATCATCCATAGTTGTTCCTTTCATAATGTAAAATCGGTTGCCGTTTTAAAACGGCACAGAGTTGCGTGAGTTGTGTGAATAGTATGCGTAAAAATCCGCATCATTATTACGACAGAAGTTATCGCAAATTCTAAAAAATGTAAATGCACAAATTCGTACACAGAAATTAATAATAATTTGTGCAAATTTTATTTAAAAATCTCTTGACAAAGTGCTGAAAGTGTGTTATAGTGTGTTTAGCACTCAGAGAGGTAGAGTGCTAGCAGATAAAAATTGTGAGTGCTAACCAGCCGGAAACAGCGGAGTACCGCTGAAAGAAGGGAAAAGGAATATGGAAAACCGTACACTCAGAATCCTTGAAGCGATAGTTGACGAATATATACGCACCGGCGAGGCGGTCGGCTCAAAGCTGATAGCCGAAAAGCTGGATAATGCAGTTTCCAGTGCAACTATAAGAAATGAGATGGCGGCTCTTGAACAGCAGGGCTATCTTGAGCATACGCACACAAGCTCGGGACGACTTCCGACATATCAGGGACTGAGGCTTTATATAGAAAAGGTAATGTCACCCGCACAGTTACCCGATGAAGAAAAAGAGGAGATAGACCGTATATTTGATAATATCGGCGGAGCGACCGATGACGAGATAATCGACAATGCGTCAAGGGCTCTTGCGGATATTACGAAATGTGCGATAGTTTCTACCAACACCGTAAACAAGTTTTCGGTAATAACAAAGGTAGACGTTATTCCCACAGGCAAAAGAATGTATGTTCTTCTTCTGATAACCTCCGAGGGCAATATCAGAAACAGGGTATGTAGGCTGAGCTTTGATCTTACAAACGAGCAGATGAATTTCTTCACGCAGTTTGTAAACGAGAATCTCAAAGGCGTAAACCTTGATGAGCTGTCCGATGAATATATAGATAAACTGACGCAGGCAATGGGCGGATATATGATGACGTTATCGCCGCTTCTCAAAGCGGTAGTCGATATATCGGCTGAAATGCAGCAGCAGGTAGAGTTCAGCGGAGAAAAGAATCTGCTGACCTGTTCTGATTTCTCGAACACTCAGATAGCAACGATACTTGATGGCAAGAACGAGCTTTGCAGCTGGCTTGACGATACGTTCTCAGGCATACAGATAAAGTTCGGAGCCGAAAGCGATACATTCGCCGTTACCAATTCCAGTCTGATAGCGGCAAGCTTCAATAAGGACGGACGAAAGGCAGGTTCTTTCGGAGTTATAGGTCCTGTAAGACTGGATTACAAGAAGCTGATCCCGTATATTGAATATTTCTCGTCAAAGGTCACCGATGCACTGTCGGCAGGCAATGACGAGGAGGAAGAAAAGAATGATGAAAAGGAGGCGGATTCAGTTTGAGTAAGAAAGAAAAGGAAACCAAGGAAGAAACTCAGCAGACCGCAGACACAGCCACCGAAAAGGTAGCTGAAACAACCGGAGAGGTGACAGAAGAAAAGGCTGAAACAAAAGCCGAAGAAATCAAGGTAGATCCCAAGGATCTCGAAATTGCCGACCTTAAGGATAAGCTGCTCAGGACTATGGCGGAATTCGACAACTACAGAAAGCGTACCGCCAAGGAAAGAATGGAGCTTTCCCCCGAGATTACGGCAAGAAACCTAACGGAGTTTTTACCCGTTATGGACAATCTCGACAGAGCGCTTGCGGCGGAGTGTAAAGACCCCGACTACAAGAAGGGCGTTGAGATGATACACGAGAGCTTTGTTACGGCTCTTCAGAACTTAGGCGTTGAGGTGATTGAATCGGACGGCGCACAGTTCAATCCTTCGTATCATCAGGCTGTACAGCAGGTTGAGGATGACAGCAAGGAAGAAGGCACTATAGCCGCCACATTCCAGAAAGGCTATAAAATAGGAGAAAAGGTTCTCCGTTTTGCGATGGTAGCAGTCGTAAAGTAAAAAGCAATCAAATGGGCTTAAGCCCGAAGAATAAACGGTTCTGTAAGAACCTTACGGTAAGGAGATAATTATCATGGGAAAAATAATAGGTATTGACTTAGGTACAACAAATTCATGTGTAGCAGTTATCGAAGGCGGCGAGCCTACTGTTATCACAAACAGCGAGGGCTCAAGAACAACTCCTTCAGTTGTTGCTTTCACTAAGGACGGCGAGCGTCTTGTAGGTCAGCTCGCAAAGAACCAGGCAGTTACAAACCCCGACAGAACGGTCATTTCGATCAAGCGTCACATGGGCAGTGACTACAAGGTAGACATTGACGGCAAGAAGTACACACCTCAGGAGATTTCAGCTATGATTCTTCAGAAGCTGAAGACAGAGGCTGAGGGCTACCTCGGTGAAAAGGTAACAGACGCTGTTATCACCGTTCCCGCATACTTCACAGACTCACAGCGTCAGGCAACAAAGGACGCAGGTCAGATAGCAGGCCTTAACGTTCAGCGTATCATCAACGAGCCTACAGCCGCAGCTTTAGCTTACGGCATTGATAAGGAAAACGAGCAGAAGATAGTTGTATACGACCTCGGCGGCGGTACATTCGATGTATCCGTTATCGAAATAGGCGACGGAGTACAGGAGGTTCTTGCCACAGCAGGTAACAACCACTTAGGCGGCGATGACTTCGACCAGCGTCTTATCGACTACTTTGTAGCAGAATTCAAGAAGAGCGACGGTATCGACCTTAAGAACGATAAGTTCGCTATGCAGAGATTAAAGGATGAAGCAGAAAAGGCAAAGATTGCACTTTCAAACGCTCCTTCGGTAAACGTAAATATTCCTTATATCACAGCAGACGCTACAGGCCCCAAGCACCTGAACGTTCAGCTGACAAGAGCAAAGTTCAACGAGCTGACAGCCGACCTTGTTGAAGCAACAATGGGTCCCTTCAAGCAGGCAATCAGCGATTCCGGTCTTTCAATGAACGAGATTGACAAGGTACTGTTAGTCGGCGGTTCTACAAGAATCCCCGCTGTACAGGAAGCCGTAAAGAAATATACAGGCAAGGATCCCTTCAAGGGAATCAACCCCGATGAGTGCGTTGCTATGGGTGCGGCTCTGCAGGGCGGCGTTCTCAACAAGGAAGTAACAGGTCTGTTACTGCTCGATGTAACTCCTCTGTCACTCGGTATCGAAACAGCAGGCGGTGTCTGCACAAGAATGATTGAGAGAAACAAGACCATTCCTACAAAGCACAGCCAGATATTCTCGACATACTCGGATAACCAGCCCTCAGTTGATATAAACATCTTACAGGGTGAACGTGAATTTGCCAAGGATAACAAGTCTATCGGTACATTCAGACTTGACGGTATCGCTCCCGCTCCCCGTGGTATCCCCCAGATCGAAGTAACCTTCGATATAGATGCCAACGGTATCGTAAACGTATCCGCTAAGGATCTCGGCACAGGTAAGGAACAGCACATCAGCATCACCGCTTCAACAAATATGAGCAAGGACGATATTGATAAGGCTGTTAAGGAAGCTGAAGCATTTGCCGCTGAGGATAAGAAGAAGAAGGAAGAGGTTGAGGCTCGTAACGCCGCAGATCAGATGGTTTACCAGACTGAAAAGTCGATGAACGAATTCGGCGACAAGGTTACACAGGCTGATAAGGATTCCGTAAATCCCAAGCTCGACGCTCTTAAGGAAGCTCTCAAGGGTACAGACGTTGAGGCTATCAAGAAGGCTCAGGAAGAGCTTCAGACAGCATTCTACGCAGTAGCCGAGAGAATCTACAAGGAACAGGGCGCTGCAGCACAGCAGGCTGGGGCTGCTCAGACAGATGTTCAGGGCGAAGGCACAAATGCCGCAGGCGGTTCGGATGATAATGTGGTTGACGCTGATTACACAGATGCCAACTAATCAATAACATTGCGTATGAGCCGGGAACTCTCGGCTCATATTGCTGATTTTGCAATACTTTATAAAACGGCAGATAATTCTGTCGGGAAGGTTAGACCATTATGGCAGAAAAAAGAGATTATTACGAAGTGCTCGGTTTGCAGAAAGGTGCGACCGACGATGAAATAAAAAAAGCCTACCGTAAGCTCGCCAAGCAGTATCACCCTGACCTTAACCCCGATAATCCTGAGGCTGAAGCCAAATTCAAGGAGATAAACGAGGCAAACGACGTTCTCTCCGACCCGCAGAAACGTGCAAAGTATGACCAGTTCGGCCACGCAGGTGTAGATCCGTCATACGGCGGCGGTGCAGGCGGATTCGGCGGCGGATTCGGCGGATTTTCCGGCGGATTCTCGTCAGCGGACGGCATAGACCTCGGCGATATTTTCGATTCTATATTCGGCGGTGGCGGCGGACAGCGTTCCAACCCCAATGCCCCAAGACAAGGCTCGGATATTGCCATAAGCCTTGACATCAGCTTTATGGAAGCGTGCAAGGGTCTGTCGCACGAGGTTGAGATAAACCGTGCCGAAACCTGTGACAGCTGTCACGGCTCCGGCGCAAAGGCAGGCACAAATCCCAAGACCTGCCCCGATTGTCACGGAAGCGGTCAGGTAAGAGTACAGCAGAGAAGTATGTTCGGTATGATGTCCTCCACACGTCCGTGCTCACGTTGCGGCGGTAAGGGCAAGATAATAGAAACTCCCTGTCCCACCTGTAACGGCCAGGGCAGAGTACAGCGCCGTAAGAAAGTCATTATCAATGTACCCGCAGGTATAGATAACGGTCAGACGCTCTGCGTAAGAGGCGAGGGTAACTGCGGTACAAACGGCGGCCCCAAGGGCGACCTTAATGTACGCATTACGGTACGCAAAGACCCGATATTCGAACGTAAGGGCTTCGATGTATGGTGCGAGATACCGATAACATATTCACAGGCTGTTCTCGGTGACGAGCTTACAGTGCCTACAATAGACGGCAACGTTAAGTACAGCATACCCGAGGGTACACAGCCGGGTACTGTTTTCAGGCTGAGAGGCAAGGGTATAAAGAAGCTCCAGCGTGAAGGCAGGGGCGACCAGATGGTAAGGGTAGTTATCGAAGTGCCCAAGAAGCTGAACAAGAAGCAGAAGGACGCATTGATGAGTTTTGAAAAGGAGCTTACTCCGTCAAACTATGAAAAGCGTACCAGCTTCTTTGATAAGATAAAGAAGTTCGGCGACGATCTTAAAAAGAATTTCCAGTAATAAATATAAGCTGTCATGCGGTAAGACGTATGACAGCTTTTTCTTTTGCCCGCAAAACAAAAAAATCCCCGTTGCTTGTCATTTTCTTCCGGACACGGACATATAATTCTTCAGATGAAAAAGCGAGGAGGATTTATTATGTTCGTTATGACTATGACCAAGCGTAAGCTGATCCGTGCGGTCATGTTTGTGTTAGTGCTGATTACAGGCATCGCTATAGGTGTATTCGCCATACTCTCGTCTATAGACACCGGTGCGGAAAACGTAAAGCTGCCGATATATAACGTAAAACGCACCGACAATAAAATCAGCATTACGTTTGACTGTGCGTGGGGAAACAGCAACACTGACAAGCTGATTTCAATACTTGCCGAAGCCGATGCGAAGGCTACATTCTTTGTTACGGGCGAATTTGCGGATAAATATGCCGACGATATAAAGAAGCTCAGCGATGCAGGACACGAGATAGCAAACCACAGCGACAAGCATCCGCATATCAAGGGTATGAACGTAAACGACCTCATAGCAGATACGAAGGAATGCTCACGCAAGATAAAGATGATAACTGGCAATGCCCCCACGCTTTACCGTGCGCCCTACGGAGAATATGACGACAAGGCGGTAACCACGCTTTTCGGAATGGGAATGAGCGTCATTCAGTGGAACAAGGACAGCATAGACTGGGATAAGCTGACCCCCGAAACAATAATCGAGCGTACAACAAAGAATATTTCGGGCGGCTCGATACTGCTTTTCCATAACGACCTTGAAAACACGACTCAGGCACTGCCGACCGTGCTTAAAAGTCTTAAGGAACAGGGCTTTGAGCTTTGCACCGTGAGCGAGCTTTTGCTTGAGGGAGATTATACTATCGACTCAAACGGAACTATGATGCCGAAAAGCAAAGCAACGGTAAATCCGATAATTTACAGCGATAATCACGATGCGAATCTGGCGTTTGAAACGCTTGCCGAAAAGCTGAGCATAAGCGATATAAACGCATTGCAGAGCAAGGACGTTTCGATTGAAACCGCCCGTAAATTAGCGTCATATCTTACGCAAGAGCAGATAGCGGCGCTGAAGGCACTGCCCGAAGAAAGCCTTTACAACGGCTTTGAAAAGCTGAAAGAGGCAGTATATGCCCGTGAAAATGCCCTTCCGGGAAGCTCGACCGAGCCGATAATCAAAGACTGATAAATAATATTTCACCGCACGGTAAAAACGCTGTGCGGTATTATTTTTGTGTCACAGTTGACCGACAGTTAAAAATCGTGTAATATAATATAAGAAAATTATATCGGAGGAATTTTAATATGAAAGCCTTACTGATAGTGAATCCCGTTTCGGGAAAAAGAAGAATAACAGGTGAGCTTGTAGAGATAATCAGCCGTCTTGAAAAGGGCGGATATGTAACTACCGTACACGTTACCGAAAGACGAGGTGACGCTACCGAAACCGCAAGGATACACGGCGGCGAATATGATGTGATTGTCTGCTGCGGCGGCGACGGAACGCTCAGCGAAACGGCAAACGGTATGATAAAGGGCGGTCACAGGACAAAAATCGGGTACATTCCGTCCGGCACAACAAATGATTTTGCATACGGCATAGGACTTTCGTCAGATATTATGACAGCGGCTGACGATATTGTAAGCGGAGCGCCCAAAGCGTTTGATGCAGGAAGATTCAACGAGCGTGAATTTATGTATATAGCCTCTTTCGGCGCATTTACTCAAAGCTCTTACGACACACCGCAGAATCTCAAAAACGCATTCGGTCATTTTGCGTACATCTTAAGCGGAATAAAGGAGCTTGCCGAGATAAAGCCGTATCATATGAGCGTATATGATTCGGACGGAATACTGCACGAGGGCGATTATATCTTCGGTGCGGCTTGCAATGCAACATCTGTCGGCGGAATAATCAAGCTCGACGAGAACCTTGTAGATCTGAGCGACGGAGTTTTTGAAGTGATGCTTGTACGTTGTCCGAAAACACCTGTCCAGATAAGCCTTATGGCAAAGGCTCTTCTCAGCGGAAATTACGATAACGAATTTCTTGATTTCTTCCACACAAAACAGCTTGACATCCACAGTGATGAGGCTCTGCCGTGGTCGCTTGACGGAGAAGAAGCAGACGGCGGAAAAGATACTCATATTGAGGTATTGCACGAGTCGGTGAATATTATTCTTCCTAAGAAAAGAGGATAGACAACGGTATGATAGAGTATATTCACGAGCCTACAGACTTACAGTGCGGTCAGGCTGTGCTTGCTATGGTACTAGGAAAGACGGTTGACGAGATAGTGACATTTCTCCAAAATGACCGTGAAACTACCCTTGCCGAGATGAAAAGAACGTTCAGAGAACACGGCGTTCATATGTCGGATGAGCGCATAGCGGTACAGAAAAAGGAGCAGCTGCCTCCCCTTTGCCTGCTCAGCCTTGAAACGCCACGTTGCTGGCATTGGTCGCTGTACGCAGACGGCACATTCTACGATCCAGAACACGGTGTTATGAGTGATTTCCCCCGTGCAAACAGAAAATATTATTGGAAACTGGAAAAGCAGTCCGTTTTATAGGACACAACCTCTGTTATAATATAAACATAACGAGGGAGCGAAAAGCTCCGGACAATAATCACATTCTTTCGTTTTGCGGTCATCGGCTACGGTGACTGCAAATCAAAAATTATCATCAGTCCGTTTTATCGGACAGCGAAGATGTTAAAATATAATCATAACGAAGGAGCAATAAGCTCCAAAACTTAGTACATAATACCCCATACTGTCGACGAACCTCTTAATTGTTTAAAATTGGGGGTCGCAGGGGCGAAGCCCCCGTACAGGTCGTCAGCCATTTGTGCCACTGCATCGTGCAGTGGCTTTGTGTGGCTGACTGCAAGCATCCTTGCTTGGTCTAGGGGCGGTAGCCCCAGTAATATAGCCCCTTTCCTGGGGAAAGGGGCTTTCGGCAAGGATGCCGAAATAAGGACACACCAAGCTTTGCACGAAGCAAAGCTATCAGAGTGTCCTAAAGGGGATAGGGATAGAGGATTCGCACTATCTTATAAAAACAGACTTTTTCTACAAGCTGGGCAAACAGGTTTACCCTTACCGGTAAGCCTGTTTGCTTTTTACACCCGTAACAAACTTGTCCTTTTTATAGTCCACCTGCTATGATATACTCAAGACAATACAAAAAGAAAGCGGCACTTTCTTTTGTATTTTCCTTATTTCCTTATTTCCCGGTGACAGCCTGCTGTTTTACAGTGGGCTGTTATTGTTTTCCGAAATATATAAGATGAGCGTTTTGTGATATAACGGCAAAAGTCTTGATTATTACGACAAATTGTGCTATACTAAATTCGATTATAAACTACTTCCGCTCAAAAGCGGTTTCAAGGATGTGTCGTATTGAATAAGGATAAAGAAAAATACAAACGTACCGCTCTTATAGTAGATGCTCTGGTACTTCTTACATGGGAAACCTCCACCTTCGGCATTATATGGCTGAATTACTATAACAGCGAGATGGCTTTCAGCTTCTTTAGAAAAGGAAACTGGCTGTTATTCGGATTGTACTTTGCAATTCTTTATGTTTTCTCAAGAATATACAAGGGACTTAAGATCGGCTCTCATAAGACGACCGATATTATAGTGTCGCAGATTCTTGCTACACTTTGCACAAACTTCATAACCTATATCCAGATATGCCTTATATCACGCTCTATGCTTGATCCCCGACCGCTTCTTGTCGGCACGCTGTATCAGGCGGTGGTCATAGCTTTGTGGGCGTTTATAAGCGGAAAGATATTCCGTGCCTTATACCCTGCAAAGAACGTGATAATGATATACGGACTTGAACAGCCCGCAAGAATGCTTGTTGAAAAAATGAGCAAGCGTTATGACAAATACAACATTACCCGGATGATGAATGTTTCCGAGGGGCTTGAAGCTATCACTGCAGAGATACCGAATTATGACGGCGTGGTTATCTGCGACACCCCTAACGAGATAAGGAACGATATATTGAAGTTCTGCTTCAAGACATCAATAAGAACCTATCTTGTGCCGAAAATAAGCGATATTATCGTAAGAGGCGGAGATAATATGGAGCTGTTCGACACTCCGCTTATCATCTCCAAAAATTACGGACTTGGTATTGAACAGCGCTTCTTCAAGCGTTGCTTTGACATTCTCCTGTCCTCGATAGGCATTATTATTGCTTCTCCCTTTATGCTGATAACAGCTATTGCTATAAAGCTGTGCGATCACGGCCCCGTGCTTTATAAGCAGGTGCGCCTTACAAAGGACGGAAAGGAATTCAAGCTCCTTAAATTCAGAAGTATGGTTGTAAATGCCGAGAGCGACGGCGTAGCTCGACTTGCAAGCGACGGCGATAAACGAGTGACCCCTGTCGGAAAGTTCATAAGAAAAGTAAGACTTGATGAGCTTCCGCAGTTGTTCAATATCTTCAAGGGCGATATGTCGGTCGTAGGACCACGTCCCGAGCGACCCGAGATCAGCCGTGAGTATGAAAAGGAAATGCCCGAGTTTGCATTCCGCCTTAAAGTCAAGGCAGGACTTACCGGTAACGCACAGGTTGTCGGCAAGTATAACACCACCCCTTACGATAAGCTGAAGCTCGATCTTATGTATATTGAAAAATATACGCTTGCCAAAGATATTCTGCTTATACTTAAAACCGTCAAGATTATCTTTATGCCCGAAGAAAGCACAGAGGGCATAAAGGAAGGATATATAACTCCCCTTCAAAAAGGCGAGGATGCGCAAAGCAAGGAAGGAAATGACAACAATGGAAACATTCAGTAATCTTATCGATCTCGATTCATATTCACCTGATGAGTGGAATATGATAGTTGAGCTGGCACAGCAGATTCAGAAGAATCCCGCACTTTACCGTTCAAGGTGCAGCGGAAAGATAATGGGTACTCTGTTCTACGAGCCATCAACAAGAACGCAGATGAGCTTTCAGACTGCAATGCTGAGGCTCGGCGGTACGATAATAGGATTTGATAATCCGTCAACATCTTCTGTTTCCAAAGGCGAAAATATCAAGGATACAACGAAAATAGTCAGCAGCTATGCCGATATTCTCGTAATGAGAAATCCATACGAGGGCAGTGCGAAAGCGGCGGCACTCACAGCCGATTGCCCTGTTATAAATGCCGGCGACGGCGGACATCTGCACCCGACGCAGACGCTTACCGATATGCTGACTCTGAAAAACGAAAAGGGCAGGATTGACCACTTGAAGATAGGCCTTTGCGGCGATCTGCGTTACGGAAGAACGGTACACTCACAGCTTAAGGCGCTGTCACGCTATGAGGGCAACGAGTTCATACTTATATCAACACCCGAGCTTGCTCTGCCGTCATATATCAAGGACGTGCTTAACGCAAGAGGCTGTGCTTATAAGGAGATATATTCTCTTGACGAGGCGATAACAGGCGAATCGCTTGATATGCTCTATATGACAAGAATACAGAAGGAACGTTTTTCAAGCGAGGAAGAATACAACAGGCAGAAGGACGTATTCCGCCTTGATACCGAAAAAATGAAGAAAGCGCCAAAGGATATGATAGTTATGCATCCGCTCCCCAGAGTAGACGAGATAGCAATGGATGTGGATGACGATCCGAGAGCAATGTACTTTACTCAGGCAAAGAACGGAATGTTCGTGCGTATGGCACTTATAATATCCGTGCTTGAGGGCAGGCTCGGTGCGCCTAAGCTGCTGACAGGCACGATAAAGAACGATGTTGAATGCGCAAATCCCAAGTGCATTACAAAGACCGAGCATTATCTCCCCCACAGCTTCAAGGTACAGGGCGATATATGCGAATGTGAATATTGTGACGAGCGTATTCTGCTCGACTAAGCAAGAGGAAATATATGATGGATTTTTCAAGCGTAAAGAGAATTGTTATAAAGGTAGGCACAAGCACGCTTGCCCATAACACAGGCAATCTTAATATAAGACGTGTTTCAAAGCTGATAGAGGTAATGTCGGATCTGAAAAATTCCGGCAAGGACGTGATATTTGTTACATCGGGCGCACAGGGCGTAGGTGCGGCAAAGGCAGGGCTTCACTCGAAGCCTAAGGAGATGCCGAAAAAGCAGGCTTGCGCCGCTATAGGTCAGTGCGAGCTTATGCACATTTACGACCGTGAATTTGCAAACTACAATCACACGGTCGCACAGGTTCTTCTTACCCGTGACGTTATCAGCAATAAGACAAGAAAAGAGAACGTTATAAACACGTTCAATACGCTTCTTGATATGGGCATAGTGCCTATAATCAACGCAAACGATACCGTTTCGATACAGGAGCTTGACTTTGACGAGAACGATACGTTATCCGCAATAGTAGCGGCGCTGTGCAGTGCCGACCTGCTGATAATCCTTACCGACGTTGACGGCTTATATGATAAGAACCCTAAACTTCCCGGCGCAAAGCTGATTCCTGAGGTAAAGCAGATAACAAGCGAGATGATAAGCTCAGCAAAGGACAAGGGCAGTGAGTTTGCAAGCGGCGGTATGATAACAAAGCTCGAGGCGGCTACTATCGCAAAGGAGCACGGCATACCGACTGTAATAATCAACGGTCAGCGTCCCGAGATACTTTACGATCTGTTTGAGAATAAGGCTGTCTGCACAGTATTCACCGCAGACGAGGACTGAAAGGAAAAATATGAGCTACATAGACGAACTCGGAAAAAAGGCAAAATCGGCGGCTAAAAATTCGGCAATGCTGTCGCAGTCGCTTAAAAACGATATACTCGCCACTATCGCCGCAATGCTTGAAAACAGCAGAGATGAAATAAAAAAGGCAAACGAGCTTGATATAACTGCGGCGCACGAAAATAATATGGCGGCTTCTATGGTGGATCGTCTTACCCTTACCGATGCCAGAATAGACGGTATGGCTGAGGGTGTAAGACAGGTTGCGGCATTGCCCGACCCTGTAGGAAAAATTCTCGGCGGAAACACCTTGCCCAACGGCCTTACCGTAATAAAAAAATCCGTACCGCTCGGCGTTATCGGCATTATTTTCGAGTCACGCCCCAATGTTACGGTAGACGCAGGATGCCTTTGCCTTAAAGCCGGCAATACTGTAATTCTGCGTGGCGGCAGTGATGCGATAAATTCAAACAAGTGCCTTGTCGGTATTATGAGAGCGGCGGCTGAAAAGCACGGCGTCAATCCCGACATCGTACAGCTTGTAGAGGATACCTCAAGAGATACCGCAACCGAGCTTATGAAAGCAAACGAATATGTTGACGTACTTATCCCAAGAGGCGGCGGCGGACTTATAAACGCCGTAATAAAGAACGCTACAGTACCCGTAATACAGACAGGCGAGGGCAACTGCCACGTTTATGTTGACCGCTTCGCCGATATTGATATGGCAGTGGATATAGTGGATAACGCAAAGACACAGCGTCCGTCTGTGTGCAACGCCATTGAAAACGTACTTGTGCATAAGAATATAGCTGAGGGCTTTTTGAAGAAGCTTGCTGAAAGGTGGAACGGAAAGGTGACCTTTGTCGGCGATGAAGCAAGCAGTGCATACATCACGCTTGAAAAGATAGCCGATGATGAAGATTACCGCAGAGAGTTCCTCGACCTTAAGATTGCCGTAAAGACAGTAGATGATATAGATGAAGCTATAGCTCATATCAACCGCTTCGGTACAGGCCACAGCGAGTGTATAGTGACCGAGTATCTGCGTAATGCTGAGAAATTCCAGCGTGAAGTCGATGCGGCGGCTGTATATGTAAATGCCAGCACACGCTTTACGGACGGCTTTGAATTCGGACTCGGAGCAGAGATAGGCATATCAACGCAGAAGCTCCATGTACGAGGACCTATGGGCCTTGAGGCTCTGACAACGTTCAAATATCTTGTCAACGGAAACGGTCAGACAAGAGGGTAGGAGGAACGCTTATAAATGGCAAAAAAGAGGATTAAGAATAAAAATCGCATAGAGGCAAAAAGCGAGAACAAGGTACTTCACGGACTTGCAGGCTCTATAGAGGAGGCACTGTCGGAGGATCCGAGCGAGATCGAGCAGGACGAGGTCATCGTTGTCGATGTTCCCGAACACCGCCACAAAGGGCTTGCAAAGAAGATAGCCTACTTTGTTGTCGGGCTTCTTATCATCGTGTTTGCTGTAGTCGGTGCGGTAAATACCGTAATAGCAATCAGCAGCGGGATAGGCAGGATATCCAATCAGACCGACCTTAAGGAAGAGTTCGCCCTTTACCTTTATCCCGTTGTCGCAACCGATCCCCCCAGCTTTGAGGATGCTTCAACGCTTACACAATCAACTATAATAAAGATAGCCGTTTCAAAAATACTTCTCACGGGCGACACGTCCAACTATGAAACGGACACAGGTGTAATGTATATCCCCGAATTTGATGTTGAAACTGCGGCAAAGAATGTTTTCGGAAGCAGTATTGAGGTAAAGCACCAGACAGTAGGTCATGTGCAGGACCTTGCAACCTACAATTCCGAGAAAAAGGTATACATCGTGGCAGACACAAACCGTATCCCGAACTACTACCCCGTAGTTTCGAAAATAAGCAATGTCGGTGAAACATACACGCTCACCGTTGATTATTATCCGCCTACGGTATCTATACCCGGTCTTGTCAACGAGCAGGTTTCAAGCAAGTCTATGACTTATGTTATCACAAAGAGCGGAGATAAAAAGATTATAACATCAATCGCTCTTGATAAGGTAACAAGGGAAGACGGCTAAGCAAGATGTAATTTTGCACAGACTGTCGAAAAAACGATTATTATTTAATTTGTAACGTTAAACACATCACCAACACCGCTGAAAACATTTTCCGTACCGATAAGGCATTAATATTTTCGTGAGTATATCAGTGCAACTGCACTGACATTTACCCTTAAAAAAACGCCGCTAACCTGAGATATATGTAC
>OMDD01000008.1_pt1 | contig 126156 bp, 107 predicted proteins | sample 1674331 | NCBI WGS metagenome assembly OMDD01 (sample SAMEA103958164, study PRJEB25191) | human gut metagenome | biome: human-associated habitat [ENVO:00009003]; feature: intestine environment [ENVO:2100002]; material: feces | place: Germany | collected 2013/2015
TAAAGTCTTTTATTCCACCGCTTCAAGCGGTGGTTTATTTTTGCTAAAGCTACAAACAGGTGCAATACAAAGAAGTATTGCAGTTTACGCTGTTCGCTTTCTCTGAGGCATAAATTCTTTGTACTCTCTCTTATCTCCGCAAGAAATTCATTGAAAAGCCCCCAAATAGTATTATAATGCTTTTTGGAAAATTCAATCTGAACATCAAGACTTTTTAATATCTGTTCGGGAGTTACGATAATAAAATCCGTAAAGACCTTATCGCCTTTTTTCTGCATAAGCTCTGAGCTTACAAGGTCGTTTACTGCATTTTCAATATACGCTGTGGGAATACCCAAAGCAAGTGCAATTTCAACGCAGGTAACAGGTTTTTCATAAGCGGCGATAAGGATATTCTGTTTTAACATATCGCCTTCAACTAATGACCATGGCTCACCATTAAGCCCCATACAGCCGTTACAGGTAATCCCAAGCCGTTCAGGCTGATAGCTTTGCTTTTCATATCGTTCCATAGAATCAAATCCTTTCCGTATCTGCTCTCTGCCTGCGGACAGCCTTGACAGCACTGTACCTTTTGGGATACCAAGCTTTTCGGCAATGTTCTGCACCTTTTCGCCGTTAAGATAATGGCGGACAATAACCTCACGATACTTTCCCGAAAGATACGCCACTTCACGACGTATTTCGTCAGCACTCGGCACATCTGCCTGTTCTTCCTCAAAGTCGGGTATGTCCTCTGTAATAAGGTTGATGCTTACCGTAGGGAGCTTATATTTGTGCCTCAGCATATCGTAATACTTGTGGTTAAGTACACCCGACAGCCACTTTTTAATATCCTGTATCTCATTCGGATATTTCAAAGCGGCAAGCAGCGTTTCGCTTGTCAAATCCTCTGCGTCTTCAAAGTTTCCGCATTTCTTAAGTGCGGCAGAAAACAGATAATTCATAATGTTTTCGATGTCGTTTATGTGCATAGTACACCTCTTTTGAAAGCTTTCACTTATAAGTCGCAGTTTTTTCGGTTTGATTCGGTATTTTTATGATAATATTTTACTGCAATCAGCCCACTATTGCAATGCTTGTAAAATGACAATGCCCGCTTTATTTTCATATATTTCCCCTTTATTTCAGTTTTTCCACGGCTTTTTACCGTCAAGGAAGCCCTTGCTTTTCCACCAGTCGCAGTCGGTTGGATTCCACGCCGTTTTATCGTTTTTTTGCATAGCGCCGAACATATAGAACATCATCTTAGTGATGATTGACGGCTTTGCCTTTACCGACTTTATTTTCCGTGCTAGCTTTTCCGCTGTCTTTTCAATTTCGAGTTTCTTCTTGTCCGACAGCATTGTAACATTCGCCGCCATGCTCGCAAGCGGGAACTGATAGCATTTTGCAACACCCATCCATTTAAGCTGACGAGCCATAGACTTTGTGACGCTTTTCGGCGGAGCGCCTGCCGATGATGAAACGGTCAGCCCGATTTTTGAGTACATTCTGCCGTCGGGTCTGTGCGTTACCCATCTGTACGCCAGATGATCCATCATATTTTTAAGTGCACCGCTCATTTCCAGGCAATAGCACGGACTGTCAAGAATTATAAGACTGCTTTGTTCGATAGCTTTTACTATCGGCTGTACTTTCTCAGCGTCCGGGCAGTATTCCTCGCCTTTCATAAAGCAGTTGTAACAGCCGACACAGTAACCGGGACCGTCAACCGGCATAAAAAATTCGTGTATCTCGTTATCATTCCCCAGCTTGTCAAGCACAGCCTTTGTCATTGAGTATGTAATGCCCTTGTGCATAGCTCCGTGTATTACCGTTATTATCATATCTATACCTCTTTATCTGAGCGTCGCTATAATCCTTGCAATTTCCACCGTAAGAATCTTAAGCGTTATTCCGCCCAACATAACATAAAACCATACCTCACGGGCTGACTGCGTTTTAGCTATCGGCGTTGCGATTATTCCGACAATTACCGCAAGCGCACCGATACAGCCGACTATGTTCGGTATACTGATAAGATGAAACAATCCGGGATCACAGCTTCCGTCAATCGCATTCTGAATAGTCTTGTCAAGTCCGTCACGGGTAGCGGCGAAACAGCATACAACAAGGCCGTACACAAGCAGTATAAGGCTTCTCAGCCCCCAGTGCTGTGTCTGTTTTCGTGTCAGAATACAGAATGCTATGTAGCCGATAAGGATAAGTATCATTACGGCAGTCGCAATTGTGACCCCGTCCTTGAAATATAATTTCATAACAAAAACCTCTTTTCAAAAAAAATAACGCAGTGCCGCCCCGATAAATAGGTCAGCACTGCGTCTTTGCGTCTGTCTGAATCAACGTAATTATGTAATTTTCAACGTTTATAACGCTCTCCTGTTTACATTTCGGACAAAACAGCGGAAAATTCTTCAGCACCGTGTTCTGTGTAATTTTTACCCTTGTTTTCGCCTTGCAGTGAGGACACAGTATAAAACGGCTTTCAGTCATTCCTGCCGCCTCTTTTCTCTGCCTTTTTCACCATATGCGGCGAATATGTACAATAAAAGCTCCTGACGTGCGCTTCAAGCCGATTCATGCACTCCGCTTCCCTTTCGGGCTGTCTGTCGCAAATTTCAACCATAAGCACAACAGGCGCAACATACTCAAGTGCCAGCGTATCGGGGTCTTCTCCGATTATCGTTCCCGACTTGATAAGCGCTCTGAAAAGTCCTGCGTGATAACGCACCAATCTTTCCAGATACCGTTCGGAATACATCGCCGCAAACTCAGCGTTTCTGAACTGCTCTATTGTCATCATTCGTCTGAATCGGCTGACATACTCATCGTGCAGTGAATATTCTATCAGCTGTCTTACCTTTTTTTGCAAGCATTTCCTCGGAAATACCGTCAAACACTTTTTCGTCTGCTTTGCTTTCGGAAACGTGCACATCAATGCCGTCCGTGAATGTATCATAACGGCGGTACGTTTCCGCAACGATAGCACCAAATATCTCCTGCTTGCTTTTGAAATGCTTGTACAGTGAAGGCGCTTTTATCCCCACCGCCGAAGCTATTCTCTCAACACTTACAGCATCATAACCGCTCTGTGAAAAGAGCCGCAACGCTTCGTCAAGTATGCGTTGTTTTGTGTCTTCCTTTTTGGAGGCTTGTTTCATATATTCACCTCGATATAAAAAGCTAACGATCGTTAGCTATATTGCAAGCTAATAATCGTTAGCTGTCAAGATGGTAGGGAAAATTTTTTTTGAATCTTTACATCTTCAGCGCGTCCACCGGCTTCATCCTTGCCGCCATATAAACTTGGCTCCCTTGCCAAAGGGAGCTGGATTGCGACAAGGCACGCACCGATTTTATCCGATAATTTGCTTTTACGATACCCGCAACATCAGAATTCATTGAACCTTTTCTGTCGCAAGACTGAGGGATCGTTACTGCTACTTAAGATATCGAACAGACACTGCCTATCTGCTCTGCCGTTCTCCTACAGATTGTTCGTACTTGGCACAATAGCTTTTTACATCTTCAGTGCGTCCACCGGCTTCATCCTTGCCGCTTTATATGCGGGATAGCTCCCCGAAATCATACCTATCACCGCCGACACCGCAACTGCAATAAGCATTATATCCGTCTGCATAACAAAGCTCTCACCGACCGCAAGACCTATGACAAACGCCGACGCACAGCCTGCTGCAATGCCTACGATACTGCCGATAATACATATCATCGTGCTTTCGGCTAAAAACTCGCCGACTATTCTTATATTCCTTGCTCCGAGCGACTTCTTTATGCCTATCTCACGTTTTCGTTCGCCGACGCTTACAAGCATTGCGGTCATAACCGATACGGATGCAACCGCAAGCGAAATTCCTGCCGTGAACGACAGTGCAGAGGTTGCGGTCGCCAGTATTCCGTCAAGCTGTTTCTTCTGGCTCTGAAGCTCGCTTATTTTTATACTTCCCTCACCCTTGACATTTGCCATACAGGTTTTAATTCTGTCTATCGCAGTTTCGCCGTCACCGTTTTTGTCAAGAAGAACGGCTATCTTGTCATATTCACTTTTGCCGCTTATATTCTGCGCTGTGGTGTAGGGAATGTATACAAAATACGGCACAGCATCGTTCATCATATTCTGTATGGGGCTGAGTCCCGACTCGGCAACACCGATCACCGTAAAATCAGTGTATTTACCGCCGAAATTCACGCTCACCGTCTTTCCGACTATATTCGTCCTTCCGTATGTTTCGAGTGCTATCTCATCATCAATAACACAGATATTTTCGGCTTTTTTAAGATCCGATCTGTCAATAAGTCTGCCGTGTATCGCCTTCATCGAAATAATCTCGTCCGCTTTCTCGTTTACTCCCCACACCATACACGAAACATTGCATTCGATAAGCTCACACTTGGTGACCTGTGCCATAAGCGGCATCGCACCGTTGACACCGCTCAATCCGCCCAAAGCATCTATATCGCTGTCGCTCAGAGCGACTCCCGCCTCCTGTGCCTCCACAAGTACAGAGTTTACTCCCATATCGTCAAGGCTGTCGTTTATCTTGGCTGTGCCTATCTGCCCTGCCGCCGATATTACCGTCACCGAAAAAATACCTATCGCAACTGCACTCATAGTCAGCGCACTTCTGCTCCTGCTTCTCCATATATCAGCCATAACCGACATCAGTCCCATAACCTACCTCCACTTTATGTTTCATATCCGACCATTATATAATTACCGTTTTGTGCCTGTGTATTCCTTTATTCCGTCTTATTTCTGATAATAATCGAGTTCGCCGCTACTCCCTGCGTGCTTTTTACAACTTCTTCCTCAACGCTTACTCCGAAAACCTGCGTCCGTTTTGCAAGCTCCAGCCCTGTTATAACGTCACGTCTTGTTGTTCTGCCGTCCTCGATAACGTAGATATATTCGCTTTTTTCATCCTGCATAACCGCACTGTAAGGCAAGGTAACTATATCACGCTTAAGACCTGTCTGTATTTCCGCATATCCGCTGTCACCGCTTTTGAGCTTGTCCGACGGGCTTTCTATGCTTATCATAACATCGGCTACGGTTTCCTCTACGGCACCGAGATATTGTTTTCTCATACTTTTGCCGATGCTTTTCACCTGTCCTGCAAATTTTCCGTCAACAGACGACAGAGTAAGCAATGCGGTCTGCCCTTTTCTGATTTTCGACAGATTGCGTTCAGGCACAGCAACATTCAGCACAAGTGCGCCTTTGCCTCCTACCCTTGCAATATCCGCTCCGGCATCTATAAGCTCTCCGCTTTTTGCAAGATAGCATACCGTTCCGGATACCAAAGCCAGTATTTCCTCAGGTATCCTGTCGGAAAGTTCTGCCGCCGTCAGCACATCGGATACCGAACCGCTGTATATATTACTCAGCTTATCACACACTGCCTGCTTATCAACAACGGCTATCGTCTGTCCCTGGTCTACCCTGTCGCCGACATTCACAAGATATTCCTTTATAATAAGCGGTATTTCTTCTTTTATGCTCCTGACCTGTGAATAACCTACCGTACCGCTGCAGGTTACGGACGGGATATATTCTGTCCTTTCGGGGAAGATTACGTCCACACAAGGAACGTTATCCCTTACAACACCGGGGAGCATCATATTGAAATAAAGCCCTGCAATAACCGAAATTGCGATAATCGTAATATGAAACGCCTTTCTTTTTTTGTATGTTTTGCGGTAATTCATACTCATTCTCCTTTTCGTTTTTACCTACTTAGTTTATCTGCCGTTACGGAAAATATTACTGAAATGCTGTGAATATTACAGTCGTTGCGGCTAAAAATAGCTTTATAATCTCACAAAAAGAGGGTGGAAAAATGAATATGATAATATGCGGCGAGCCTTGCATACATCAGCATGACGGATGTTGCGGACTTCACGGCGCAGGCGTAATAACCAACACGACAGCCTCGCCTTGCCGTTATTTCTCACCGAAGGAGGTCGGCTCTTATGAAAGAAAGCAGGAATGTCAATCAAGCAAACGGGAATGTTCTGATAAACGCCGCTGACATATCAAGGCACTACACAATGGCTGACGGTACGGTACAAGCACTGAGCAACGTCAGCCTTACGGTAAACGTGGGAGAGTTCATAGCAATTACAGGTCCGAGCGGCTCGGGAAAATCCACGCTGATGAATATCCTCGGTCTGCTCGACACCTGCGACAGCGGAACATATATGTTTTCCGGACTTGACACCAAAACGCTTGCCGATAATGAGCTGAGCCATATAAGAAACGAAAGGATAGGTTTTGTTTTTCAGTCGTTCAATCTTATACCGACGCTGTCGGTGGTTGAAAATGTAGCATTGCCTCTTACTTACAGAGGTATCCCGACAGCGAAACGCCTTGAACGCTCACTTTCTGCGCTTGAAGCTGTAGGGCTTTCGGGAAGGCTGTCGCACAAGCCGTATGAGCTTTCGGGAGGACAGCAGCAACGTGTCGCTATCGCAAGAGCAATCGCCGCAGACCCTGACCTTATCCTTGCGGACGAGCCGTGCGGAAATCTTGACAGCCGCTCCGGAAAGGAAGTAATGGAATTGCTTCTCTCCCGCCACAAATGCGGCAAAACCGTCATTCTTATCACACACAGCCTTTCCGACGCCAAATATGCCGACAGGATACTGACCGTCTGTGACGGAAAACTGTATAAATAATTTTCGCAAAGTGCTTGCAAATCCGAAGCAGATAGTGTATAATATTATCTGTTAATTTAATATGCAAGCACGCCTCCTTAGTTAAATGGATATAATAAACCCCTCCTAAGGGTTAGTTGTGGGTTCGATTCCCGCAGGGGGTGCCATAAAATAAAAGCCGCTCGTCGTTCAATATGATGTGCGGCTTTATTCTTTTACAGTTTGTTGCTTCCCCTATTTGATAAGTTAATTTGTTACCCTGTTTATCTCTGACATTAATAAAAAGTACAAGAAAACTATCACAAATGCGTATCAAATGCTTGACAAAGAAATATATCAGTGATAAAATTAAATAAGATTATTTATTCATTACCGTAATTTCGTTTGCTATATCAACAAAATTTCCCTTGTATATCACTATATCTAACATACGTTATATTGAAACGTCCGACAGAATTGCAGATTATATTACAACAGTATTGTACACTTACTGTATCGGACGGCAAGAAAATTTATCACAAAAAAGAAAATATTAGGAGATTGTCAGTATGAACATAAAAAAACTATTTAAACCTCTGACAGCATCGTTTCTTGCTCTCATCATCTCCGGCTGTTCTTCAGCCCCTGAAGCTATATCGGACGGGCTTGTCAGTGCAGACTTTGAGATCTCGCAAAGCACCGATATATCGGCATCGCAAAATGATCGTTCCGAAGAAGATTTAACACCTGAGGAAAGATCCGCAAAAGCACGTGAAAAGCTCATTTCACTCGGAAACGGAAACGTGTTATGTGACATAGATGACAAAGTTGACACTGTTGAATATAACGGTGGCATAATGGAATTGCCTTGCAGTATAGAACAGAGCTGTAAATCGGAAGAATCTTTCACAGATGTATCAACAGGATGCCTTATAGCGATAAACGGCGTACTTCAGAAAATATCATACGGCGAGCAAAAAGATCAATATATGTATGTTCAGACCTATGAAAAGGACGATTTCATAAAGGAAAACGAGGATTACACTGCACGCAAAAAAATCACCCTCAGCTTTGAGCCGCAGATAAACGAAAAGGATAAGGACCTGACAAAGCTGCAGCTTACAATTATCACAGTAGACAACCCGCTTTTCAGACTTCAGCCTGAATATCCTTTGGGCTATTTGATACATCGGGCAGCTACAAGCCACGTGCTTAAAATGTCGCTTAATTCACCGATAACCAATTACACCAAGGATAAAATTTCAGAGAGCGGTATTACCGAACTGGATTTAACCGATGAGGTTATAGAAAAATACTCGGAAATGGCTAATATTGCCCCAAAAGCCATAACTGAAAATACACGCCCCTTTGCAAATGTCGATTCCGAATATCATTCACATTTCAATTTTGATGAAAACGGAAAGCTTGATCTGGGTTTTATCACATCGGTAAGTGAAGACGGTGAATTTGACTATGAAATATCTTCACAGGGAAGATACCTTGTTTCTATGTTTGTAAACGGTGCTCCCCACGCTTTTCCGGACGGAAGTATTTATAAAAGCATATATATGAAACCGGGAAAGCTGTATGTATATGAAGCAGAGGATTTTTCAAAAATACTGGGCGAGTGTGACACGATAGTCTTTTTACCTGTCGCCTGCCTGCGTGACGATGGGAAATGTATAATGAGTGCAACTGTTCAGTCTGAATCTATATGGCCAAAGGATAAAGTGTAACTGAAATTACGGATGATCAAGTACTGACAGTTAAGGCAACACACTTTCAGCAGAAGAAAGCATACAGTACATTATAAAATTGCACTGTATGCTTTAAGGCAATACCGCATAATTATTGTCGAGCGATTGCTTAGTCAGATTTTTCGTCAGATTGTATAAATTGAGTGCGGGCAGGCTGACGCCTGTCAAGCAAAATTTGTGCAAGATGACGGAAAATATGCAAGCAAGCGTGTGGCAAAGGCGATAGCCGTTAATTGTGCGGTATTGCCTTAAATTTAGCAAACGAGGGAAAATAATGGAACTTAAATTAGAAGGTATCACAAAATCATACACAAAGGGTAAAAAACGCAAAAACGCACTTGAAGACTTTACTCTTACTCTTACTGAGGGAGTATACGGACTTCTCGGACCCAACGGTGCGGGAAAATCAACGCTGATAAATATTATCACGGGGATAATCGGCAGGGACAGCGGCAGTATATCCTTTACCGACGGCAATGACAACAGCTTTTTGTCGCATCTCGGCTTTATGCCGCAAGGTATGGACTTTTATCGCAACTTTACCGCAAAGGACTACATAAAGTACATAATGGCACTGAAAAAATACTCTCCCGATAATGCAGACGAGTACGCTTTGACAACGCTCGGCAAAGTAAATCTCCGTGCGGATGCCGACAAGAAAATCGGCGCTTTTTCAGGCGGAATGAAGCAAAGACTCGGCATAGCACAGGCTATAGTCGGAGAACCGAAGGTGCTTATATTTGACGAGCCTACTGCCGGACTTGACGCAAAGGAGCGTATACGCTTCAGAAATGTTATTAGCTCTCTTGCCGCAGACAAAATAGTAATACTTGCAACTCATATCGTGACCGATATTGCGTATGTAGCAAAAACTGTCGTGCTTATGAACGACGGCAGGATAATAAAAACAGGAACGCAGGAGGAGCTTTGCTCCGATATTTCAGACAAGGTATGGGAGATAACCGCACAGAGTGACAAAGTAATGGACTATATGAACCGTATGCGTGTATCAAACGCAGTGTCTGACGGCAATAAGTATACCCTGAGAATAGTATCCGATGAATATCCCGAAAACGACGCTGTTTCAGTACCGCCTACACTTGAGGACGTATGTATATATTATTTCGGAGATATGTGATATGAAACTGTTTAAATATGAACTGAAAAAGAATATACTGCGGCTTCCCGTTCTGCTGTTGTTTGCGGCTCTTATACTTGTAAGCCTGTACAAGCACAATGAAACCGTTCAATTATACGGCACACAGGATTATCTTGCCGACGGTCCTATGCACAATATATATCAGGCGTACAAAGGTGAGATCACCGATGAAAAAATACAGCGGATAGCCGCATACAAAAATGAAATGTCGGCTATTGTAAGCTCATCGGATTTCGACTATCCGACTACGCCCGATGACAGATATTATACCGGCTTTGCATTCGGAGATAACGGGTCATCGGAAAAAGTTATCGAAGAAATGAAATATGCGATAGAATACATAAACAATATCATTGTGCTTAGAGAGAAAACACAGACAGCAATTGCGTTTTACGAGGGTAAAAACGACTACAAGGTGAGAGAGGCTCAGCAGATCGAACGCCTGTACGGAAACCGTCATATAGACGTATACGGCAATTACGATACTTACGCCCTTTACTTCGACTATGAGTTTTCTGCCTTTATTTCGATGATAATGGTGTTGTTTGTATTTGCTCCCTCGTTTTCAAAACAAAAGGCTATCAGCGATGACAAGATAATATGTGCCTGCGGAAAGGTCAAAAGCGTATTTTTTGCAAAGCATTTGTGTATGTACGCATTTTGTGCCGCCATTACGGTGATAATGACATTTACGGATATTTTATCCTTCGGCTGTCGGTACGGCATTGAATTTTTGGAGCAGCCGATATATGCAATACACAGCTTTACTTATGCGCCGCTTGACATAAGCATATTTACCGCAATACTTATTACGGCGTTTATGAGATTTCTGCTTACTGTGTTTATCGGTGAAATTGTACTGCTCATATCCTCTACCCAGAAAAACATCGGCATTTCCTATGCCCTGAGCTTTTGCGCAATAGGTGCGCTTATCTATCTGCACGGCTCTATACCATCACAATTCTCTCCTTTTTCTATGATATGTATGAGTAACTTTTTCACCGATGCGGAATTTGTTAATGTGCTGGGCTTCCCTGTGCTTAACATAATTTTCCTGCCGATACTTACAATACTTCTTTGCGTTACAGTAAATATTATTTGCTTTGCTGTCGCCTGTCCGCAACGTGCGATACGGCTTACCGGAAAAGCGAGGAGTAATGCTATATGAAAATATTTGTATATGAGATGAAAAAGATACTGATAAAACAGTACGCAATAATAATTCTGGCAGCTGTAGTAATAGTAAGACTGCTATCTTCTCTGCCGCTTGCAAAGCAGACATACGGATTTGACTCTGCCACAGAGCGAGAGAAATATTTTGAGATAATCTCTCCGTTTATAGGAGCAGTGACCGAAGAAAAAACTGACCGTGCAGACGAGCTTGAAAATCAGCTTGAAACGGCAAGTCAACAATACGATAAGCTGATTGATCAGCGTCTGGAACACAAAATATCGGATATTGAATATTACGAGCAGATGAAGCTGTACGAACCGACCCTCAATATCAAAAAACAGATTGAAAAAACTGTCGAACAGGTACGGCAGGCGCAAGAACGCCAATGCGATATTCTTCCTGTAAGCTATATCCCCATAATATGTGATGCGTCGGCCGATTACCTTTTTGTGCTTGCAATCTGTCTTATATGCAGTCTGAGTGTAATCACAGAGTATACAAGCAAGACAAGATATATCCTGTGTACTACTCCCGCAGGACAGTCACGCAGTATGGCGGCAAAAACGGCAGTTCTGCTCTTATCGGTCGCAATGGCATCGGTTTTACTCTCGGCGGTTGAGGGATACTGTCTTTCAAAACAGCTTCCCTTTGAATACTGGGTGTATTCCGCAAGAGGTATAGAGATAATGACGAACTGCACGGCAGAGCTTTCTATAGGCGGCCTGTTTATTCAGACCCAGCTTATTAAACTGGTGGGAAGCATTTTTACCGCTTCGGTTGCAATTCTTATTTCCGAGCTTTTTAAAAGCTATGCCGCAAGCGTATTTTCACTTGTAACCGTACAGATAGTTGTCGACTATGTCGGCAACCGCTCAAATCTCAGCTATCTTCTGCCGACAGGGGCTATGCGTGGCTACGGTTATTTTTACGGCGATGTCACACCGACCGCCGAAAACAATTATATGCAGTTTTCGGGAGTGCCTCTTTGGTATACCGCAGTGCTTATATGCGGTTTGCTGATTTTTTCGGCGGCAGCTTGCACAGGAACGATTCTTTCCTGCAATAACCGGCTGAAAAGAAAAAGGAAAAAGATACGCAAGGCGGCACTTTTGTCAACGATGTGCATTGTCACTTCACTGCTTCTGTCCTCGTGCAGTGTTGCGAATAACCGCTACGACCCCGAAGATACAATGAAGCTTGTAGGCGGCTCATATACATTGATCGGCGAATATAATATTCCCTTTACAAATGAACTGAAAACAAGCAAATATGAAATCATTCTTGAGACCAATCAATCTTCCGGCGGATTTTCAATATCGCTGATTGACCTTGCAAGCAATGAAAAGCTCGATATTCCGCAGAGTTATTTTTCGGACGAAACTTTCATTCATTGCTTTATAACCGAGCATTACATTTTAGTCGAGTATATCGCCAAAGACGGAACCGAAGCGATGCGGTACTATGACCTGAATGACTTTTCAACACAAACAATCGCTCAGAACACCCGAGGAGTAGAAAAAAATCTGTTCGGACTTACCTTTAAGGACAGCGAAAGCATATTTACGACAAGCTCCTTAATTTTCACCGATGACAGAGATTTTTTCTTCGTTACAGACAGCGGTTTGTATAAGGTAGGCGTAAATAAAAATGCGTCACTGATAATAGACGAGCCTGTAACCGAAGGCTTGATTTACGATGCTCACAGCATCTATTTTATCAGCGAAAAGGACAGCATCAAGCGTTACGACCTTTCAACAGGCATTCTCAGCGAAATTGTAAGCGGTGAAAAAATAATCCCACGTTCGCTGTGGGGAGATTACGATTATATTTATTACACAAGCGGGAACGGCGAACAAAAGTTAGCAAAATAGCACTGCAATCATCGCAATAAACCCGCCGATTATCCGAGTTTGTAAATTTAAATTCAGCTATAACAGCTTCGCCAAAACCCCGATTTGCTTTTTAATCGGGGTTTTGCCATAGTCTGCACTCTGATAAAACATACCTTTGCAAAACCTCTCAAAATGTGTTATAATAATATCCGAACATTCATCAAATCAAAAGGAGTTTCTTATGTACAGATACGAATTGCATATGCACACCAAAGAAGGCAGTGCCTGCGCTGTAAGCTTGGTAGAAGATATGATAAAGCAGTACGTTAAAATCGGTTTTTCGGGTGCTGTTGTAACAAACCATTTTATACGAGGCAACACCTGTGTTTCACGTTCTCTGCCGTGGGAACAGCTTATTATGCAATACAGCAAGGCATACACGAACGGCAGAAAAATCGCCGAAGAACTTGATTTTGACCTGTTTTTCGGCATTGAAGAAGGCTACGGTAACGGCAAGGAATTTTTAGCATACGGCTTTGAGCCGGAATTTCTTTTATCACGTCCGTTTCTGAGAAATGCCGATCTGAATATATGGGCACAAGAGATCCACTCAGTCGGCGGATTTATAGCTTACGCTCATCCTTTCCGTGACAGAGATTACATAACAAATCCCGATGAAGTACCTGATATTTCGATAGTTGACGGAATTGAGGGCTACAACAGAGGAAACCGTGATATTGAAAACGAAAAAGCAATCCGTGTTTTCGGTAATGCAGATACGATTATCACCGCAGGAAGCGATCTGCACAGCACCGACTTTGACAGTGCCTACGGAATTGAAACACAGCACAGGATAAGGAGCAACGAGGAGCTGGTGAAAACGTTGCTTGAGAGGAATTTCAGGGTTTATCTTGGGGGATGAAAACCGGCAGATAGCGGATCTTACAGTTTTATGCTCTCGTAAAACAAATTAATAATTATGGCAAGTCGTAGAAATACGGCTTGCTTTTATTTTCTGCCTTGCTTTTGTATGTAAATTTATCTGCAATGTAACAGTGTAACTATTCCGGATCCGATTACAAGTATCAGTGAATATACATTCGGAAAATGCACAAACATTACAGGTATAACCAACTCTCCGTTTTTGCCACATATCCCCTCAACCGTCAACTTCTTCTACTTGACATTACAATAAATTCTTGCTACAATATCTTTTATACAATATAACCTGAGGTGAAAAATGAAAAAATTCTTGATACCGCTGTTATGCAGTGCCATATTGCTTTTATGCGGCGGCTGCAACCTAAGCGACAAAGTGAGAATCGGCACGGCGGCTGAGGGCGGAAATTACTACATTTTCGGCAGTGAACTGAATGCTATAGATTCGCTCGAAAGCTACAATATCAATATCAAAAGAACGGCAGGCTCTGCCGCAAATATGCGTCTGCTCTCAGAAAACTATCTTCAGATGGCAGTGGTTCAGACCGACATAATAGACGATGCGTGGAACGGCAGAAACGGCTTTACCGAAGAATACCATGATTTCGGCGCAGTAGCAGGACTGTTCACCGAAAGCTGTCAGATCGCTGTACGCAGTGACAGTGATATAAAAAGCGTTTCGGATCTTAAAGGAAAGTCTGTAAGCATCGGTGAAGAAGAATCGGGTACTGCGCATAACGCAAGGCAGATACTGACTTCATACGGCATTGCCGAGGATATGATAAAGACGGTAAACCTTGATTACAAGGATGCCGCAAGTCAGCTTGAAAACGGCACTATAGACGCATTTTTCTGTACTATCGGCGCACCTAATCCCACTGTGAAATCACTCTGCGACAAGGGCACTACTCGTCTTGTTTCGCTTGACAGCGACAAGATAGATGACCTTGTAAGCTCCTATGGCTACTACTCTGCCTGCACGATACCGGCAGGCACTTACAAAGGTCAGACCGAAGACGTCAAGACTATAGGTGTTACCGCTGTACTGCTTGCAGGAAACTCTTGCCCTAAGGACACAGTGAAAGCGATAACCAAAGCGATTTTCGATAACTCAGAAACCATACAAAACGCACTTCCCGTAAATATCGTAACCGACAGAAAATCAGCTGTCAACGGCATCAATATCCCGTTTCATCCGGGTGCCGCCGAGTATTACGGCGAAAACGGAATAAACGTAGAAACGGAGTAACAAGATGAGCATAGCACTTGATATGTATCAGACAGTAGCAATAGCTGTGCTTGTCCTGATGCTTGGCGCATTTCTGCGCAAAAAGATACATTTCCTTGAAAAGTTCTGCATTCCCGCTCCCGTTATAGGCGGTCTGCTGTTTGCGATACTCACCTGCATTCTGCACGGCACGGGTCTTGCAGACGTCAGCTTTGACGATACGCTGAAAGAAGTCTGTATGGTACTGTTCTTCACATCTGTAGGCTTCCAGGCAAACCTTAAAGTCCTCAAAAGCGGCGGAAAGTCGATGATAGTATTTCTGATACTGGTCATACTGCTGATAATCGGACAGAACTTCACCGCACTCGGACTTTCAAATCTGCTCGGACTCGATCCGCTTATAGGTATGTGTACCGGCTCGATTCCTATGGTCGGCGGTCACGGAACAGCAGGCGCATTCGGTCCTGTTCTTGAGGATCTCGGAGTATCGGGAGCCACCACCCTATGTACTGCGGCGGCTACATTCGGACTTGTCGCAGGAAGCCTTATCGGCGGACCTATCGGCAGACGGCTTATAGTAAAGCACGACCTATTAAAGACGGTTGTACCCGAAGACGACAGCCTGCTTGTCGAAGAAGGCAAGAAGCACGAGCGTCACTTCTCTATGTACGCTCCTGCCGTATATCAGCTTGTACTCGCTGTCGGCGCAGGCACGGTAATCTCCTACCTGCTGACTATGACAGGAATGACGTTCCCGATATACATCGGTGCGATGATTGTTGCCGCTCTTATGCGTAATATCGGCGAATACACGGGCAAGATTACCATTCATATGGGCGAAATAAACGACCTCGGCGGTATATGCCTGTCGTTATTTCTCGGAATAGCAATGATAACGCTGAAGCTCTGGCAGCTCGCCGACCTTGCATTACCGCTGATAATCATGCTCGGCGGACAGGTACTGCTGATGTTCCTGTATTCCTATTTTGTCGTATACAGAATTATGGGCAGAGATTATGACTCAGCAGTGCTGACAGCCGGTATGTGCGGCTTCGGTATGGGTGCAACACCAAATGCAATGGCTAATATGCAGGCTATATGTCAAAGGTATGCACCGTCTGTAAAGGCGTATCTCCTTGTTCCGCTTATAGGCAGTCTGTTTGCGGATTTTCTCAACAGTATCACCATCACGTTCTTTATAAATATGCTGTAAACCTGCAATGGTTTACTTCTGGAGGGGTTTATATGTTCGGCAAAGATAAAGACAAGCAGAAAAAGAAAAAAGAAAAAATGAATGATAAAGCAGGACATTCGGAGGAAAACTACAATGTTCTTTATGACAATCTCGCTTTTCCCGAAGTATACGCAAAAGAGCAAAAACAAAGCGATACCGAGGAAACAGACGAAGAGCCGGTAAATTACGACAATGTGGCTATTCCCGAAATCAATGTAAAGAAAGATAAGAATTAATTCCGACCGCTCTTAATGAGCGGTTCAAGCTGTCGAAAAACCTCTTGTAAATATTAAAAATGGGGTCGCAGGGGCGTAGCCCCCGTACAGGTCGTCAGCCATTTGTGCCACTGCATCGTGCAGTGGCTTTGTGTGGCTGACTGCAAGCATCCTTGCTTGGTCTAGGGGCGGTAGCCCCAGTAATATAGCCCCTTTCCTGGGGAAAGGGGCTTTCGGCAAGGATGCCGAAATAAGGACACACCAAGCTTTGCACGAAGCAAAGCTATCAGAGTGTCCTAAAGTGGATAGGGATAGAGAATTCACACTATCTTATAAAAAACAGACTTTTTCTACAAGCTGGACCGCTCTTAATGAGCGGTTTATTTTTATCCCCTATAATAATTTACCGCATAACCGCCGTATGACAGCCGAAAATAAGACATAAAGCAAAAAACAGTTGCAAATGCAGCGGTAATAGTGTATAATAGAATATGAATATACTGCCTTAATAGCGGTAATTTTCAAATGTGAAAGGAAAATCTATGTTACTTAATATAATGAACAGTCTCGGCGATCAGCGGAGCATTATCATCACTGTATTCGCTTATGCGGTAATTCTGCTTATTGCTATACCGATACACGAATGCGCACACTGCTTTGCGGCATATCTTATGGGCGACGATACAGGGCTATATTCGGGCAGAATCACGCTGAACCCGATAAAGCACTGGGATCTCTGGGGTACTATAGGTATGCTTACTGTCGGAATAGGCTGGGGCAAGCCTGCACCCGTAAACCCCGTCAGAGCAAGAAAGGTTTCCGCAAGAACGTTTATGGCGCTGACTGCGGCGGCAGGACCTTTATCAAATGTTATACTCTCGTACATTTTCGTACTTATCGGAAAGCTTGTATGGTTCTTCTTCGGTGCTTCAAATCCCGATGTTGTAGCATATGTTTATTACGCTTTTGATATGGCGGCAAGCATAAACGTTTCGCTTGCTGTGTTCAACCTGCTCCCCATACCGCCCTTTGACGGTTCAAGAATAATGCTCGTATTCTTAAAGGAAAGAACATATTTCAAGCTGATGCAGTACGAACAGTATATAATGATCGCCGTACTCGCTATCTGCTGGACAGGTGTACTTAATGCACCGCTGAACTTCCTTGACAATGCGGTTATGAGCTTTCTTGATTTTACAACCTCTTTTGTTCCGCTCGTACCTCTCGGAGCGTAAGAAATGCAGGAACTGAAATTCAAGCTGGAGGTCTATGAAGGACCGCTCGATCTTATGCTGAGCCTTATCGCAAAGCATAAGCTGAACATTTACGATATAGAAATCTCTCTTCTGCTCGAACAGTTTATGCTGTATCTTGACCGAATGAAGCAGGCCGATATAGAAATAGCGGGCGAATTTCTCGAAATGGCGGCAAGGCTTATCTACATAAAGTCAGCCGCACTTCTGCCAAAGCACGAAGCGGAAGAAATGAAGAAAGAGCTTCAGGGCGTACTGATAGAATACGCTATGTGCAAGCAGATAGCATTGCAGCTGCAGCAAAGCTGGGTAGGCGATGATGTATTCGTGCGTCCGCCCGTACAGGTGGAAGAAAACAAGGCCTATCTCGGCATACACGAGCCGGACGAGCTTTTTCTGGCAATGTCGAACTTAAACTACAAGGATGCGGTACGAAAAGCCGTGCCTCATGTAAAGCCTGCCATCGCAAAGAGTTTTGTCAGCGTATTCACAAAAATAGTATATGTATTGAAGCGTATAAATGACGGTCATAAGGTTGAAGTAAATTCGTTATATAAGGGTCAGTCCAGATCGGACTGCGTGGCTGTGTTTCTGGCACTTTTAGAGCTGTCGAAGAACAGCCGTATAAAGTTTACCGATGACAACAAATATCTTCACTTTGTGCCTAAGGATAAAATTGAAGAAGAATTCTCTTTCGGAGAACCGGATGAAAGCGAGGCGGCAGATAATTGAATTACAATGAATCAATCTGTATAATAGAAGCTCTGCTGTTCGCATCGGGCGAACCGATTTCGCTTGACCGGCTGAGCGAAGCAAGCGGCATCGAGCCGGAAACGGTGGTAAAGCTGATTGACAGGCTTGAAAGGAAATACAATGTATCCGACAGTGCGATAAGGGTGCTAAGGCTTGAAAACTCGTATCAGCTTTCGACAAGAGAAGAATATGCACCTTATATAAAGCGTGCAATGGAAAACAAGCGTCAGGCAAGGCTTTCCCCTGCGGCACTTGAGGTACTGGCTGTAGTAGCTTATAATCAGCCCGTCACTAAAGCGTTTGTCGAGCAGGTCAGAGGCACTGACAGCTCCGGTGTTATAAACACGCTGGTAGAACGTGAACTACTGTATGAGGCAGGCAGACTTGAACTGCCCGGCAGACCTATTACATACAAGACAACGGACAATTTCCTTCGCTGTTTCAAGCTTGAAAGTCTGGCACAGCTGCCAAGCCTTCCCGATGAAGACGGACAGTTAAACCTGAATGAGATCGGCACATTACAGCAAGACGCCGATTTTATTCCGGATGACAGCTTTGAGGAATAATCCGATTACTCCTGCGGATACTCTTATCGGAGTACCGTCCGCACACCAAACCGAAACGGAGGGCTTATGGGCTGGCTTATTTTCATAGATATATTGCTCATCATCGTACTTGCTCTCATGCTGTCGGTAACAGTCAACGTACATCTGAATGATGAAACGAGAATAAAAATCAGATACGCAGGCATAACGATATTCTCTGTTTCTCCCGAAGACGAAAAACATAAAAAGCAAAAGAAAAGCAAGAAAAAACAAAAGAACTCGCCGGACGATAAAAGCGATAACATTTCTGCGGATAACGAAAACCCAGTGCAGAATACCGAAAGCACTCCCAATAAAGCCGAAGAAAGCAAAAAAACGCATAAAGTCGGAAAAAAAGCAGATAACAACGGCAACGACGGTCTTTTATCAAAGCTTGGTCTGAGCGGCGGCATCGGCGAAACGATCGAATTTGTAAAACAGCTCATCTCATCGGCATCAAAACCGGTAAAACGGCTTATAGGACATATCCGTGTAAGTAACTTTTATTTGTTTATAACTGCAAGCGGAGAAGATGCGGCGCAGGCGGCGATGAACTACGGAAAAATAAACTGGCTTGTACACACAGCTTTAGCGGTGCTTTACAATACCGTTAAACTGAATGTGAAAAAGATAGATATTACCGCAGACTTTACATCGGGCAAAACGGAGTACGAGCTTTCGTGCAAAGTGAAACTGAGGCTCGGAACGGCCATAGGCTGTGTCTTGTGGTTTTTATTCAGAACAGCAAAATTATATTTGAAGATAAATTCAAAGAATGCAAATAAAACTGCAACGGCTGAAAGCAATACAAAGCCAAAAGCAGAGAAAGCGTGAGCTTTCGGAAAGGAAATCAAAATGGCAGAACAGCATCCAATCAACGGACTTATGGGAACTTCTATGGAGAAGATAAGAGAGCTTGTTGACGTTAACACTATAATAGGCGACCCTATCACCTCTCCTGACGGAACAATAATCATTCCCGTTTCGAAAGTCAGCTTCGGCTTTGTCGCAGGCGGCTCAGACCTGCCCACAAAAGCTCCCAAGGAAGTATTTGCAGGCGGAAGCGGCGCAGGCATCACGATAAATCCGCAGGCTTTTATCGTAGTACAGCGTGACGGCGACGTTAAAATGCTTGAGCTTGGCGCAACCGGCAACAGTGCTATTGACGGTATAATCAGCGGCGTACCCGACCTTATTTCCAAGATCAAGGCTATCTTCTCGAAGAATGGCGAAGAAGAATCTGAAGAAAAAACAGAAGAATAAGCAATAACATCTGTCCTTTTTGCATAAGATATACCAAAACTATGCGGAAAGGACAACGTTATGCAAAGAAAGATTCTATCTGTCGCAGCTGCCGTGATTTTTACCGTTACTGCGACTGTGACAGTTTATGCCGAGAGCGCAGAAAAGCTGTGTTATCTTGAAAATACCGATAATAGCGGAATCGGAGTATCGGCTGTCAGTGCTATTCTTATTGAGGCGGATACGGGAACTGTGCTTTTTTCTAAAAACGAAAAAGAACACAGACAGATAGCAAGCACGACCAAGATAATGACTGCCCTGCTGACCCTTGAGGCAGGAGAACCCGACAAGGAATTCGAGGTAGACCCGACCGCCATAAAGGTCGAAGGAACCTCAATGGGACTTCGGAAAGGCGATATTGTAACACGCAGAGCTTTATGCTACGGTATGCTTTTGCCTTCGGGAAATGATGCGGCAAATGCGGCGGCGGTAAATATATCGGGCAGCAAATCGGCTTTTGCCGTGCTGATGAATAAAAGAGCCGAAAAAATCGGTATGACCGACACGAACTTTGTCACCCCGTCGGGACTTGACGCAGACGGTCAGTATTCCTGCGCCTACGATCTCGCCTTGCTTACACGGGAGGCGATGAACAATAAGGACTTTGCCAAAATATGCGGCTTGCCAAAAGCAAAGGTTTCTTTCGGCAATCCCAAAAGCGACCGCATACTCGTTAACTCGAACAAACTGCTCACAAGCTATGACGGCTGTATCGGAGTTAAGACAGGATTTACCGACAGTGCAAGAAGAACCCTTGTAAGCTGTGCCGAGCGTGACGGCGTAAGGCTTATAGCGGTAACGCTTAATGCGCCGAACGACTGGAGCGACCACGCAAAAATGCTGGACTACGGCTTCGAAAAAGTGACGCTTTGCGAAATGAAGTACGACTCATCCGCTCTTTCTTTGTCCGTTGTCGGCTCAGACAAGGAAACGGTCGGGGTTGAATGCAGTGCAGTAAAACTACCGCTGTGCAACGAACAGAAAGACAAAATAACCGCAGAAATATATATGCCGAAATTTATTTATGCAGGACTTGCCGCAGGCGAAAAGGTCGGCGAAATACATTACCTGCTAAACGGAAATACAATAGCAACAGCGCCGCTCCAAACGGCTGAAAGCTGTGTACAAAAAGAACGTAAAACGGATTTTTTTACCGTTATATATAAATTCATTGCAGGACTGCTGACACGCTGATACTGTATGGATACGGAATTTGAAAGGAATACGGAACAATGGAAAAAGTGAGATTACAGAAAATAATAGCAGACAGCGGCTACTGCTCACGCAGAAAAGCCGAGGAATATATCGAACAGGGCTGTGTAAAGGTAAACGGCAGACCTGTCTCTCTCGGTGACAAGGCCGATCCCAAGAACGATATAGTAACGGTAAACGGAGAAAAGATAGCTTCATCCGGCACTCAGCTGAGATACATAAAGCTGTATAAGCCGAGAGGCTATGTGACCACTATGGCGGATACGCACGGCAGAAAGATAGTTACCGACCTTCTCGACGATATTGACGAGCGTGTTTATCCCGTAGGCAGACTTGACAAGGATTCTGAGGGACTTCTGATACTCACAAACGACGGTGCGCTTGCAAATGCCGTAATGCACCCGTCACGTCATATAAAGAAGCGCTACCGTGTAACCGTAAGGGGCGAGGTAACAGATGACAAGCTGACAACACTTGCTTCCGGTGTAAAGATTGACACGGGCGTTACACTTCCCTGCACCGTTGCGGTACTTGCCGAAGAAGAAAACAGAACCGTGCTTGAATTTACGATTGCCGAGGGAAAAAACAGACAGATAAGAAAAATGTGCGAGGCTGTAAAATTACAGATAGTGCGTCTTAAAAGAAACGCTGTCGGAAATATAAAGCTCGGTATGCTGAAGCCGGGCGAATGGGCAGACCTTACCGCAGAGGAGTTAAAGGGACTGAAAGCACTGGTTTCAAGCGACAAATCGACCAAGAGAACGGGTAAAAAATGATTACGATACTTAAAAACAACATTGTTACCGACAAGCTGGTGTTCGAGGCGAAGGACGGCGATACGCCGGTAGGCTCGGTCGTCTGCACGACAGACGGCGAAACATTGTTTGTGGAAAAGCTCGAAACACAGTACATAATGCTTGTTGACGGGCTTATGAGAACCGCTATGAACTACGCTTTTAATCACTTTATAAATAAGTGTACCGTAAATATGCAATCCGAAACGGTATGGAATGAACTTTTAAAACGTGGTTTTGTGCAAAACAACGATAATCACATCTCTGACATTGATAATTTTTTCACATCTCATAAAAGTTGCAAAAAATAGCGAATTTCGCTTGTTATTAAAGATGAAATGAGTTATAATTATACTCGAATATGATGTGCCCAAAGGCATAATTATAAACAGCGGTCGGCTCTTATTTTCAGCAGCTTACCGCTTCACAGAAAAGCGAGAACGGAGGAATTCTGGCAATGAAGAAAACAATTGCTGAAATGGAGCAGACAGCCGCAAGCGAAGCTGCAAACAAGCTCATCTCTCTGTTTGACGAGGACAGCTTTGTCGAGCTTGGCAAATTTGTCGGAGCAAACGGTGAAAAGACAGGCGTTGTAAGCGGTTACGGCTATGTTGACGGAGCAGTCGTATATGCGTACGCTCAGGACACAAGCGTTAACGCAGGTGCGGTAAACACTGCGGCAGCTCTCAAAATCAAGAAGGTTTACGAGCTGGCGCTTAAAAACGGTGCTCCTGTTATCGGTATCTTTGACTCAAAGGGCGGAGATATCAAGGAAGGTATGAAGACACTCGGTGCATACGGCGAGATAGCCAAGATGAGTGCGGCACTTTCGGGTGCTGTTCCCCAGATAGCTGTAGTAGACGGCCTTTGCGCAGGCACAGCCGCTATGATAGCTTGTATGGCTGATGTGGTCATTATGACAGAAAAGTCAGAGCTGTTTATGACAGCACCTTTTACAGCCGATGATAAGACGGCAGGTGCGGGTACAGCCGAGAATGCCGCAAAGTCAGGTGTAGCGGCTATTCTTGCAAAGGACAGCGATGAAGCTATAGCTAAGGCTAAGCAGTTATTATCCGTTCTCCCTGCGAACAATCTTGAAACAGCAGGAAACGATTATTATATGGAAAACGATGCGGCTGTATCGGCTGATCTCAAAGGCATCGAGCTTATCAACTCGGTAGCCGACAAGGAAAGCGTTATTGAGCTTTACAAGCAGTTCGGTACATCTGCGGTTACCGCAATAGGAAGCCTTAACTGGAGAACAGCAGGCTTTGTTGCTACAAACAACGGTGCAAAGCTGACAGCAGACGACAGTGCAAAGATTGCACGTTTCGTTACTCTTTGTGACGCGTATTCAATCCCCGTTGTTACATTTGTTGACAGCGAAGGCTTTGAAAAGTCAAGTGCGGCTGAGCTTGCAGGAAGCATCCGTGACAGTGCAAAGCTCGCACAGGCATACGCTTCCGCTACAACAGCAAAGATTGCAGTTGTAACAGGCAAGGCTTACGGCAGTGCTTATGTTGCACTCGCAAGCACAGCGGCAGGAAGCGACTTTACATTCGCATGGGAAGGTGCGGTTATCGCTCCCACGACTCCCGAAGCGGCAGTTGTATTCTTAAACGGTGTTTCGGAAGACAACGCAAAGCAGGCTCAGGAATATGCAGACAATGAAGCAGACGCATTCACAGCTGCGGCTAACGGCTATGTTGACAGAGTTATCACAGCCGAAGATACTAAGGCCGCACTGACATCTGCAATTGAAGCAACATCTTCAAAGAGAGTTGTTACTCCTGCTAAAAAGCACGTTAACTTCGTATATTAATCGACATAAGAAAGGATTTTTGTTATGAAAAGATACAATATCACAGTAAACGGTACCGCTTATGATGTAACCGTTGAAGAAACAGACGGCAGTGCAGCACCTGTTGCCGCACCCGCAGCAGCTCCCGCTCCCAAGAAGGTAGCAGCTCCCGCTGCTCCCGCAGGCGCACAGGGCGGCGTTAAGATTAACGCTCCCATGCCCGGTACTATCGTAGACGTTAAGCTCGCAGTAGGCGCTAAGGTTACAAACGGTACAGTAATCGCAGTTCTCGAAGCTATGAAGATGGAAAACGACGTTGTAGCAAGCTGTGACGGTACAATTGCAAGCATCAATGTTACAAAGGGTCAGTCTGTTGAAACAGGCACACTGATTGCAACAATCAATGCGTAACTCTTGATTGAAAGGAATAATAAAGGTTATGGCAAAAGTAGGAATTACCGAAACCGTACTGCGTGACGCTCATCAGTCGCTTATCGCAACCAGAATGACTACAGAGGAAATGCTCCCTATCCTTTCCACAATGGACAAGGTAGGCTATCATTCGGTTGAATGCTGGGGCGGTGCTACATTTGACGCATGCTTACGTTTCTTGAACGAAGACCCCTGGGACAGACTGCGTATATTAAGACGTGAAATGCCTCACACAAAGTTACAGATGCTTTTCAGAGGACAGAATATGCTCGGTTACCGTCACTATGCTGACGATGTACTGGAATATTTCGTTCAGAAGTCTGTAGCAAACGGTATTGATATAATCAGAATTTTCGATGCGCTCAACGATATAAGAAACCTCGAAACAGCCGTTAAGGCTGCAAAGAAGGAGGGCGCACACGCTCAGATAGCTATCTCTTACACACTCGGTGAAGTATTTACAGAACAGTATTACATCGACTACGCAAAGAGAATTGAAGAAGCAGGCGCTGATTCTATCTGCATCAAGGATATGGCGGCTCTGCTTACTCCTTATGAAACAGAAAGACTTGTAAAGGCACTCAAGAGTGCTGTAAATATCCCGATCCAGCTTCACACACACTACACATCAGGACTTGCTTCAATGTGTCTGTTAAAGGGTATCGAATCGGGCGTTGACGTTATCGACACAGCAATGTCACCCTTAGCACTCGGCACATCTCACGCTCCCACAGAGTCAATGGTTGCCGCATTACAGGGTACAGAGTATGATACAGGACTTGACTTAAAGCTCCTCACAGAGATAAGAGAATACTTTATGACGCTCCGCAAGAAGTACATCGACAGCGGTCTGCTCGATCCCAAGCTCCTTGCAGTTGACGCTAACGCTCTTATATATCAGGTTCCCGGCGGTATGCTTTCAAACCTCCTTTCTCAGCTTAAGCAGGCAGGCAAGTCTGACAAGTTCGAGGAGGTTCTTAAGGAAGTTCCCCGTGTAAGAGCAGACGCAGGCTTCCCTCCCCTTGTTACACCTACATCACAGATTGTTGGTACACAGGCTGTATTCAATGTAATTCTCGGTGAGCGTTACAAGACTGTAACAAAGGAATTCAAGGGTCTTGTAAAGGGCAGCTACGGTAAGACACCTGCTCCCATCGACCCCGAGTTCAGAAAGAAGATTCTCGGTGACGAACAGCCTATCGACTGCCGTCCCGCAGACCTTATCGAGCCTGAGCTTGAAAAGCTGAAGGCTGAATGTGCTAAGTGGTCACAGCAGGACGAGGACGTATTAAGCTACGCTATGTTCGGTCAGGTAGCTGAAAAGTTCTTTGAAAAGCGTAAGGACAAACAGCTTGGCATTGACGCTGAACACGCTGATAAAGCTAACAAGGTAATGCCCGTATAATTTAATTTAACTGCGGCAGGTTGAAATACACCTGCCGTTTTTAATAATCTGAAAAGGACGGAAATATGAACAGACGCAGACGCACAGACGAACCCGTAAAGAATATACACAAAGAAACCGAATATCACACTGTAGTAACCGATGACGGAACGCAGGACGAGGGCTTTAACTGCAAAGCCTGCGGAAAATTCATTACGGTCAGGGATTGCGGAACAAACAACCGTAATCACTGCCCTCACTGCTTATCAAGCATACATCTTGACAACATACCCGGCGACCGCTCAGCCGATTGCGGAGGGATAATGGAGCCTATCAGCATTTATGTCCGTCCCGACGGTGAATGGGCGCTGATACACCGCTGTAAGAAATGCGGCGAGCTTAAAATAAACAGGATTGCTGCAGACGATAACGAATATCTGCTGTTATCACTTGCCTGCAAACCGCTTGCGAATCCGCCGTTTCCTCTCAGCGCATTATCGTCCAATTTTGGCAAAGAAGGCAAATAAGCATACAGACACCAAAACGAGCCGTTGCACAAATAAAGTGCAACGGCTCAATTTTATTCACGGCATTGGCTCAATCCAGAACAGCGCCTCCCCATTCAATAACCGTAAAGCCTTTACGAACGATTGGCGTAATTTCGGGCGGCGTTATTTCATCACCGCTGTATTCGGCAAATCCGAACCATATACGGTATATACTGTCAGGCTTTACCGAGAAAGTCAGCGGCATCGCATTATCAACATCATCGGTCAGCATCGGATGCATGACATAATCCGTGCCGACTTTAAGATAATCCGCCCAGTATTCAATGAAGTCTGCAGTTTCCTGCTCATTAAAGCCGTAAGAAGCCAGTATTTCACGGAAGGCTTCCGCACGTTTATTTGCAGGAATAATGAAGCCTTCTTCGGTAGAAAACGCTTTCCTTTTCACAAGAGCTTCGTAGAACAGATAACCGTATCTGTTTTTATCCTTATCGGTAAGCGTGCCGTCCGGCGATGCCGTTACCGTCCATCTGTCATTATATTCGGGAATCGACAAGGTAAGATAACCCGGTTTACCGAATGTGACCGTTATTTCTGTTTCGGTTTCGGGATAAAGATATATGTTCGGTTTTTTCGCCGTAACGTGATTCGGCAGGATTGTACTGCCTGCCTTAGGAGCCATATTCAGCAGTTCGTCACGCAGCCACTCAAACTCCTTTTCACGTCCCTCCCTTACCATCTGCGCATAAAAGTTCAGCTTATCATAATAGCTCTTTTTCCACCAGTCCTCTAACGACCATTCGGCATCTCTTGAAGGATAAAACACATTCTGAAACAGGTCTGTATAATAATCGTTGACATTTTGAAGTGTAATATCGACCGTTCCGATAAGCGTACTGTGATTGGCATAATCCAGTAAGGCTGTCTGCGTTGCAACATCCGACCAATTCTTCACCGCCTCGCCAAGCAGTAGGTTCATACCCTTTACCGTTCCTGTCGGATCATTATCCCCCACAGCCATATCCGCCCAGTTCATCATAGCCTGCCATGCGGTAAGCGTATCGTATGCTGTTGACAGTGCCGGGTGTGATGCGTAGGGATTATCCTGCGGATGAGTAAGCTGATTTGCCGCAGATAGCGAATCCATTAAATTTGTGGCGAATCCTGCGGCGGAAAAGATTCCGTCGCCTGTCTTCACCGCATCGCCGTAGCTTGTTTCAAAGCTGGGCGTATTTTTTACGCTATTCCAGCTCTCTCCTGCCAGATTAAAACCGTCTGATATATTGTTGCCGTAATCATTCCAGAAGTTAAGCGAAGCTGTATACGCTTCGGTTGCGGAAGAACTGATCTGGCCGACAACATCGTTAGCAGAAGGCGGAGTAACCGGTCTGCCTGCCGTATCTCCTCCGTTTGCAAAAGCGGCAAACGACAAAGCGGTAATCGGCAATATGCCGCTTAATATAAGTGAAAAGGTCTTTTTTCTCATTATCACACCTCCCTTGCTACGCATTCCTGATATGTTTCGATAAGGCTCAGCAGATAGCTGTCTTTTCCTGCCAGCGCCTTTGCGTCCGACAGATACTTCACCGCAGCCTTATAGCTTCCTCTGTCATAGGAGATTACCCCAAGGTAGCACAGCGAATAACCGTCCGACAAGTCGAGAAGATGCGCTTTTTTCAAATAGTAGATTGCAGATGTATTGTCATTGTTTTCGTAATAGGAAAGTCCCAGCATCAGATGCCCCTTTGCCCAGTACGGATGCTCGGCAACTGCGTCAAGCAGCGTGCTGACTACATAAGAGAAATTGCCCTTATCGAATTTGTTGTACCATTCTGCCATTGTGCAATAATAATCTATGCTTGTTTTATTCTTGAGCTTAAAAAGCATCGACCTGCTCTTTTCCGCTTCTTCCGCTCGCATATAGTATTGTGCAAGACAGAGTGCGGAAGAATCGTCCTCGCCGTAAGCTTCGACATAATCAGCATATTTTTCTTCGGCATTCTCCGATGTTTCGGCACTGACCATTTGCCCGAGAAGTATCTCTTTTTGCCGCAGCGTACCCGTGCCTGAGTCTGATGTAATAAATAAACAGCACACAACCGATATAACAATTCCCGCAAGAGCCGATACGTTACTAAGATAATTCTTCCGCTTTTTAAGCACGAAAGACAATACTACTCCTGCCGCCGACAGCAGCATTCCGACAATTCCGAGCCAGACAGTACCTCCCAGAAAGAAGGTCTGCATTGTCAGAATAAGAAAGATTACAATTGAAATAATAATCGGCATTATTCATTTCCCCCTTTCTGCGATGCTTCATGTTGCTTTTCTATCATTGCTTTCGCACCCTCACGATATGAATACGGATGGATACCTATACCCTCATAATCACTGTAATAATTGAACCACGGACTAAGACCGATAGCAATCTCTGCGGCGGTATAGGCATTTTCCCACTCCTCCAGTTCCTCGTATGCGGCATAAAGCGCATACCATATCATCGGATCATCGCTCTTATAATCTATCGCTTTTTTGTAAGCCGCCACAGCCTCATCGTATTTTTCCTGTTGCATAAGCGTCACGCCCTTGAGATAATAAGGATAACACAGCTCGCCACGCTCTGAAATCACCCGATCAGCAGCGGCAAGCGCCGTTTCCATCGCCTGTGTATAGGCATCATCATAGATAGAATGACCGCCGTAAGACGGATAGCAGGCATTGACATAAGCCTCAAGATAATTCTTCAGGAACTCGTCGCTGTTAAGCTTATTTATCTGCTCATCGCTGAGAAGCCTGTACTTTGCTTTTGTGGTTTCTGTATCTACCACCAGCAAGGAAAAGTAGGAATGCAGTAATTCGTCCGCTTTTTTAGGATACTCGCTCGTCTTTACCTGCTTTGCAAGCTCCAGTACATACTCTGCGGAAGCATCAAATTCTCCGCTTTCAAGCGTTGCCGCTGCCGCATAATAGAGGTGAACGGGGTTTGTATCGTCCTGTACCTCTTTTGCGAGCTTAAGACATTCATCGTACCGTCCCGTTTTTAAAAGCGCATACATAGTATTTTCACGAATAAAGAAATTGTCGAATTCCTTGAGTGCTTCCAAGCCGTAATCCGCACACTTGTCAAGCGCCAATGCCCTAAGATAAGTCTGCATGACCAGCTTTTTGATACCGAGCCGTTCCTCTTTGGTTATGTCTTTTCCGAGCTGCTTTTCAAACTGTTTTTCAAAGTTTTCGACTACGGCAAGAATCCTCTTATCATCCGAATAGTCAGCAGTGAGGTAAAGCGAATGCTGCTCCTGATTGTTATAAAACATAACCGCTATGTAGCTCCATACGAAGTCCTCAGGAGCCTCCAGTGCCTTTTCGACAGCTTGGCTTACAAGCTGATAGGTGATACCGGTACCGACAGAATCGGCTATATTTGTGCCGTTTGTAACACCTACCCGCATTTTAGCGAGCATCTCAGCATATTCAAAGCTGTTTTGATACGAAAAAGCCGTTTCAATCACTTCTGCCATAGCTGCGGCATTTTTCGCAACATCCGGCAGTCCGCCAACATATATTCCGTTTGCCGCTAAATTCGTCAGTATTTCTGTACGGCGATTTTTCTGCTCAGCCGTCAGTTCATCGGCATTTTTATATTCTGCAAGCATATCAAAACAGAAATCGGTATCCTTTATATAGCCTGCCGTATAATACTTCTCCATAGTTTCAAGTCGGTCATCTGTGTGGTTTGCATAGGTATCAAGATAAGCCAGCATCTGATTTGTTGCTATCTCGCTCTCGGAAATATCATTCCAACCGCCGTCGGCTATTTTTTCCCATATCTCAAGCTCACGCTGAATCTCCCTGTAGTCGTTGACTGCCGTGATGATGTTTCCTCCGAGCAGGTTATAGCACGCCGTATTTGTACGGCTGTAGTATTCAGCCTTCAGCCTGTCGGAAGGCGAAACCGTTGCGGGAAAAGTCATCACGGCACAAATTGTAAGTACTGCCGCACCTACAGCAGTCAGTATATAACCAAGCCTTGATTTTTTCGTTTGTGCCGATGTGATTTGTTCATCCGTTCCTGCCTTTGACAGATTCCCGAAACACACAAATTTAAGTACGGGAACAATCAGCGCCTGGCAGAACACCGCATAGACAAGTTCGGCTATGAGCTTTATACACCACACCCTTTTTTGTGCAAAGGTCGATTCAATACACAGCCCGAAAATATACGGCAAAAGATACGCAAAAACGATTGCAAGCAATATGCATACCGCTATCAAAAGTAGCTTTCTGCCGACTTTTCCTTTAATGACGCCGTTAACAGCACAGCTTAGCAGATAAAACGAAAGTCCGAGCAGTATTCCGCCGGCGGCTATCCCTATAAATTCACCGACCGTTCCGAAGCACTTGACAAAAAGCACCGTCAGGAGTTTTCCGCCATACAGTGCCGCTATACAGGGAATACAGCCCTTAAGCCATACTGCGACAGCTTCCTTTGCCGTTTTTCCGATTGAGCAAACTGCGAAAAATGCAAAAACGAAGGCACATACAACGCATAACACATCGGCAATAAACACCGTACCCGCCGCTAACGATTCTTTCTTTATGCAAAGCAAAACGGTCTTTATCAAATCGGGTAAAATAACAAGCGATGCGGTTATTCCGAAAATCCACCTTGCAAAAGCATTTTTATATGCTCCTGCGAAATATTCTCCTATTCTTTTCATAGGCAATTCCTCCACTTGTATTCTTTATGATTTGATTTTGCTTAAAACAAGCTCGTTTTCAAGATATTGCGATATGCTGTCGGCTACGGCTGTTATAGCTCGTTGCACGCCGGATTCCGACAATCCCTCGCACTGTCTGACCATCGTTACGGATAATTCGGTACCTTCCTCCAGCCTGCTCACCGAAACGGAAAAAAGGCTTAAATTTCCGTACACCGATATTTCCGATAATATGGTCGATGCATCCTCTTTTTTATATCCGGCGCCGTTTTTGTCCAGCACTTCGTAAATTGCAAGTATCACATACTGCCGATTATACGGAAGTGTTCGTTTTGTTGTTTTTCTGTCCGGCAAAGCACAATGCCGCATATTCATAATCCGCTCCCCTTTCTGAATATATCCTATTGCAAGCTGTCATCATGTCGTTTCATACACCGTTTGTTATTGTAATTATATCTGAATAACTCTCCGCTGTATATAAGGGAAGTCCGCCAATCTGCAAAAAACAGGTTGGCGGACTTCCGCCATTTTATAAAAATCTGCATAGCAATGCGGTTTTTACGATATAACACAAAAATACCTCCCGCCTGAGCGGAAGGTACGAGCATTAGGATATTTTATATGTTGTTGTAAAGAGATACAAGACCGATACGGGATTTAGTTCCCGTTTTTCCGTATATGGCGGATACATACCGCTCAAGAGTTCGTCTTGATATGTACATATTGTCTGCTATCGTCTGTAATCCGTCCTCGGTGTTTACCAACAGCCCGAACACCTCGGCTTCTCTCGGAGTGAGCGAAAACTTTTCCGACAGCTTTTTCAATATCTCTTTGTCGCTCAGTTTGTCGCCGTCTGTTGAGGAAAGCTCATCAAAAAACGTTTTTCTCTTATTGGTATAGAAAAATGCTATGATGCTTGCCAATACAAATAAAATCAGCTCAATGGTGATTATCGCAATGTTATTGTCCGAATTCAAAAGGGCAAGAGAGCCTGCCGAGATCAGCACGGCGACAAAATTATTGACTGCTCTGCCAACCCCCGACAAAAGCTCGGGAGTTTTTGAATAACGGGCAATCTCCATAAAAGAAGCGGTAAAAAATACAACAAAGAAACCTGCGAATAAATAAAAGATAACCAACCCCAGCATAATCGGCCCCGCAAATCTGAGAATAACAAGGCAGATGGTTGACAGGATCATTACGCAGTACATAATCATACTCATATACTTTCTGCCGTCAAAATCGAACAAAAAGCCGGCCGCAAGTCCGCTGAGCGCCAGTAGTATTCTCGGCCACTGTCCGATATTCACGACCCCGTTTGCGTGATAAAGGGTAATTGCATTATCCATTGTGCTGAAAATACAGGTCATAAACGCAACCAAAAAGACAAGTAAAACGCTGATTTTTACGACTTCTTTACCCGCCTTATCGGTTTTCTCGTCAGCTTCGTTTTTCGGGAACGCAGGAACGATGCTGTTCTTTTCCGCTCTTATCAGCATAACGGCCAGTAGCAATATAAACAAAGAAAGCACCGCAGCTTCGATAATATCAATGTGGATCAGGTTATTATTAGCAATCTGGAGTAATGTTCCGAGCATATAGGATAAGCCTGCAAGACGTGCAATATAAGTGTTATCCTCCAACAGACAAAGCGATTTATAAAACACCGCACTTCCGAAAAGACCGAGAATCAAAAACAGTACAAGCCCCATACACAATGTAAATGCGTAAGTGCTGTGACGGCATATCAGAAAAAGACAAACGACCGACAGCACTGCAGCCCCAATAGAAATTACAGATTGCAGAGCCTTTTTGCAAAGCCTTGAATACAGAGGGTACAAAGCAAATCCCACCACGCTTGCACCGAGAGCGTAATTCTGAGCGTTTACCGACTTATCGCCAGATACGGTGCAGGAAATCATATCAACAAATAAAAACTCAGCCTCCAAAAAGGTAAAAGTAAACAGGCTCATCAATATGACAGCTTTTATACGGGAAACCCTGTTTTCCTTGTTAAAGGCATCGCTTTGCCTGATTTTTTTCAAAATGCTGTTCATAATCTAATCCTCTTACCTATATCGGACGCAAATTCCTTAATACCGTTCGGCTCACAGGCACCGCCATAATTGCGGCGGCGATATTTCATTCCTGTTTATTCGTTTATTATTGCTTACCCTAAAAACAGGAACAGCCGACTTTTACTGTCAAAAATATAATAACACATTTTACAAAATAACACAAGTGCCTGCAGGACAGGGATTTGTTTTTACTGCCGCTGTTACTTCTTAGACGATTGCAACAAATGTCAAGGCATCTGCACAGCAAAAAAATAAACCGCACAACAATGCGGTTTAAAAAATCAAATGCTTATACTGCCCTATGCAGCTTTAAAGTCTTAGCTATAAAGCCTCCTGTTTTGCGGTCTGAAGATACTCTGATAAAACATCCCTTCATATTTATGAGCTTTCTTTCTGAATAAAAGTCCACGGCAACACCTCGGACGTAACCTCCTTGCCGTTCAGAATATCAACGAGCTTCTGAGCCGCAATTCTGCCTATGTTTCTGTCCTCATAGGAAAGCGATGTTATCGTGACCGGAGAGATCCTGCTAAGATTACTGTTGTCAAAGCTGACTACTGCAACGTCCTCAGGAACACGTCTGCCGGCAGAAAGCAGGCACTTAATAAGTCCGAACGCCACCTCATCGTTATAGCATACGACCGCCGTATTATCGCCAAGCCGATTTAATACCTCCTGAGGATTATTGAAAAGATCCTCCTTCGTTTCGGTAATATACCAGAACACATTCTCATCGGGGATTATCAGACCGTTGCGAAACAGCTCCGAAATAAAGCCTGAATACCGCTGATGACCTTGAATGTCATCGCTTTTGAAAAAGCCTGCAATTTTTGTGTGACCACGTTCAATAAGATGCCGCACAAGCTCCGCACCGCCCGCCTGATTATCCGCACATACAGAATATGTGCCGCTGAGCGACGGGTAATATCCGTTGAAAAATACTACAGGTATATCCATTTCTATCAGTTTTTCGTACAGATCGAAATTAGGATTCGGCATAGCCGATTTTGTACCCTCTATCAGTATTCCGTCAACGGGATTCTTGAGTATTTCTTCAAGTATCGCACGCTCGTTGCAAACACAGTTGCGTGTCGCAGAAAGAACAGCGGTATACTTGTTTTCGGATAATACATCATTCACTGCCCGCAGCTGACTTGGAAAAATATAGTCGCTGATGTATGTTGCAACAACAGCTATCTTCCCTGTCCTCGGATTAAGCCGCTTCGGCCGTACCACCGAGCCGCTCCCCTGACGCTTTATTATAAGATTGTCCTCTACAAGAAGCGACAAAGCCTTGCGTATCGTCTGACGGCTCACATCATACTGAGCTGTCAGCAGCTCCTCGGTAGGAATCGGCTTTCCCTCTTTATACAAACCGTTTTCAATATCGGTTTTAATTGCCTGTGCAACAGCTTCATATTTAGTCATAATTATCACCTCTATGCAAAGCACAAGTTCGTACAAAAGAATACAAATTTGTTCACATATATAATACAACTTCGTTCGTTGTTTGTCAAGCAGTTTTTACTCAGCACGATATTTGTAAGTCATAAACATCTGTTTTGTAACAAATGCACAAATCGTTCCGGCAAAAATGTTCAATTTATACATTGCATTTACTTATCTTTTGTGTTACAATAAAAAAGCAATACAGACAAAACTTAAATTTGTAACAGATTTATCTATAACTTGTCTTTTAAATTTACAGCAGAAAATATACGTCTGTTTGCAAAGATGACGAACACGGAGCTTGTTATGATCGATGGCAAGACCGACATAAACAGTTTTGAGCAGCAGCTTGAATTGCTTGACGCTACTGCGGCTCTCAAGAGGTAATAATATGACAATAAAAGAGAAGATACAAAACGCAAAGACATATCTCGGAATCGAATTCGGTTCCACCAGAATAAAGGCAGTGCTTATAGACGACACATTCGCCCCGATTGCTTCGGGCAGTCACGAGTGGCAGAACCGCTACGAAAACGGCGTGTGGACCTATTCCCTTGATGACATCACAACAGGATTACAACACTGTTATGCGGCTCTTACCGAGGACATACGGCAGAAGTTCGGAGTAACTCCGACTACCTACGGTGCAATGGGTATTTCCGGAATGATGCACGGTTATATGGCATTTGACAAGGACGATAACTTACTCGTTCCGTTCCGCACATGGCGTAACACTATCACAGAGCAGGCGGCATCCGAGCTGTCAGAGCTGCTTTGCTTCAACATTCCACAGCGTTGGAGCATAGCGCATCTCTATCAGGCGATACTGAACGGCGAGGAACACGTCAGACATATTGCTCATATCAATACGCTTGCAGGCTATATCCACTACCGTCTTACCGGAAAGCGACAGGTCGGCATCGGCGAAGCGTCCGGCATCTTCCCTGTGGACAGCACCGATTACAACGCAGACTACATCAAAAAGGTTGATGAGGTGCTTTCGGCAAAAGGTTTCTCAGTAAAGCTGACGGAAGTTCTCCCTTCAGTGCTTAACGCAGGCGCAAAGGAGGCGTTTCTGACCGCCGACGGCGCTAAGCTGCTCGACCCGACAGGTACACTGCAGCCGGGAATTCCCTTATGCCCTCCCGAAGGTGACGCAGGTACGGGAATGACAGCGACCGACAGTGTGCTTCCCCGAACCGGAAACGTATCGGCAGGCACATCGATATTCGCTATGCTTGTTCTCGACAAGCCGCTTAAGGGCTACTACCCTGAAATTGACGTAGTGACTACTCCCTGCGGCGCTCCTGTTGCTATGGTGCATTGTAACAACTGCTCCTCCGAGCTTGACGCATGGGTGAAGATATTCGGTGAATTTGCACAGCTCAGCGGTCACCCTATCGCAAAGCCCGCACTTTATGATATGCTGTATTATCACGCACTGACGGGAGATCCCGACTGCGGCAACACCGTTGTGTATAATTTCCTTTCAGGCGAGCCTGTTGCAGGAGCGGAAAACGGCAGACCGATGTATTTCCGCACTCCCGACGGAAAATTCAATCTTGCAAATCTGTTCCGTGCGGAAATATACTCTACTATGGCTGCACTGAAGCTCGGAATGGATATACTTTTTGAAAAGGAGCAGGTTTCCGTTGAAAAAATAACAGGACACGGCGGTCTGTTCAAGACAAAAGGAGTTGCACAGCAGTTCCTTGCCGATGGGCTTGGTTGTGCCGTTTCAGTTATGAAGACCGCCGGAGAGGGCGGCGCATGGGGAATGGCTCTGCTTGCGGCATATACTGTATGCGGCGGCGAAAAATCACTGTCGGAATTCCTTGACAGCGAGGTATTCGTCGGTATGGAATCCACCACGCTTCAGCCCGAAAAGAACGGTGCTAAGGGATTTGCAGAATTTATGGAAAACTACAAACGTGGACTTGCGGCACAATACGCAGCGGCAAAGTAAGAAAGGACGCAATATGTTAGAGAAATTAAAGCAGGAGGTGCTTGAAGCCAATCTTCTGCTCCCGAAATACAACCTTGTAACGTTCACCTGGGGAAATGTTTCCGCAATTGACCGTGAGAGCGGAATGATGGTGATAAAGCCCTCCGGTGTACCGTATGAAGAAATGACTGCCGAGGATATGGTGGTGGTCGAACTTGCAACAGGAAAAACAGCCGAAGGCAAGTGGAAGCCGTCCAGCGACACGCCTACTCATCTCGAGCTATATCGTTCCTTCTCAGCTATCGGAGGTGTCGTGCATACCCATAGCCGCTGGGCTACTTCGTTCGCTCAGGCAGGTGTAGGCATTCAGCCGATGGGCACAACACAGGGCGACTACTTTTATGGCGAGATACCCTGCACCCGCGCCATGACTCCCGAGGAGATTCACGGCGAGTACGAAAAGGAAACAGGAAAGGTCATAATTGAAACATTCAACAACATCGATCCTATGACTATCCCTGCGGTGCTTGTCAAAAGCCACGGTCCGTTCACCTGGGGCAAAGACGCACACGAGGCGGTGCATAATTCCGTAGTGCTTGAGGAAGTCGCATTTATGAATTACCACGCACTCACTATCGCACCCACTGCAGGAAGAATGCAGCAGGAGCTTCTTGACAAGCATTATCTGCGCAAGCACGGTGCAAATGCCTATTACGGACAAGGCTGAGAGTGCTTGTAATCAGGCAGTGACGCTAAAGCAACCGACCGTTTTAAAAGAACGAAATAACATAACCGCAGGACTGCTCAGCTTTAAATGAGCAAGTCCTGCGGATTTTGTTTTTTTAAGAATAATCAAAAACTTTATATTCCTTACCGTGATGCGATTGCGGATATTCTGTTATCGCTTGACGGCGGCGGGTGCTTTGTATTACCGCATTCATAAAGGGTTTGCTTTGTGTCCTGTTGCTTTTTCTTAACTTAACTGTAACACACAGGTTTGGCTTTTCTGCCGCTCTTTTACATCTCTATTGCAAACCGACAAAATGTAATATATTTCAAAAATTCTATTGAAAAATCTAAATAAATCATATATAATAAAAATATCAAAATTTGCTAGACACTCTTCCGCACTATAAGTTAATAACAGCATACAAGATTTGAATTATGAGGTGATAATATCAGACAATTATTTAACAAAAGCGGCATGATGATAACATTCTTTGCCGTAACGTATTTTCTTTGCGCTTTTCTCATTTCCATGTTTTTAAATTCAGTAAGCTCAGGCGTCGCAGGCAGGCTTTCGGATAATGCGGAAATAATAACAGTTAATCAGGACAACAACTCTGAAAGCGCCCTTACCTACAGCGATTTAGGCGATATACTGTCAAAGTATAAAGCTGTCGGTGCAATAAAACTCGTAACCAAATACAATTCCGGCTACGCCCTGTTTGACTACGAAAAAACATCTTCTGAAAACAGCGCACCGACCGCCGTGATAAAGCCCGAACTTGAGCCGTACTGTATGACGATAAACGGAAGAAAAACGATAAACTTCATCGGACAGAATTACACCGTCAGCAGTATCAACATATACGGAGGTAAAGACAGCGATTTCATATTGCAGTCTGATAAGCTCAGCGGCAGCACGGTGCGGTTTTCGGGACTGACACTTATAATTGACAACAAAGATAAAACGCCCTCAGTCACCGAAAGCATAAAATCAGATATAACCGGGAAAAATCCCGATACCAATATCAGAACCGATGATATATCCAAGATAGCGGGAAAAGGCAATCTCTTTACATCAGGCAATATAGTTATCATCATTGCGATATTGCTTATCGGTCTGCTTATTCTTATGAATTCGGGCGTGTTCACATGGTCATGGATAAACTCCAAGTGCTCCGAAATAATGGCTCGCCGTATATGCGGTGCAGATGATGCGGACATTAAAAAAATGATATTCATAAATTTTCTTATAATCTCCGCAGTCGGCATACTTATCGGCTTTATTGTCACACTGCTCCTTACTCTTATTCCTGCCGTTTCTTATTATCTCGGCAATATCAGAATTTCCGCAGGACTTATATCCGTAGCGTTCATCCTTCTTATCGGCGGTATAATTTCCTACAGTCTGAGTGACAAGTATTCGCACGAACAGGTCATTTCGTTAAGGAGAGTGTTATGAACAAGCAACTTATAAAAATAATTCTTTTCGATATAAAATCGAACCTGCTTTCCTGCCTGCTTCTTACATTCCAGATGATAGTAGCATTCTTTGTTATAGGCAATCTTTGCAGTATCACCGCATATAAAACTGTAACTGTGAATGCCCTTGACGGCTTTGATTTTCCCAAAAACTGCTACAGCCCGTCAAGCACCGATATTTACACCGACGGCGGAATAGTGGTTGATTATGACGACATAGAAAAGGAAAGAAACCTCAGCTATTACATAGCCGAAAACTATAAAACCGAGGGGCGTTCCGAATTCTATGAAGAAAAAGACGGTACAGAATATGCTTTGTCTGTAATTACAGAGCATTACTTTGATATATTCGGCTTTGAAGTAAGCAAAGGACGGCTGTTTCAAAATGCAGAATACGGCAAAGATCTGTCAGATAATCCGCCCGTAGTTCTCGGCAGTGACTTTGAAAACGACTATAACATCGGCGACTTGTACCTTGATAAATACGAGGTAGTCGGTATACTGAAAAGCGGTATGAAAACAACCTTTTTGCAAGGTGACAAAAGCTCAATCGTTTCCGCCGACGACGATGTATTTATACCTGTCATGAGCATTGAAAGCATGAAAGCACAAGGCATTGATTACCCCACCTCACTTATCTATGCCGATGATAAATCCGACCTTGCCGCAATAAATGATTACGCCGCAGAAAACGGCATGAATACATATAACTTCATATCTGCCGATGAAACAAGACAGCTTATTGACCTTGTTTCTGCAAAAGCCGATATTTCGCTCATCGTCATATCATCAATAATCATTATTCTTGCGGTATTTTCAATGATACAGTCAACCCTGCTCTATGTCAGAAAAAATATCCGTGAACTGCTCATACACATGATTTGCGGCGCTTCACAGTCGGATATCCTGCTCAGGATAAGCGCCGAAGTGCTGATTATAAACCTTGTCGGTGTTGTTGTTTCATCTCTTATATTTATGTCACTCCGTACAACACTTGTTTTTATGCTGACAGGCATTGCAACGGCAGTGATAGCCGTTGTGCCCGTTATGGTGAGCATTAAGAGAAAACCGCTTATAATGCAGATAAAGGAGGAAAAGTAAATGATCAGACTCGACAACATATCAAAGACTTTCCATGACGGTGACACACAGGTTCAAGCATTGAAAAATATCAGCTTTGAAGTAAACAAGGGCGAGCTTGTCGCAATAATCGGAAAAAGCGGAAGCGGAAAATCAACGCTTCTTAATATTCTCGGACTTCTCGACAAGCAAACGGACGGCGATTATTATATCGACGGCAAAAAAGTATCTTCCATACCGGAGCGTGAAAAAGCAAAGCTCAGGAACAGTCATATAGGCTTTGTAATGCAGGATTTCGCCCTTGTTGAAAAGTACACTGTAAAGCAGAATATAAATATCCCTCTTATATACACAGATAAGCCCGTCAATAAGGAAAAGGCGATAAACGATGTATTAAAAAGCGTCGGACTGTCCGATAAAACAAACACGCCTGCCTACAAACTGTCCGGCGGTCAGAAGCAAAGAGTAGCCATAGCAAGAGCGGTGGTAAACGAACCGCAGATAATCCTTGCCGATGAACCGACAGGCGCACTTGACAGCATGACCGCAGATGAAATAATGCAGATTTTCGAACGCCTCAATATGTCGGGAAAAACCGTCATAATCGTAACCCACGACAAAGACATTGCCGCTCGCTGTAAGCGTGTCATCGAGCTTTCGGATGGGGAAATTGCGAAAGGCACAAATTAATCAATTCGTGCAGTAATGAAAAACAAGTGTTTCTGCTTGACTTTTTTCAACAATCTGAGGGTTGCCGCAGCAGCCCTTTAATTATGTCCGAATTTGTAAATACGCAAAGCTAAAGTTCAGAGGAGCGGATAAATGTGACATAACGGTATTGTTATACCGGAAGCTGTTGATATTCGGTTTTAAATGAGGAACAAAAGGAACGTTTAGCCCGTGCGCTAAAAGCCGAAATACCATGTGTTCCCCTTGTGCGTCAGAGTTGCGTTTGCGTTCCTTGTTTTTTTGTGGAAGTCGGCGCTGCTATTATCGTTGAATCTACTATCGTTCCCTTTTTTAGGATCAGTCCTTTTGCTGTGAGTTGCTTTACCACCTGTGAAAAAAGCTTTTCCTGCAGCTCGTTTTTTGAGATGGCAGTCTTATTTTTTACAGCGCCTCGGTCTGTCGTTTATTGATCATCACAATATTCTTGCCGTCACTGCAGTATCTTTTTTCTGTATTCTGCCGGAGAAAATCCGGTCACCTGCCTGAACTGCCGTGAGAAGAATTTTTCATCATCGTAACCGCAGCTTACTGCTGTCGCATAGATGCTCATGGCGGTAGAATACAGTAAGTAGCAGGCTTTCATTACCCTTGAATTTATGCAGTCGCGGTTGTAACTTACATCAAAGCACTGCCGGTAAATCAAGCGGAAATGCCCCTCGCTGACGCACATTTTTCTGCTGACTTCCGAAAGCTTAGGCATCTTATTAGGCATTGAAATTATCCTGTCCCTTATGTCGGCAAGCTCGTTATAATGCGGAAGTCTTCTTCGTTCGCTTATCAGACCGACATCGTGCTCTGCATCCAGCGATACGGCTGAGCGCAGTTCTTCGACCAGCGTGTTATCGGAACTGTGGTATGTGATAATGACCTGCCGTTCATCGTGCCGTGAATAAACCTCGTTGTGGAGCGATATTTTCAGTTTCTCAGGAAACATTCCGTTTTCCCTTTTGAACAGGACAAGAAATGTGTTGTCATCGGTCCGGCAGCATATTTCATGCTGAGTGCATACACGTTTTATTGCTGACGCTGTTTCTGCGATTATATCGCTGTGGTGGTTTTCGCCAAACAGGTATTCTCCGCCGTCCGGGAAACTAAGCCTTACCGCCTGAATGCAAAAGTTATGCCCGGCTTCCTCCACAATGCTTTCAAATTCACGAAGATTGTAGAACCCCGTCAGCGAATCATACAGTGCGGATTGCCGCTGGCATTGCGTGAGATAGTGGATATCATTCTTCATTCGCAGAAATTCCAGCGTATCCGCAACAGTCTTGTTCCAGTCGCGGAAGCTGAAATCATAGCTCGCCGGGCGGTTGTATTCCAGCACCGTATACCCGTAAAGCCTTGTCTGAAAGCACACGGGATTCACATAGAAAATCGCAGGGGAATCGTGCTCCGTAATGAACGGCACGGGAGTTTCGCCACTGCTGAACTTTATCGGAGGTTCTGAATAATCGTTACCTATCGCACAGCACAGGAACTCACCACCGTTGAAACGTTCACTGTTCCATGCGCTGTCAAGGCACAGAAACAGCCTGTCAGCGCCGTGCAGCAGGTAGAAAAACTCGCTTACTGCTCCGGTGTATTCCTCAAGAGTACGCGATGTGGTAAGCCTGCCGGAAAACTGTGCCACGGTGCTCATAATGGTGTGATACTGGTCTATCTTTTCCGCAACAAGCTCATCTAAAAGATGCAAACGGCAGACGCCGCAGGAGCAGGTGTTTCCGCTTACGAACCTGTCGGAATTGTCTTGAATAGGATTGCCGCCGAGAATAGCATCCACAGCGTCCCGTCCCATTTTACGGCGATTTCTGCGGTAAGTCGTCAGCAGCGGATAGTGATATATCCTTCCTGCGGTATGGTCGCCACCGGTCAGGTCGTAGCCCGTTACTGTCAGCTCGCCGGGAATATCCACTCCTGCCTCCGAAAGAACATCACACAGCCCGAACGCCATGAAATCGTTGGTGCATATCACCGCCTGAGGTCGCGGAATTTCACCGCTGAGATACCGCCGGGCAAGTTCCTCGCCTGAATCGTTCCAGAAGTTTCCGTAATACACTCTGATATTATCAAAGCTTATTCCGTGCTTTCCGAATGCGCGCTTGCAGCCGTTCAGACGCTTTTGCGAAGCGGCATTGTCCCTGCTTCCCGTCAGTATGTCGATGTCCGTGAAACCGTGAACCGTTATCAGATGTTCCGTCATTTTCTCCAGGTCGGTTTCATCGTCGGAATAAACGCTCTTAAATCCATCCAACTCCCCGTCAATAACAATGGCGGGGATTTTTGCAGCTCTTATTTTATCGATTGTATCGTTGATTATTTTTATATCCCGGAATGCCTCGGCTGTGACAATAACGCCGTCAAATAAATCCGGCTCAATCAGGGAGTAAATTATGTTCTCATAATTCAGCAGATTATCATCCTGCCAGTGGTTGTATATGTTTGAGTAGACCACAACATCGGTGTCTTTCCGGAATGCGGCTTCGAATATTCCATATAGTATATCGCGCTGTTCGGACGCGTCGGCTCTTGCGGTAATAACCGCTATTCTTCTGCGCATAACATCACCCCGTTTACAGTATAGCTTAATTCCGCACTAAAGTCAAGAGCAAAAGTGCATATTATGACTAAAAAGTGGATTAAACGAATATATGCTGTTGAATTTCTGCATTACAATGTGTATAATAAAATAAAAGCAATACTGGGCAAAGATTGTGCGTGTATTGTGCAATATGACGAAAAAAATGTCAGCAAGACACGTACAAAATCCAATAAATGGTTTTTGCGCGGTGTTGCCAAAAAAACAATGAGGTGATGCTAATGAAAATAAGCGAAAATTGCTACAAGCTGGAAAATACGGCTAATCCAATTTCTCCGAATGTATTCTGCGCCGACCCGACAGGCGTTGAGTACAACGGCAGACTTTATATTTACGGCACTAACGACCATCAGGAATACGAGGCAGTCGGCGATGACGGAAAGAACGGCTATGCTCACATAAAATCCATCGTTATGCTGTCAACTGACGATATGGTGAACTGGGAATACCATGGCTTCATAGACGTCGCAAAAATTGCGCCTTGGATAGTGAATTCATGGGCGCCGTCCGTAGCTTCCAGAGTTGAGGCGGACGGAAAAACTCATTTTTACCTTTACTTTTCGAACAGCGGCTGCGGTGTAGGAGTGCTTACGGCGGAACACCCTCTCGGACCGTGGAGCGACCCTCTCGGAAAGCCGCTAATCTATCAGAATATGCCGGGGCTTGAAAACTGTCCTGCGCCCTTTGACCCGGGAGTATGCATCGACGAAAACGGCACAGGCTGGCTTGCGTTCGGCGGAGGGACCCCACCTGACGGTAATACGCTGCACACAAACATACCTAAGATAGTGCGGCTGGGAAAGGATATGCTTTCGTTTGACAGCGATTTTGTTCCGATAGACGCTCCGTATTTCTTCGAGGCAAGCGAGCTGAACTACGAAAACGGAACTTTTATCTACACATACAGCACGGACTGGCAGTCAAGAGAAAACTGGAACAGAACGGACATTCCGGCGCCGGGAACATGCAGCATGGGCTGTATGACGAGCAAAACTCCCCTTGACCCGGAAAGCTGGCAGTTCAAGGGCGGATTCTTCCTAAACGCCGGTGATTCCGGAATGGACTGGTGCAACAATCACACCCACCTTATCGAATATAAGGGAACAAAGTACATTCTTCACCACACACTTCACATTCAGGAACGCACGAAAACAAAGGGAGGATTCCGCTGTATGTGCGTGGATCTACTGCCTTACACGGATACGGAATTCCCCGTCACAAAGGCAACACGCGAAGGCGTCGCTCAGACTCAGTCGCTCGACCCGTATAAAGCTCACAGCGGTGCGGAGATGTTCACCTGCGCAGATATGTGGTACGAACAGATATCCACCGGCAAAATGGCTGTGAAGTCGCTGGCAGAGGGTGCATGGACTTACATAAAGGGCGTGGATTTCGGCAATGGCACAGAAAAGCTGCTCGTTACCGCAAAGGGCACGGGCGTTATCGAGATTCGTCTTGATGACAGGAATGCCGAACCGTTGGGAGTGATCGAACTCGCAAATGATGGATTTGATAAAATTCCTGTGGTTCTTTCCACAAAAATAACAGGAATTCACAATGTATATTTTGCATTTTCAGGCAAGGACATCTGCCTTGAAAGATGGCAGGCTGAATGAAAGGAGTAACTATGAACAAGAAGATAACGGCTTTGATTTGTACAGCTGCTATGCTGCTTGTTTCCGGCTGTTCCGATCAGAACGGCTCGAATGATTCACCTGTGCAGACAGAAAGCTCTGCCGACAGCGTAGACAGTGTGAGCAAAGCGGAAACAAGCGACAAACCTGACAACGAAACAATAATCGACAGCCTTAACAACGGAATAATAATCGACGAGGTAAGCGGAAATGTCTACAAAAACGAGCGTAACGCCAATCCCATTTCGCCGAGTATATTCTGCGCCGATCCCACCGCAGTGGAATATGACGGAAGGCTTTACGTTTACGGCACGAACGACCAACAGCAGTCGGAAGAGGGAACAAAGAACGACTACGCCCATATCAAATCGCTTGTGGTATTTTCCACCGATGATATGGTGAACTGGATATACCATGGCAGGATAGAAGTCGACAAAATAGCGCCGTGGATAACAAATTCATGGGCACCGTCAATTGCTTCCCGCGTTGAGGAAGACGGTCTTACGCACTTCTATCTGTACTTCTCCAATGCCGGCGGCGGTGTGGGAGTTATTACCTCCACCGACCCGGTAGGTCCGTGGACTGACCCTCTCGGCGAACCGCTGGTTTATCAGAATATGCCGGGGCTTGAGAATTGCCCTGCGCCGTTCGATCCGGGCGTATGCATTGATGAAAACGGCACAGGCTGGCTTACTTTTGGCGGCGGAAATGCTGCAGACGGCGGTGTTGTACATACCAATGTGCCTAAGGTAGCACGTCTGGGTGCGGATATGCTTTCGTTTGACAGCGAGTTCGTTTCTATTGACGCCCCGTATTTCTTGGAGGCAAGCGAGCTGAATTACATCGATGGCACCTATTATTACACCTACTGCAACGACTGGCAGAACCGCAACAAGTGGGATCGCAAGGACATTCCTGAGCCGCCTACATGCAGTATGGCATACATGACCACAAAAACTCCCCTTGACGCAGACAGCTGGGAATACAAGGGTGCATATTTCTACAATTCCGGTCAGAATGCCAACGGCGAATCCGGAATGCGCTGGGGCAACAATCACACGCATTTCTGCGAGTTTCAGGGAAAGAACTACATTGTCCACCACACGCTCCTTCTTGAAGAACTGACAGGCGGCACAGCAGGTTACCGCAGCATTATGGTTGATTATCTCCCGATGAATGCGGCTGACGGAGAGATCCCGATAACTGCCGCAACGCGTCAGGGCGTATCTCAGATAAAGCTTCTTGACCCCTACGCTGAAAACAGCGGCGCAGTTATGTTTACGTCTGCCGATATAGGGTACACAGATGGTAACGACCCTGCCGCAAAGAGCAAGGCAAACGGCTCATGGATCTATGTAAGAGGTGCGGATTTCGGTTATGGCGCTTCCGCTTTCACCGCTGATGTTAAAGGCAAGGGCAGAATCGAGGTTCGCCTTGACAGCATTTCCGGCAAGGCAGTATCTTACATTGAATTTGACAACGCTGATTATGCTAAGGTTCGTTCTACTGAATTCAGTAAGTTTGACGGCAGAAATCACAATATCTATCTGGTATTTTCCGGTGCGGATATTGAACTGAGATCGTGGCAGTTCACAAAGGGCAATGAGGAACTCCGTCCCGAGGAGAACATCTCAGATACCGAGATAAAGTACGAAACTCTTATACTTACCGGTCAAGCTGCAAATCCCGGTCCAAGTCCGTCGGCATATCTCGAAATGACCGGTGACGGTGAGTATTCCGTGAAGTCCACCTCATTTGAAAAAGAGAGCGAGTTACTTAACTTCGGTTTCATCAACGTTGACCCTGACGCAAAATACAAGGTGCTTGTCAAGTCCGTAGGTCTTGAAACGGAAAACGGTATCGTTGAAGTTCCTGTAAACGCAGAGCTTGACCCGACAAACGGCTCCGCAAATGGGCTTGCTAACGGCTGGATGGGCGCTGAGATAGGTTCCGTGGTTTACGGCACCAAGGAATGCGGAATAGTTGCCGCAAAAACCACTGTCGACTGGATAGGCTACCGTTTTGCGCTCATAAAAAACGGTGAGGAAATTCCCTTTACATCAATAACCTACAATCTTGAAATAAGTGGGCTTATCCTTGATTAAGGTGAGAAAATCATAATTTGGGAGGATCTTCAATGAACCGTGTTTCTGCTGTTAAAATTATAGGAAGCATAGGATTGGTTATTTCAATGTTATTAAACGGATGTACCACAAATAGTATTACGGATAACAATGTGTCCGGAAACGACCTTACCGCAACGGAGGTTATCCGGCTCATGGGCAACGGAATAAACCTCGGCAACACGCTGGAGGCATACAATCACAAAAGCTATGTGGAATTAGGGGTAGACCCCACTTCCTTTGAAACGCTATGGGGACAGCCCGTCACCACAAGGGATATGATAGACGATATGAAAGCTATGGGCTTCGATACTCTCCGCATTCCTGTGGCATGGACCAATGGCATAAATTACGAGAGCGGAGATTACACCATTGACGAGCGGCTCATGAACCGTGTCGATGAGGTAGTCAATTATGCTCTTGACGCTGATATGTATGTTATACTGAATGAACACTGGGACGGAAGCTGGTGGGGAATGTTCGGCTCCGCCGACGAGGCAGTTCGTGAAAAAGGAATGGCACTTTATAAGTCCATGTGGACGCAGATATCCGAGCATTTTTCCGATTATTCCTACAAGCTGATATTTGAATCTGCAAATGAGGAACTTTGTCACAGACTCAACGATAGCGACGTCACCGGAACAGAAGGAGTTCTCAGCGAGGACGAATGCTACGAAACAACGAACAGAATTAACAGCGAATTTGTTAAGCTGGTACGTTCGACCGGCGGCAAAAATGCAGACAGATTCCTGCTTATCGCAGGGTACAACACCGACTTCAGGAAAACATGCGATGACAGATACCAAATGCCGGAAGACACTGCAAAGGACAAGCTTCTGCTTTCAGTACATTATTACACGCCGTGGGACTATTGCAGTGACAGCAATGCAAAACGGTGGGGAACTCCCGGCGATTACGAGGAGCAGAATTCCCTTTTTCAGATGCTGACTAAATTCACAGACCAGGGATACGGCGTGGTTATAGGCGAATATGCCGTTATGGGTGCGGCGAATAAACCCGATAGGGATAAGTTTTACGCCAATCTTCTGGATAACTGCGACCTGTATAATTACTGCCCCGTCCTCTGGGACTGCAGCGATTTTTACAAAAGGGCCCTCAGAAAAACTACCGATGAAAACATAGCAAAGCTGTACAGCGACAGGCGCGCTTCGACCGAAGAAGGCAAGGATTATTCCGAGATTCAGTCTGCCGCAAGGGAGAGAATGGACAAGTCAACAAAGGCGGCTGAAGACGAATTTATGGCGGGCGTATCCATTCCGGCTTCTGATGATACCGCAGTGGCATGGATAATGTACCAGAGTCTTGATTCTTCAGTTCAGTACTGTGTCGGCAACAAGTACGACCCGACGGATATGACCTTGGGTATCGTTGCAAACAATGCTGTGATAACCGGTGAGGGAACCTACACCGTCAGTCTGGATTTCTCAAATTGCGGTATTCCAAAGGGAGTGCTTTTCTCGGCTCTCGGGATTTACAACGGCGAGAAGTTCTTCCCGGATTATACTATCTCTATTGATGAGGTTAAGGTAAACGGCGAAGTCCGTGAGCTATCCGGCAAGGAATATACCTGTTCCGACGACGGTAACTGCACGAGAGTAAACCTCTATAACCAGTGGGTAACATCTATCCCCGATGACTGCAGATACGCCGATGGCGACAAATCCGGTCTGTCCGCGACTGTTCTTCCCGTCAAAGACAATGAGATACTTTCGACGCTGGAAATAACATTTACTTATTCAGCGCCATAAATCAGATTAACTGTGATATTCAAAATCAAAACCGACGGATTCCACCAGCACAGTGATCCGTCGGTTTATGTGTAAAGGCATTGGAGGAACCATTATGAATTATACAAAATCAGTTGAAAAATGGGGCGTTTTCGAGTTTTGCTCCGAGGGAACCACCGCTGGCAACCCATTTCTGGAACGCAGTATCACTGCGCTATTTGAAAGCGATTCCGAGCGCAAAACCGTAAATGGTTTTTACGATGGTAACGGAATATACAAAGTAAGATTCATGCCATCGTTTGAGGAAGAATACCATTTTACGGTCTGCGGGAATTTTTCTGACAGTAAATACGAAGGAACTTTTTCTGTCACGCCGCCGTCGGAAAATAATCACGGCTGCGTAAAGGTACATAACAAATATCATTTTCAGTATTCCGACGGAACACCTTATTATCCTGTCGGCACGACCTGTTATGTATGGAATCTGCAAAGCGATGACCTTATCGCACAAACTCTTGAAACTCTGAAAAATTCCCCGTTCAACAAGATACGTTTCTGCGTATTTCCTAAAAGCTACTGCTACAATTCACGTGAGCCGCGCTCCTATCCATACGAGGGTACTCCGGTTGACGGAAGTGCTATCACCGAGGACAATGTGTGGGGCTACACTCCGGACTCCAAGGGCAACAACTGGGATTTCGAGAGATTTAACCCCAAGCATTTTCAGCATATTGAATACTGTATCACCGAGCTTCAAAAGCTGGGTATTGAGGCAGATATTATCCTCTTTCACCCGTATGACCGCTGGGGCTTCTCAACAATGACACCGGAGCAAAACGAACTTTATCTGAAATACACAGCGGCAAGGTTTTCGGCTTTCAGAAATGTATGGTGGTCATTTGCTAATGAATATGACCTGATAAAAAACAAGAGCATTGAGGACTGGGAACAATATGCGCAGATAATCGTAGAAAGCGACCCGTATGATCACCTGCGATCAATACATAACGGTAATCTGTTTTACGATCATACAAAGTCATGGATAACGCACTGCAGTATTCAGCGTTCTCCGGAGGGAACATCCGAGTGGAGAAAAAGCTATGGCAAACCGATAGTAATTGACGAAATGCTATACGAGGGAAATATCCAGTATGCGTGGGGCAATATTTCGCCGCAAGAGCTTGTTCGGAGGTTCTGGGAAGCACTTTGCCGCGGCGGCTACGGTGGTCATGGCGAAACCTACATAGACGATAAGGCGGTATGGTGGTCTCATGGCGGAGAGCTTAAGGGTGACAGCCCGGAAAGAATAGCTTTTATGCGAAAAATACTTGAGGAAGCTCCTGACGGCGGATTGCGACCCAAAAACATGGAATGGGACGAGCTATGTGTGGTTCCGGAAGATGAAAATCTAGCTGATGAAACCGGTTATCACCTGTTTTATCACGGGATTTCGCGTCCGGGATTCAGATATTATCATATTGACGATAATAATTTATACACTGTCGACATTATAGACACATGGAACATGACGGTTGAGAATGTCGGAAGTTTTAAGGGACGTTTCAGAATTGATTTGCCCACAAGAGAGTATCTTGCGGTTAGAATTAAGAAAGCTGAGAATGGGATAGAATAATGTTCGCCCCGATATGTTTAGTTCTGAAAAAAGAACTGTGTAAACGCGAATAATCCCGAAAAATATAGAGTAACATACGCAATCCTAATGGCAAGCACACAAAACACATCATCCAGCAAAGGAAAATATCTGCAATACGTCAAAGTATTATCTAACAGACCGCAACGTAACACGGAAAATAAAACTGTACTCTGCGGGTATACTTGCTTAGAGGACGATATTTTCGGTGAAGTGGAGAGTTTGCTATGTATGAGTTATTCAAAGAAGCCGTGCTTGCTTCAGGACTTGATGTTCTAAATCAAACCTTGGATGTTACGGAGGATGACTACTGTCGAATTAAGAGTGCCTTTTTGCCGGTGGCAAGTTATGAGCAATTCATTTCAAAAGCAGCAGATGGGCTGCGGTCAGATGCTGGAATTGATCGTTGCATAACACACTGTGTTCTTAATCACAAATGAGTAAAGCTGTAGCTGGCAGACGGGACATAAATTTAAGCCCACTCGGTGAACTTCAGTATGAAAACAATCTGTACGCCGACAGCATATATCAAAGGCTGATGACGAGCTTCGAAACAGTGAATGTGAATATGGACATACCACCTAAAAAAGTGGACATATCTACATACCAATCGTTAAAAGGTTTAGCCTGAGAAAATCAAACTGGCTCTGCAGCGACCGTTTTGAGATCGTTGCAGAGCCTTCTTTCGTTAAATTGTATCGATAAATCCCATTAAATAAAGACTTTCGGATAAAGAAAACGGACACCAATCTGAAGTGAACCCCAAAGTTTAGACAAAAATGTATTAAGTATTTTGAGAATGAGTTCGGAATTGTACCGGGCTCATTCCTTTTAGTTTGAGAGAAATTCTTTCATTGTTGTAGTAATGAATGTATTTCTTCAATTCATCAATGAAAGCGTTAACGCTTTCAAATTTTTCGCCATAAAACATCTCAACCTTAAGCCTGCCGAAGAAGTTTTCCATTGCACCGTTGTCCATACAGTTTCCTTTTCTGGACATACTTTGCTTAATGTTGTGTTCAGCTAATAGGCGTTGGTATTCTGTGTGCTGATACTGCCACCCTTGATCTGAATGAAACAACGGAGTTGCACCATCAGGCAGTTTGCCAAACAAGCCATCGAGCATTTCTCTGACTTGTTCCAGATTAGGACTTAATGAAATGGAGTAGGAAATAACCTCTCGGTTGAATAGATCCATCACAGGAGACAGATAAACCTTTGTATCACAAACATTGAATTGAGTTACATCTGTCGTCAGCTTCTCAAATGGTTTTTCTGCCTTGAAATCTCGCTTTAAAAGATTTTCTGCAATCTTGCCAACCTCGCCTTTGTACGAATTGTATTTTCCGTTTTTGCGTTGTTTACCTTTCAGACCGAGCAACTTCATCAGCTTAAAAACGGTTTTGTGGTTGATCACATACCCCTTTTTACGCATTATCATCAGTACTCTACGGTAGCCATATCTGCCTTTGTTGGCGTTGAATATAGCTGTTATCTCCTGCTTTTCACATTCGTATTTATCCTTGATTGGATGACTCAGATAGTAATAGAATGTGCTACGAGCCATTCCCGATATTTGCAACAGGTCTTTCAACGGATATCTTTGCCTTAGTTCAGAAATTATTTCCGCCTTTTCCCGTTCTTTCGCTCGTCCGCAAGAACTAAGGCACTCAGTTTTTTTAAGTATTCTATCTCCATTCTCAAACGTTGATTTTCGGCGATTAAATCTTCCTCGACCTTTTTATCCAGCTTCGGCGGTCTTCCTTTCCTTGTTCCGCTAGCGGAACAAGCCTTGCCTCGTCTTTCTTTCATAAGACCTTCGGCTCCTTCTTCCAAAAATATGCGTTCCCATCTTTGGACCATACTGGCTGCTGAGGCTTCTGACTGCCGTACAAGGCTATACTTTCTTGCCGTTTCTCTATATCCCATATGATGTTCCCGCATATCCATTATAACATTGACTTTGAATTCTGTCGAGTACGTTTTGTTTTTTCTTCCTGTTTTGCCCATAAAAATATGCACCTCCAAATGTGTCTAACTTTTGGGGTGCATATCAATCACGATACCCATTGTATCAAAATTGGTGTCCTGTTATGGTCGAGGTGACAGGACTCGAACCTGCGGCATCCTGCTCCCAAACGGACCTATGAAGGCAATTTCCGCTAAAAATAGCTTTTTCCGCCCCTTTCCGCTCAGAAAACCGCGCTCTTTAGCACTCTTATCTCCACTGTTTCCGAGTGCTCCAAAACGATAGGTGGTCTGTTATGTGGTCAACAGGGATTTCTGCAGAATAATACGCAATACACGCCTCTCGTTATCACGCGAGAGGCGTTCGCTTTTTATATGGTTATTATAACTCTGAACAGCAGCCTGTTTAAGTTAATTTTGTGCAGACTATTAGCCACCGGTTGCGCAGCAACCAAATATGGTGTATTATATTATCAATGAAACCGTTTTGGAGGGAAGTTTATGCCAAACGGCAGTTTTTCCAGTCATTATGTTCCGCGGTTGGTTTTGCGGAAGTTTAGTAATAGGCTTTGTACCTACAACATAAAAACCGGCGAGCTGCGCGAGAATATTGCCCCCGAGCATGCCTTTGCGCAAAACGCTCTTTATGACCACAACACTGAAAGAGCACTGAATACAAAAGTCGAATCGCAATTCGGCAACCTGCTTGCCAATATACTGCTAAAAGCCGACCATACGGTTTCTCTGAACCGTATGCAGCTATTACAGGTCAAAAAATTTCTGCTTGTTTCAGAATTGCGGACTATGCAAAATGAAGAATGGCTGCAAAAGGAACGGCAAATGAAGAATTTTTTTGCTCCCGACTTTAAAGAACGCCGTATGAATATTGGATGCGGACTGTTAATACTGTTTTGGATTCCGACGGTACACCTGCATCTATTCTGCAAAATTCCAATAAAACCTATCCGGCATACCGTTGGGCAAGCATTGTTAACAGCGGATATATTGCCTTCTGGGATGCGCCGGAAAGCGGGGATGAATTTGTCATTACCGATATCGGTATGACATCGGAAAACGAAAAAGACTGGGACGGCATCACAAGACATAATGATAAAAAGCTCTCGTGGCTGACAGACATATTAAACCGCACGACAAACGATGAAGAAAAAGATGTAATTGCAAGTTTAATAAAGTCGCTCATACATTTCAGTGAAAATTTCATGATGTTTCCGATTTCGGCTAGGAGAATGATCGTGCTCATCAATCCGTTCTATAAATTCAGATATGCAGGAATGAAATCTGGGTTGTCGTGTGTGCCTTTGACGGAGCTGACGGTGATCCCCAACGAAAGTCTTTTTGAGCCAAACCACAATTATTATGAGGCAACGAAAGGTGAACAAAACAGCGGCGTTTATTCGGAAAACGATCAATACATTTATAATATAAAGAAACTAGCTTCCGATGAAATACAGTATTGTAATGCGCTTTTTATGGACAGGATCAACGAATATCTGGGCTTTTCCTCACTCGACAGTGCATTCGGCAGTATAATCAAGTATAAACTGCTTAACGATCCGCCGTATACGCCGCGAGTAGATTATACACCACTTTACAGAATTATCGAAAAGCGATATTCCTGCAAATTGATTTTTCCCTATTGGTTTTTTCAGGAAATAGGCTATACTGATATTACATATTAAAAAACCTTCGGAGCACTGCGTTGTCTATGCAAAGGAGGTTTGCGAATATGAGTAATCGGAAAATCGATTATGAGATGGCAGACTATTTTCGGAGCATAGTGGACAAATCGGGTCTTTCGCAGGAAGAGTGGGCGACGCGTTTAGGTGTTACGCCCCGCTCGGTCGCCTATTATTGCTCCGGACAAAGAACGCCGTCGGCCAAAAGACTTTTGCTGTTTCAAAAAATTGCCGAGAGTCTTTGAAAAAAACAGCGTCCCTACGGGTGAACAGGCCCACAGGGATGCTGTTTTTTGAACCGACGGTTCATAGTGCGCTCCTCTTTTATGTGCGATAATGTGTATATCACTTATAAAGGAGGGCATCAAAATGTCAAAGTACAAAACGGTCAAAGTATGGAACAAGGTTTTCGGGAACCGTGAAACCGTTTTCGACTATGCCGGTCGTGAAATGCGGAAGTCCGCCTGTGGAGATCCGCACAGCGCCTATCATCCGACACTTGACCACATCCGTCCGCTGTCGCTCGGCGGCAGTGATGTTGCAGGAAATATCGTCATTTGCCATCGTGATACCAACGCAGAAAAAACGGATAAATTCCCGCATTGGAAAACAAACAGCCAGCTGTTTCGCGCAGATCGCATAAAGGGCACACGCACGGATTACGAGATCATCAAGCTGTAAATGGGAGGATCGTATGTCGAAATATTGTTTCAACTACGATTCCGGCGAGTATGAAAATATCGAAAGAGACGGTTTCAGCATCGACCAAGGCGAATATGTGTATAACTGGGACGACAGTGCGTATCGCCGTGAAGAGGAGGAAGCCGAAGAAGAACGCCGCCGGAATGAAGAAGATTGATAAATAAACACTGTGTGAAAAATTGCTCCCAAGATCAATTCTTGGGAGCGATTTTTGTTTATGCGGCAACTCAAGCATCTGTATTTATAAAAATAATTGCAGTCAAAATTTGCACCGCAGTAGACAAAGAAAAAAGGGTTGAATAAAAGCCGAATTAAATTCTTAAGGTAAACGATCCATTTGTTAATTCAGAACACTCGGCAGATGTCCAATCCATTAACCCTTTTGCATTTTGATACAAGAGGCTTATATCAATTATTTTTGAGACACTTGAAAAAGATAACGACCGTGTCCCCGGAATATATTCTATATTAATTGCATCGGCAATTACTTGTGCCGAGAGACTTTTATTGTGTTTCTGGTATACTTTTATTGGTTCTATTGTGTCGGAAACTCCGAGAATATAAAGCAAGGGATTAGACTCATAGGATATCTTTTTGAAATTCTCTTCCAGCAAGTCGAATAATTTATATTTTTCGTAAAGATCACGTGTTTCAGCTGATTGTTTAAAAATGTTGTGCGATAAAATGCAATCAGATATATATGAGAAGATGGTGAGTTGTTCACTGCAAAAATGTCGATTTCGATAGTAAAAATCACTGAGGTTTTTCGTTACATTTTCTTCATTCAGCGAAGAAATATAGGCCAGCATATAGTTTTTTATCATTCTATCGTAAAAAAGCAATCCGCCAACTATCCCGTGGTCTACACGTTTTCGTTCATTGATGCAATAATTCATATATCTTGTGATGATTCGACTTGGATATTGATGTTCGGCAATTTTGCTACCATTTGAAAAACGCAATTTAGGATAACCGGAAACTGTGTTGTTTCGCTGAGTTAACTCCATAAGCAGAGCATGCTCCAAATTAGGAGTATTGTTTCGTCCTGAATGAGAAAAGGAGAATGCGCCTAATTGAGAAAACGGCGACAAATTTATGCCCAACTTCCTTTTGATTTCTTTAAGGGCTTGATATTCTCCTGAATGGCAACACTTGTAGTGAGTATATCTTTGACCTGGAATAGGAGCTCGTTGTGGATATTGTATGGTGCAATCTTCTTTCTCTGTAACGCTATATCTGTAATCATGATACAAATATGTTAAGAACCATAGATATGCAAACGGAAAATGTTTTACACTTACAAGGGAAAGCGGTGTAAAACTATTAATACAATTCTCGATTAGCAATCCTAAAAAGAACCCCGAAACAGTATGTATCGCTCTTTCCGCAAGCAGTTGATATTGCTCTTCAAAACGATACGATAGCACAGATTCTTTCCTGCCGGCTGTAAAATAATTAGTTATAAATCTATCGGCTGTTTCCGGGTTAAGAAGCAAGGGCAGTGCTTTTTCGCCGTTTTCAAAATATTGTTTTATAAATTTACTTGAAGCTTCGCCACAAAAGATGTCTGTAGTTGCTATATCATTTCTGTAATAGTTCCAATCAATTCCGTTCTCATGAGAAATTGTTTGATTGATAAAGTCGCAATATCTCATACTATATCTCCTTAAAGTTTCAATGTGCTTAAAGCACATTCATTATACATCAAACATATGAAAAGATCAACTCAACCATTTAAATAACGCTGAAATCGCAGTATTTCTATGCCGAAAACTGTTGAAGTTCGTCAGAGATTGTGATATAATTGCCACTAGTAATACAATGTACTTACTATAACTACTTATGAGGTGTAATACAATGGCCGCAAGCTATAAAAAATTATTCAAGCTTTTAATCGACCGTGATATGAAAAAGAAAGAACTTGCCAAGAAAGCCGGCATCAGCATCGCTACCATCACCAAGATGGGCAAAGACGGTGCCGTTGTCAGCAGTGAGGTTCTTGTAAAGATATGCTCAGCCCTTGATTGCACTATGGATGATATAGTGGAGATAATTGAAAAATAAAAGAAAGGTATTTTATAATATGTTACATGATGGGCTGTATGAGCGAATTATCAATAAGAGATTAGAAACAGAGCTCTCCGTTACGGACAAGCTTTCTACTACTGTGCCCATTGATAGTGCTGAGGCGTCCAAAGTGCTGGCAAAATATATTGCCGAAGTTGTAGAAAAAGGGCTTGATAATGTTGCTGACAATGGCGGTGACGTTAGCTCACAAGTGGCTCTTGCAAACCGTATTATTTCTACGATTATCACCGAAACAAAAGAAAACGAACTTGATGAAATGACGGTTGCAGAGCGGGCCGAGCAGCTACTCGCACTCTTTGACAAAAAGAACAGCATTTTATCCCTCGATGAAAAGGCAGCGATTATTCGTCCTGAAACATCTATTGCGCAAAGCTCGCTATTTACTGGTGCAATCCACGAGCCGCAGATGTTTACCGAGCTCAAGAAGGAAATTATATCCTGTAACCGTATTGATATGCTGGTATCCTTCATTAAATGGAGCGGACTGCGCTTAATAATGGATGAGCTTACAACCTTTACACAAAACGGCGGTGAACTCCGCATTATTACAACCTCTTATATGGGAGCGACCGATGTAAAGGCAATCGAAGAACTCCGCAAACTTCCTAACACAAAAATCAAGGTGAGTTATGACACCAAACGCACCCGACTTCATGCGAAAACGTATGTTTTCTATCGGGATACCGGTTTTACTACGGCGTATGTTGGTTCGTCGAATCTATCTAATGCTGCCATTTCTAGCGGCCTTGAATGGAACGTAAAGGTTACAAAGAAGGACCTGCCGGAAACGATTGACAAAATTGAAGCCACCTTTGAAAGCTATTGGAATTCCAATGAATTTGAATATTACAACGAGGATCAAAAGGAGCGTTTAGCACGTGCACTAAAGTCCGAAAAATACTTTGACAGTAATAATGCCGAAGTGTATACGATGGATATCACTCCATATTCCTATCAGCAAGAAATTCTTGATAAGCTGGAAGCAGAACGCAAGGTTCGCGGCTATCACAGAAACCTTGTTGTCGCCGCCACAGGTACCGGAAAGACGGTGATTTCTGCGCTTGATTACAAGCGTTTCCGCAAGCAAAACCCGGATAAGCCTTGCCGACTTTTGTTCGTGGCTCATCGTGAAGAAATTCTGAAACAAAGTATGTACACCTTTCGTGCCGTACTGAAAGATGCAAACTTTGGGGAGATGTTTGTAGGCAGCTATAAACCGGAAAGCATAGACAATCTTTTTATATCTATTCAAACTTTCAACTCGCAGAGCTTCACAGATAAAACGTCGCCGGATTTTTATGATTATATTATTGTCGACGAGTTCCACCATGCTGCCGCACATACATATCAAAAGCTCTTATCCTATTATAATCCGCAGATTCTTCTCGGTTTGACGGCAACGCCCGAGCGTATGGACGGAAAGAGCATTTTGCCGTATTTTAGTAATCGTATTGCTGCCGAAATTCGTTTGCCCGAAGCTATTGACCGTAAGCTCCTGTGTCCGTTTCAATATTTTGGCGTAACTGATACGGTTGATCTGGATCACTTAAAATGGGCAGCCGGAGGTTATGATAAAGGCGAACTTTCGCGAATTTATACACTCAGCGGTATAACGGCAAACCGTCGCGCCGACTTGGTGGTTTCTTCATTGCTCAAATATGTTACCGATATTGATGATGTAAAGGGGCTTGGATTTTGCGTAACGGTTGAACACGCAAAGTTTATGTCTGATTATTTTAATGCCCGCGGAATTCCGTCGATGTTTCTGACCGGACATTCGCCGGACGAAGAAAGAAAAGAAGCAAAGGCCAGACTTGTAAAAGGCGAAGTGCGGTTTATCTTCGTTGTTGATATCTACAACGAAGGTGTGGACATCCCTGAAGTCAACACGGTTTTATTCTTGCGCCCAACAGAATCTTTGACAGTGTTTTTACAGCAGCTTGGACGTGGACTGCGTTTATCCGAGGATAAAGAGTGCCTGACTGTACTTGATTTTATCGGACAGGCAAACAAAAAGTATAATTTTGAAGATAAGTTTGCAGCTCTACTTTCCAACACCACACGAGGCGTAACACGTGAAATTAAGTATGGGTTTATTTCACTTCCAAAGGGATGCTATGTTCAGCTTGAAAAGAAGGCAGCAAGATATATTCTTGATAATATTCGCGCATCTTATGGAAACAGCACAGGTCTTGTTGCACGTATAGCAACCTTTGAAGAAGATACCGGCCTAAAACTTACTCTCGAAAACTTTCTTGACCACTATCGTTTGGATCCTCGCTCAATCTATAAATTTGCTTCTTTTTCTCGTCTGTGCGCACGTGCAGATATAATTGATAATTTCGAGGAACCGATTGAAGAGGTAATGTCAAAAGCACTCAGCCGTTTTGCTTGCGTTGATTCAAGACGGTGGATTGCATTTATGCTCCGTATCTTAACAAATCCCGGCTATCCCGACTTTGCAAAGCTCACGGATATAGAAAAGCGTATGTTACGGATGTTCTACATAACAATGTGGGGAAAAGCAATCGAAGATTGGACCGCAGAGGAAGTATCAGAAAACATTCACGTACTTTTAAACAGCCCGACGATGCTTTCCGAACTTATCGCACTGCTCAGATATAACTATAATCGCATTGATTTCATTGATGAGCCCGTTGATCTCGGATTTGACTGCCCACTGGATCTGCATTGCTCATACACTCGTGAACAGCTGCTTGTAGCAATGGATTTTATGAAACCCAGTATAGTCCGTGAAGGTGTTAAATGGCTGCCGGATAAGAATATCGATGTATTCTTTATAACGCTGAACAAATCCGATAAAGATTACTCACCGACAACCATGTATCAGGATTATTCCATCAACGAAACTCTATTCCACTGGCAGAGTCAAAGCACGACCAACGCAGAAGGCAAAGTCGGTCAGCGCTATATCAACCACCGCAAAAACGGCAGTAAGGTTCTCTTATTTGTGCGTGAATTCAAGAACGATATTTACGGAAACACTGCGCCATACACTTATCTTGGCACAGCAAATTACGTTTCGCATAACGGTTCAAGACCGATGAATATAACGTGGAAATTAGATGACCCCATCCCCGCAAAATACCTGAAGAAAACAAACAAATTGGTGGTTGGATAATGACAGAAGTAGTGGCCGCTCTTATATGGGATAAAGATAAATTTATGATTTGCCAACGCCCGGCGCATAAAGCCAGAGGCCTTTTGTGGGAATTCGTCGGCGGTAAGGTGGAACCGGGCGAGACGAAAGAACAGGCGCTTATCCGCGAATGCCAAGAAGAACTTGCCGTGACGCTTTCTATTGGTGATGTATTTATGGATGTCGTTCATGAATACCCGGATTTGACAGTGCATCTAACCTTATTCAATGCAGCTATCCTTGAAGGCATCCCCAAAAAGCTTGAACATAACGATATAAAATGGATCACACCAAGCGAAATTTCAAATTATGAATTCTGTTCGGCGGATGTAGAGATATTGAAAAAGATAACAGATGTTTTTCGTAATGATTAAGAATTTGGTGAATGATCCGATATTCCGCGCAGGGAAATCGGAGATTGCGTCAAAAGAAGATTTGCATGTGGTACAGGACTTGCTTTATACGCTTATAGTGCACAAAGATGGCTGTGTGGCATGGCGGCAAATATGATCGGTGTAAAGAAACGCATCATCGCTTTTCTCGACGGGAGTGGACGAGTTTCTACATATACAGTGAGGCTAAATTCAGAGATTATTAAAAAAGATGGTACTTACAGCACCGAGGAAAGTTGCCTATCTCTTCTCAGTGGGCCTCGTCCTTGCAAACGCTATAAATCCATCAGGGTTAAGTATAAGAACTTAAAACTGCAGACTCGCATCAAGACCTACACAAGCTGGACGGCTGAGATCATTCAGCACGAAATCTATCATTGTAATGGAATATTAATTTAAATTGGAGGTTCAATAATGGCACCTAGAAAGAAAATTGCCCAATCCTTGACGGCATATCAATGCAGAATTTCACCTAAATATCGCACCGAAAACCTTTTGATTTCATCAGAAGAAAGCAAGGCAACCATCAATTTATTTGAATTATTGAAAAAATATTTTGAATATATAAAAACCAGCAAGGTTGACGCATATACCAACAGAACAATTCTACTAGAAGGCAAAGCTGAGGAGGGGGTTGTTAATGATTCGGTCCAACGATTGGTTATCCATCCTAAAGCAGGCAAGGCAAACGAAAACTTTACCGTTGTTGAGCATACAACAAATAAGATTACAGTGTTTTCAGGAGAGAACAATTCCGCAATATACGGCCATAATGTATTCTGCTATCAAAAAGGTGAAGAAAATGTACTAATTTTTCATCGTCATGGGCAAAGTGGTTGTAAAACTGCGTTTCAGAATACATTCAATGGTTTTTTAGCGCAACAGGGTTTAGTTTGTCATTTGGAGGTAATGGTTTCCAATGGTATGTTCGAAGGGCGCGAAAGATATGTGCCAGAAAAATTAAGCCTCTTGACTACATACTCTGATATTTCTAGCGATGCTGCAGATAATATTGGAAAGAAAAAACGCAAAAAAGTTGAGCAGGAAGTAATTATATCTTTGAACGCACCTCGTGCTGGAAATGTTGTTGCTTTTTTGCGTGGAATCACAAAAAAGCAACCGTCTATAGATGAACTTAAATCCGTCTTGGTTAAAGATGAGTACCCATATCAATTCGATGACGCAAAATTGACTTTAAAATTTGGGCAAGTAAGAAGGAAAATCAGTTTATCGGAATTTTCTGGATTAATCGCTGAATATGATATAACTGATGACTTAGAATATTATGCGGATGGCACGATACAAAAAGATAAGTTGTATGCTCTTGCTGATCAGTACGCGTTATCCTTTTTTGAGGAATAAGAGGTTACGATTATGAAGCTATGGCAGATTATTTGTTTAATAGGATTACTTCTGATAATTGTTTTTAATCCCAAAATACAATTGACGAGAATATTTGTAGAACAGTTTAAGGTTTATAAAAATGATAAGACACACAAAATTTCTATGTTTGATATTTTATCGTTTTTAATTGCTCCAATATGTATTTCGATATTAACGTCCGTTTCACTGCCGTATGAAAAAGTTGCAACTTCAGCAGGGACAATAATGACTGTCTTCTCTATTGTCGCAACATTGCTTTTGTCTTTTTTAGCATTACTTGTAGACAAAAGCACTACTAATCAAAAAGAAAAAGAAGTAATAGATCAGACCTTTGTTACTATATCTGTAGATATAGTATATTCAATTTTTGTCGTTATGCTATTTGTGCTTCCTGACTTTATTGAATTTACAGATATAATTGAAAAAATATTTGTAGGTGTAGTTGCATTTTTAATTATAAAAATTCTTTTAAATGTATTTATGATTTTAAAGCGCGTACATGCTATTTTAAGTAATACTGGTAATAGCAAAAAATAAGTTGGCTTTTATTCTGGACTTCCGCGCCAACCTGTGGTACTGTTGTGTACTGCAAAGGAGGTGCGGATATGGCACAGATGAGTTTAGAAGAATTGTACCGCGGAGAAGGCGTGGGAGAAAAGTACGGCATTATGGGAGAAGTAATAAAAGACTTCCTCCAAAATGGGCGTCCGTCGGAACACGACGAGCGTACTTGGCTTGATATGTTGCTTGTAAAGCATGCGCTGATTGCGGCAGAGAAAATAAAAAATGAGGGCGACACGGTGTCGGGTATGACCGATAGCGTGCCGCCCTCTTCCTATGTGAGGTGGAATGAGCATGACAATACTTGAAGATCTGTATTACGGAAATATCGTTCCGTACGAGCGGTACATAAGGCACGGCTCACGGGAAGAAAAAGTTCTGAAACTGCTCTGCCGAAATGAAGAAAGCCTTACTAAAAATCTGAATAACCGACAGAAAGAAATATTTAATAAATTCACTGACTGCCAAAAGGAGCTGAGCGGAATCACAACCCGTCAGGCCTTTGCCGACGGGTTCAGCTTGGCAGTGCAGATTATGGTTGAAGTTATGGGCCGCACTGAAACGGAAGAAGAAATGTAATTCTTATCTGCCGCGGTGCAGTTAAAACCTACACCGCAAAAAACAAAGAAAACAGTATTCCCAAAAACGGCTGAAATATTCACATAACTGTTCAAAACCTTGACAAAACTTTCGCTATGTGTTATACTTCGGACAGTTAAGGACAACTGAATAAGTAAAAATCCAATTTTGAGTTTCGGACTCGCACTTACATAATCTCCGATGCAATGTCGCATCGTGATTTGTAGTGCGGGTCTTTTTGTTTTGATCCGCCGAAAACTGTTTGGAGGGTTAAATATGAAAACACCAATCTACAAAAGCTATGAAGATCTGCCGCTATACTTAAATGCCGAAACAATTTCAAAAGCTCTCGGCATTGCTATCTCTTCGGCATACGAGCTGATGCAGAAAAAAGATTTCCCGACATTCAAGGTAGGCAGTCGCAAGCTCGTTGAAAAAGAAAAGTTCCGCAAGTGGGTGGACGAACATTCGGGAGGCGGTAAATGAAATACAATCGCTATCCGAAACGGGACGCACTAAAGGATTATTTCCCCGTGCCGAATGAAATATTTTGTTTGGGACTGAGCAGCGGTGAGATTGCTGTCTATGCGTATCTGCTCCGATGTGAAAATCGAAAAACCTTTCAGTGCCATCCAAGCTACAAAACGATTGGCAACGCTGTCGGTATGAGCAAAAACACCGTCAAGAAATATGTAGACAGCCTGATTGAAAAGCAACTGATTACTGTCGAGCCAACCTCAGTCATTACCCAAAACGGAGAAAAGCGCAACGGAAATTTGCGCTATACAATCCGCCCGATTGCGGAAGCATTAGAGCAGTATTACGAGCAACAGCTGATACGGTTGTGCGAAGAAGTTCGGCGTCAGGCGGCTTTGAAAAAACTCGCCGAATTTGACCGCAAACACGGGGGATCGGCGGTTTAACGGCAGTTTTACGGCTCGTCCGAAAACAAGCAGGAGAAAGCGAGGGGTTGCCTTGCTTTTCCCTCGCAGGGAACCGCGGACGGCAACGCCGACCGCATAAGGGTTTGTACGGCTTTTGCAATCCGGTTACGAAACCGCAATTTAGGGGTTGCTCGAATTTTAACCTCGCTGATTTAGGGGTTGCGAATTTTACCGCAAATTTAGCTGGATATTCCGCCATGTATGTGGTATTGTGTTGTACTGCGAAAGGAAGTGATACTATGGCAAAACGAAGACCGTCGGGAGACGGTATGGTGCGCAAGCGCGAAGACGGAAGATGGGAAGGCCGCATCGTTGTCGGTCACAAAAAGAACGGCGATCCGATTCACCGCTATGTGCTTGCCCGAACACAAAAGGAGTTAATCGTAAAGCTCCACGACTGCATCGAGATGTACCGCGATGCCGACCTCACCGAAGAATGCAATATGACGCTCGGCGAATGGCTCGACCGATGGATCAATGAATATATGATTTTCACGATTCGTGAAAGCACGCTTGATTCTTACAAAGCGATGATTAAAAATCAAATCAAACCGTATCTTGGCGACAGACCTTTGTCGGCGCTGACCACGCAGGAACTTCAAAAATTCTATAACACCGTCAAAAAGAAAGGTCGGGTGAAACCTGACAGGCTACACGGTACAGAGCTTGCCGACAGTATGGTGCGCGGTATTCATATGATGCTGCACGAAGCACTCGATATGGCGGTGCGCCTACGGCTGATTGTTAAAAATCCAACGGTCGGCACAACGATTCCCAAAAACAATTATCCGCCGAAGCAGATACTCAATGACGAACAGCTTGAGCGATTCATGCAGCGCATCCGACAGGATGAGCGGTGGTACGATTTCTTCTACACCGAGCTGACCACAGGACTGCGGCGGGGTGAAATCTGCGGACTGAAGTGGGAGGACTTCGATGCGGAAAACGGAAAGCTGAAAGTGAGGCGCTCGGTTGCTAAAAGGAAAGGCGGCGGATTGAATATCGGCGAAACCAAAACCGAGACGGGAACGCGCACGATTGTCCTGCCGCCGAGCACTGCGGAACTTCTGCGGAAGCGAAAAGAAACGGCAGTCAGCGAATGGATATTCCCGAATATCTATGAGCCCGAAAAACCGATGCACCCCGACTATGCTTACCACCGATTAAAAACACTGTTAAAACAGGCTGAGCTTCCGCTGATTCGGTTCCACGATCTGCGCCACACCTTCGTAACGATGGCGTTAGAGAATGGTATGGACGTAAAAACGCTGTCGGCAACTATAGGCCATGTGTCATCAGCAACCACGCTGGATATTTACAGCCATATCACCGATACTATGCAAAGGCAGGCGGCGGTGCATATAGACCGCAAAATCGGTGGTACAAACGCGCAGATGCCCGTGGTAGTGCAAACACCCAAGGCAACGGCAAAACCGCCCGTAAACGCCCCGTGTGCGCCCACAGAGCCGCATCCTGAGCCGACACCGAGAAAGATACGAAAGAGCGGCACTGGATGCCTGTATCAGATCAATGACAACCTCTGGGAAGGCAGCTTCTTCCCAAGACTCCCCGGAGGCAAGCGAAAGAAATTCAACGTCTACGCCGAAACCCGCGAGCAGTGCGAAATCAAACTCGCCGAGATGATTGAAAGAATCAAAGCGGAGATCGCGGAAGAGAAAGCAAACCAAGAAAAATGCATTGTCAAGTAAAAGCGAATTTTACTTGACAATGCATTATAAAAATTATGTTTATCCTTTCTGAGAAATAGTTTTTATTTGGATGAAGAGCCACAACAGCGCTTGTACTTTTTTCCCGAGCCACAGGGACAAGGAGAGTTTCTGCCAATTTTACCAGTACGAATCGTAGCATATTCTCGAGTTCGCCACGCAATTAATTTTTTATCGATTTTTTCATGGTAGAAAGAAGCCCATATTGTTGCAGGCAAACTACCATTGGCTAATGTGGTGTTACCATCAGCATTATAATCAACAAAGCATATAAAATTATCGTTTGTAGGAGTTAATTCTTTACACTTTCTTCCGTCGTTATGGTAAACATTAATGTATAATGCATCAGCAGGCATGTCACCGTGTTTTTGAGGAAAAGTTGGTGATGCAGGGTTTTTAACAGTTAATAGCCAATCTATGGCTTGATCTACTATGGTTAATAAATCGTTGCGATTATTTGTGTCTGAGACAAATAAATTTGCTCGTAAGCGTTTTCGATCTTGTGTACTGGCATTTGCTATGTTGTTAATTTTAAATTTTGCGGAATTATAGTTTGGAAAACAAAAATATTTTACTTCATTAAGGTCGATATCTTCTGTTGAGGGTGGAAAAATAAGAAACTCTTTTCGGTCAATGATTTCAGAGCACACAACATCTATTTTCTTTGTGCCAGATATAATATCTAAAATATCTTGTTTTTGATATATAATCCAACCATTCATCATTCTAGGGTTGCTAAAAGAAAACAAATATTTGTTATAATCGGAATGAGTATTATAAACTAAAATTGAAAGAAGTGCCGCTATCTGAGCGAGATAACCTCTATCTGTGTTTTCAACCTCTAGTTCAATATTTAATTGATCAAGATTTCCGGTGTCACTTATACTTGAACAACATATCCCAGGAATACTTAATCTCATTGCAAGAATAGCAAATGGTATGTATTCGTTTTTTGTTTCGTCTATGCTAATTAAATGCATGTGAGCATTCATAAATGTGCTTAAAGCTAATAATACAGCGCTTGCAGTGTCGAAAGATCGATCGATGATTTTATCAAATTCATACAAAGCGATTTCTTTGGTCTTTGATATTCTCTGCTCGGAATAGGTAAAATATATTTTATCGACGGGATCTTTGTCAAGGCGTACTTTCCCATGGTTTATAGCATTTCTAATATTGACATCTATATTTCCTGCTAGTTGTGTGTAGCCATTGGAAGATATAGCATTTACTAATTGTCCGAGCGTATTTTGTGTAGAATAATCTTTCCCGATTCCTTGTCCAGTTAAGATAGCGATGACTCTTAAAAAGTTTGACAAACAACTTTCAAGAATTGACGTATAGGTAGGAAGTCTGTATAGTCTTGTTTTTAATTCTTGTGAAAGATTGAAATTTCCTAAATCACAAATAGTTTCTGAAATTTGACAAAAAGCATTGTATCCCATTGAAAAATAATTAAAAGTTTCTTCGTCTATTTTTAATTGAGAACTATGCGCTTGATACAGGGACTCCAGCAAAGAGGATACTTCAGTATAGACATTTTTATCCCAATAAGAGCAAGGTTCGGTATGTATCATTCTATGGAATATGTATATAAATTCTTTATTAATACTGGTAATTGAAGAATCAACATTGTGTTGCACTTCCGTTAATAATACTGAAGCCTCATATTCATTATAGTATTTATAATCGCAATATGAAATAAGCAAAGTATATCCCTCCTTTGGTGTAATCATAGATATTATAGCATATAACGGTCTTCGCAACAATAGAGAACAATATGAAAAAACCTCTGGAATCGCTTGATTCCAGAGGTTTTTTGGTCGAGGTGACAGGACTCGAACCTGCGGCATCCTGCTCCCAAAGCAGGCGCGCTACCACCTGCGCTACACCTCGATATTTTTATATCAACTTTTTTCTTGTATTTCTGTTTTCTTCCCTGCTTTGTCCGCCCTCTTGCGGTTCCCGTAATCTCTTCGGCTCAATAGTGAGCCTCGACATTCCGACCGCTGCGCCTAAAAACGCTCGCTTTTTCTGCCACCGGCAGCGCTCACGTTTTTTGCCCAAAGCAGGCGCGCTACCACCTGCGCTACATCTCGATACTGCAATTATCTGAATACAGCTTAAATATTATAGCATAATAAATTCCTCTTGTCAACTGCTTCAATTTGATTTTCATTTATGATTGTTGGGTTATCAATAAGGCTTGCATCCCCACCGTAGATTTTATTCCTTTTATCGGTTTTCGGGTCAATGGTGGATTTATCGAATACAAGCGATTTTTCGCCGTAATTTTCGTGTCCCATATCAGCTTTTGTGACTGCTATTGAGGGCATTGGGAAACCACCAAGCTTTAACGATTTACTTATCTTGTTCGCATAGATATTATGTACAGCTATAAGGTCGTTCTTTTCCTCGACAAGTTCAGAAAGGGAAAATTTTAATTTGCTTTCTGTTTCAGATTGTTCAGTTTCTTCAGAAAGTCCACTTCCGGAAGATTTTCCTCCACTAACACGTTCACCTCGTCCAGTAGATTTTTTGAGCCTATAATATCTGCCGCTTTGAGGACTGAATCTTTTGAATATCTGTCCATCATCAAATTTATTGTTTTGTAATAAAGCCTCGATTTCTCTTTGCGTGTATCCATCTCTTACTCCTTTCGCAATTATAACCGCTGGATCTTCGTTTTCGCTATGAATATTATAATCGTAATTTTCTATCTGATAAACTTCTGTTATTTGAAAGTCAAATCCATCGTCAGATAAATTATAACATACAATCTTAATTTTGTACACATCGTTTTTATTCGTTACACGAATAGCACAATCTTCAATTATTGCACTTGTATCGCCGTTCATAAATGCAGCTGTTGCACGCTTGTATTCTTCTTTTGTCAAAGCGTTTTTTTCTGCTTTTGAATATTTCACCCCACCGCTACTCTCCGTATCGGTGTTTTCTTTTACGCTGGTCATCTTAGCATGATTATCAACCGCCGCTGTCAAGGCATCTCTCCACAGTTTTTCGATCTTTTCAAGTGCCTTTACATCTTCGGATATCCGAGAGAAGAAGAACGTGCTGTAAGTGTACTCGATAAAATTTTTCTGAAATAATTCGTGTAAATTTCGGTCATTAAAAAAAATAAACCGCATTGTTATGCGGTTTAAACGGTATTTGGCTGGGATAGCGGGATTTGAACCCACGAGTGACGGAGTCAAAGTCCGTTGCCTTACCGCTTGGCTATATCCCAGTATAAACGAATGCCGCCGGCACTATAAGCCAGCGCAGGCGGCATTCGTTCTTAATAAATATGGGGTGGGAGATGGGACTCGAACCCACGATCTTCGGGACCACAATCCGACGCGTTAACCAGCTACGCTACACCCACCATAAATGGCACGCCACACAGGATTCGAACCTGTGACCTACCGCTTAGAAGGCGGTTGCTCTATCCAGCTGAGCTAGTGGCGCATGGTCTGCATTTTCATATTTATCAAAATAAATAAGTTTTCACTTTCGTGAAAACTATGGAGCGGGTGATGGGAATCGAACCCACACAACCAGCTTGGAAGGCTGGGATTCTAGCCATTGAACTACACCCGCATATTCATTAACTGCTTTAAAAGCACTCATCTCATTGACGCTTGTATATTATAACACAATAAAAATGAAATGTCAAGACTTTTTTGAAAATTTTTCGATTTTCTTTTACAGCTTAAAATTGCCGCCATTTCGTTACAATAAACGTCCCGTAAAGCAGATACATATTTTATTATTCGCCTCACATCAGATCCATCCCTGCCCTTTTAGCGAGGATGGATATGACGTTATCGGCATTTAAATTTCATCGCTTATCAGGCTCTAAAGCCCCTTGGCATCCTTCAGCGTGATACCGTTTTCACCAAGTGCGATCTTATGATCAAGACCTACGAACTTGCCGTTTTCCTGCCACAGGACCTCCTTTACAAATGCGTACTTTTCTTCGTCCCACGTTGAAAAATCATCAAGCACAAGTCCGCCCGTATCGCCCGAATTGGCATTGTAGCACCAGAACGTGTGGTTAAGATGGTTCTCGCTTATCAGACGGCGCATACAGGTCATCCATTTAAGATTAGGCTCCTTCATAAATCCGCCCCATTCTCCTATAAGAAGCGGTGCGGTATTGTTCTTGTAGATGAAGAACCAGTTATCCTGCCAGCAGTCACGCATAAGGCTGTCAAAATCATAGTCGCCCTCAAACCACGGCTGCTGATAAACCGTAGGACCATAGTCGTGCGGAGAATACACCAGCTTGTTCTGATATTTTCCGAGATTGACAGGAAAATCCTTTACGCCCCTGAGATTACCGCCCCACCAGTTAAAATAGTAATCATCATCATTTGTCGATCTGAAATCCTTGTTGCTCTTAATATCTGTCGGATATATCTCGGTACCCTCTACCAGTATAAGCACATTCGGATTCTTGGCAAGTATTCTTGATGCGGCAGTTTCGGCAACATATTTCCAGTTGTTAGCCGAATCGGAATCGTTCCATATCGCCGCTTTATCCGCTTCATAGGGCTTGCCGTGCGGCTCATTCTTGAGATCGTACGCTATTATCGTATCATTATCCTTATAACGTTCCGCCATCCACTCAAGCGCCTTGTAATAATCCTCTGCGCTTACCTTGTCGGTATACCAGAGATTCACCGTATGCCCTGAAGCATTCGTTTCTGCGGAATGGATGTCCGGCATAACCTTAATACCGTTCTCCTCCGCCAGCTTCAGAAAATAATCGAATATCTGAAGGCTGTTCATACTGTTAAGCTCTGTGTTGTAGGCATTGTTGTAGTTTGCCTTGGGATATTCTCCTGCCGCCCACGAATTTATAAGCTCATCCGACATCGGCACACGGATAAGGTTGAATCCGTGATCGGCAATAGCCTTTACGGACGACTTAAGCTCACTGTTCCACAAGCCGTCAAATGTATTCGTGCCGGTATTATATCCAAACCAGTTCACACCTGTAAGCCACACCTGCTTACCGTCTTTATCAAGGATTTTGTTTCCGTCCGTATGAAGCCAGTCGTCACCCTGTTCGCCGTCCTTGCTTCTTTCAAGCAGTGCGTCAACATCTGCTTCGGAAGTGCCGTTACCGTTTGCATTCTGATTATTCTGATTATTCTGATTGTTCTGATTTACATTTCCCGCTTTAACAACGCACTGCGTTTTGTTAAGCTCTGCCCTGTTTATTTTCAGTTCTTTGTCCGTATTCAGATTACAGCCGATAACCACAGTGGAGCCTGGCTGAATATCCCCGTTATATTCAGCGTTTGTCACAGTTACCGTATTTCCGTTTTGGCTGTATGTGCCGTTCCAGCCCTCACAGCCTTTAAGACCGTCTATTTCAACGACCAGCTCCCAGCCCGAAATTCCGCTGTTTGTATTGTTGGTGATACCAAACTGAACCCCGTAATTCAGATTTCCATCGTCGCCCCACGAATTATCTACGGAATATTGCAGGATGATGCCGTCTTCCGTTACAGCACCCTGCGAGTTGTCTGTCGAAGTATCGCTCTGCGTGCTTTGTGGTAATGATGAGTTTTCGCTGTTATCTGCGGATGTGCCGCTCTGTGATGATGACGATTCATCGACGGTTTTCCCTCCCGCAAGAATCACTGCGAGCGTTACCGAAAGTCCTATTATCACCGCCGCCATAGCCGCTATAATTATGATAAGCCATTTAGGCACTGCCGTCTTAATGCCGGCTTTTGCCGCTTCGGTCGTGCTTTCACTCTCAGCCGATATTTCAGCGCTGTTCTGCTCCGGATTTTCTTCCGTTTGCGAAACATTTGTGTTCTTTTCTTCCATGATATATTTCCTTTCAGATATTTATTCCGTTACGAAAATCTCGTATTCTCCGCCTTCGATTATATCCGACAATCCGTAAACCACACTGCTCAGCACATATTCCCCGTCATTGATATATATTTCTATCAGATTGCTGTCGACATAGATTTCGAGCCCGTTCCCCTCTTTCACAACAGGTGTTTTTGCAATAAGCCTGTAATTTTTATCATTTATAAAAACCGCTGTACGATCAGTTATGATAATATCATCTTCACGGCGGATGATATAACCGCCGATATTTATGCTCTCCCCGTTGTTTATCGCTGTTTTCAGCATATATCCCAATTTATGCGAAGGCTTGCCGCTCTTTTTTGAAAAGGCTTTTCTTATGTTCGGGTGAGGCGAAAAATATATGTGATTATTTCTTATGTCAACCACACGAGGTATACACATCATACCTATGCGTTTATTCTCATTATCGCCTACCGCTTCGGGCATTCTCGCCCACGCAACAACTACACGTCTGCCGTTTTCGTCCGTATTGCTCTGCGGTGCATACAGGTCTATGCCGTAATCAAACATACTGTATTCATCGCTCATAGTCATTTTGCAGCTTTTTTCGTCAAAATCCGCAAAACAGCATATTGCCGCAGAATCATACGTCATATTATCATCAAGTATTCCGATGGGCGAAAAGATTACTACGCCTTTACCGTTGACTTCAAAATAATCCGGGCATTCCCAGATACAGCCGAATCCTCTTTTTTCGCAATAATTCACATATTCCCAGTTTTCGAGATTTTCGCTTTTGAAAAACAGGAATCTTCCGTTATTGTCAAAGGTGCTTCCTACTATCATATACCACGCATCACTGCCACGCCATACCTTAGGATCTCTGGTGTCGGATTCCGAGCCTGAAGTGCTGTCACGCAAAGGTTGGATTATCGTAGTTTTCGCATTGAAATTATCAAAGGTATATCCGTCTTGCGAAACAATCTTCATCTGTGACGCTATAAAGCCGTAATTCAGTGCGCAGTTGATATTTTCGGGATCTTCCTCACGATAATTTATGCCGGTATAAAAAATGTGCATTTTCCCGTCATGCTCGACCGCACTGCCCGAGAAGCATCCGCTCCTGTCATTTTTCTTAGTAGGGTAAAGAGCTATCCCCTTATGCTCCCATGTAACAAGATCGTCACTTACAGCGTGTCCCCAGTGCATTCTGCCCCATACCGGCGCATAGGGAAAATGCTGATAGAACAAATGGTACTTACCTTTATAATATATAAATCCGTTGGGATCGTTTATCCAGTTTGACGGTGATTTCAGATGTATCTTATCCACAAAAAACTCCTTTTCTCATTCGCAAATCAATTTTCCTTACCGTATATTGTCCGATATAAAAATTCGCAGAGCCTGCGACAGCTCTGCGAAAGCATTATTGCCTGCTTTATTTTTTAGCAGCGGCATCCTGATTGTCTTTTTTCAGATGCACATCAAGCTGATTATAGGGTATCTCGATACCGTTCGCATCGAACTGCTCCTTGACCGCTTCGTTAAGGTCAAAGTATACCGTCCAGTAGTCCTCAGCCTTTACCCACGGATAACAGGTTATTCTTACAGCACTCTCGGCAAGCTCGGTTATCCTGATTTTCGGCTCAGGCTCTTTAAGTATAAGCTCGTGGGCGTCTGTGATGCTTTTGAGAACCCCCATCGCCTTTCTGAAATCGGCATTGTAAGAAATCGTATACACCATATCCACACGCCTTATTCCAAGCGTTGTATAGTTGGTGACCTTCTTTGATGTTATCTGCCCGTTGGGATAGAAGATGGCTTTATTATCGTATGAATGAAGCTCGGTATACCACATATTGATTGCTTCAACCGTACCCTCGACATCATCGACCTTGATGTAATCTCCTATTTTGAACGGCTTTGTGAGCATTATGCTGAATCCGCCCGCTATATTTGAAAGGCTGTCCTGAAGCGCAAGTCCGATGGCAACGCCTGCCGTACCTATCACCGCTATTATAGAAGTCATCGGAACACCGAGAACGGCGAGAACAATAGTAGCAAGCAGCGCATAAAGCAGTATTCTGACCAATGAATAAATAAAGCGTGAAACAGTCTTGTCGATAACATCGTGTTTCATACCCCTGCTCATCATTTTCAGCACGAGCTTGGAAATAACTATTCCTACTATCAGTATTATCGCCGCCGCAATCAGCGTAGGCAGATATCCTACAAAAGCGTTTATCATTTGATTGAAAAACGTTTCAGCTTCTTTTATCTGCTCCTGCGCATTCTCAAGCGGATCGGTAGACGTACCGACCGCCTGTGAAAGCAATGAAATATTCAAGAAAACATCTCCGTTCCGATTTTAATCCGCAGTATCCTCTGCCCTCTCGGTTACCTGTATAGATACCTTGTATTCTCCTGTAACCCAGCTTCTGACCTTGGTTCCACGCAACGTGAATTCCGCAGTCACATCTTTAAGCCCTGCTGTGAGAGTAGTTCCCATAAGGTCTATTGTTGCATAAATATCCTTTGACGCAAGCGTCGCTATTTCATCTGCCGGACCCGTAACATTGACGCTGAGTTCGTTTGTAAGAACATCGACATCAAAATTGTCCGGTGCGTTTATAATACGGATATTATCCTTCTGGACAGTATAGCTGAGGAACGTGTAATTCTCCGCATCCTCGAAGGAAACCATAGCGGATGTGTTTCCGCTGATATTCTTATATCCTTCGGGTAAAGCTATCGGAAGCGTCAGCTTCTGCAAATACTTGGTCGTAAGCTGACTGAGATCTATCGTTCCTATCTCGAACTTTTCCTGTGAATCAAGTGAATCGTCGGGCGAAGAAACAGTTAGCGATTCGGGGTAGATGCTGTACTTAAGACTGCTTAAATCAAAGTTTGACGGAACATTCGTAAACTGTACCGTAAGAGGAAGCGTTTTCTGCTTATACAGCGTTATATTCACTGTGTAGCTTTCGTTGTCGTATTTTATATCGGGATTTTCGATTATATCTCCGTTACTGCCAAGCAGAACGATCTGACCTTTTGAAGACACCGACTCTGAGGTTTCGCCTGCAAATACAGAACGTATCTCGACCGATTTCACTGCGTCTATTGCAGTGCTGTCGCCCGTAAGCGTTATAGTCGAAGGCTCAGCGGTAACGCTGTCTATCTTCATACCTGCCGTAGCGGTAATGCCTTCAGCTACAGCCTTCATACTGCCGTCGGAAATGCTGAACGTTTTTGATACCGTCTTTTCGACCTTGAGTTTAACGCTAAGACCCTCATCGTCAACCGTACAGCTGTTTTCCTTTACCGGTGTTACGTTAACCTTTACCTTATATTCACCCGGCGCTGTGATAGCCGACAGATCCGCACTGGCTGTAAAATCGCTTGCTGTAAGGTTTCCTACCTCATATCTTTTGCCTGTTACCTGTACGGTTATTTTATCAACATAACTGTTCGTTACGGAAAGCGCATTTTCTGTCATATATTCCGTAGCCTTGACTTCAACCGGAATATCGCTGACGTGAGTTGTGACATCGGGGAATATCTGCATTGAGATTGCAAACCATACAATGATTGCTATAATCAGAGCAAATATAATATTCTTAAGATTCTTTACAAAATTCTGTAAAAAACTCTTTATCCATTCCTTCATTATTTATCCGCCCCCTGTTCTTTTTTCGCATCGGGTGCGTTTTTCTTATGCTTTTTTAAAGCCTTACCCTTCTGCTTCTTTGTTTCGGGCTTTTCGGGAATCAGCTTTGCTGTAAGCAGCTTTCGCAGTGTATCCTTATTGTAAAAGCGTGTAAGACTTCCGTTTTCGGCTATAGATATAGTACCGGTTTCTTCCGAAACAACAACTATCACCGCATCTGAAACCTCGCTCATACCGATAGCCGCTCTGTGACGTGAGCCGAGAGCCTTTGAAATCAATTCTTCCTTCTGGGGCTTAGGCAGGAAGCATCCTGCGGCATATACCTTGCTGTCACGGATTATCACCGCACCGTCGTGCAGAGGTGTGTTCGGGAAAAATATATTACCGAAAAGCTCAGGACTTGGCGTTGCGTTGATTATCGTACCCGTGTCCACCTGCTCACCGAGCTTTGTTTCACGCTCGAATACGATAAGTGCGCCCGTAGCGGTCTGCGAAAGCTGTTCGCAAGCCGTACAGACAGCCTCTATACAGTTATGTATGTCGGCGGTTGCCGCATCCGACTTATTTTCAAAATTAAGAGCCAGCTTTTTCACCTTTGTGGTTCGTCCCATTTTTTCAAGCACACGGCGAAGCTCAGGCTGGAATACGATAAGTATAGCGATAATTCCGACGTTGAGGAAGGTTTCTATTATAACCTTCATCGCCTTCAGTTGAAACTGGTTTACGACAAAGAAAAGTATAGCAAGCAGAATTATACCTTTGATAAGCTGCTCCGCCCGTGTTTCCTTGATGATTTTGATGCCTTTATATATGAGATAGGCAAGAAGGAGAATATCGAGATAATCAACAAGTCCCATTGTTGCAAAAACACTCTGTATATTCTCCCAGATATCCTTTAAATACTGGATCAATTTTTCTGCTCCGTTCCTATAACTGCTGTTGCAGCGAATTTCATAGTAAGTTTATATATAATATTGTATCATTAAACGGCGATTATTTCAAGGAGGAGCGGGAAATTTTTTCTTACTTTTCACAAAGATTATCGAAACAGCAGATATCCGCTCGCAGCGGCACAGCCGCCTTCACCGCACAGATAGCGGAAATACGCCTGCCACATCTTATACATAGCATATTTTTCGTTGCCGGCGGAAAACATTCTTTCAAAGACAGTTATATCGGGTTAGCTTAAGCTGACTCAAAAAATTGTACAGGAAACTAAAAAATTCTGAAAATTTTCACTTTTAGAGGTTTACATTCCGGAACGATTATGATATAATACTAAGTTGAAAGCATACGTCTTGGTATTACCGTATGCAAAAACAAAGGAGGACGATTCCCATGGGAAGACAAAAACTTACTATGGACGGTAACAACGCCGCAGGTCACGTGTCTTATGCGTTTACTGACGTTGCAGCGATTTACCCCATTACACCATCTTCAGTAATGGCTGAAGTAACAGATTCCTGGTCAACAGCCGGAAGAAAGAACATTTTCGGACAGGAAGTAAAGGTAGTAGAAATGCAGTCAGAAGCCGGCGCAGCAGGCGCAGTTCACGGCTCTCTCGCAGCAGGTGCATGTACTACAACTTACACAGCATCACAGGGCTTACTGCTCATGATCCCCAATATGTATAAAATTGCAGGTGAATTACTGCCCAGCGTTATTCATGTTTCCGCTCGTGCTCTTGCAACACACGCACTTTCTATTTTCGGTGATCACAGCGACATCTACGCTTGCCGTCAGACAGGCTATGCTATGCTCTGCTCCACTAACCCTCAGGAAGTTATGGATCTCGGTGCTGTAGCTCACCTTTCAACATACGAGGCAAGAGTTCCTTTCCTTCACTTCTTCGACGGTTTCAGAACATCACACGAAATCCAGAAGATTGAAGTATGGGACTATGAAACACTCGACAAGATGCTCGACCACGAAGCTGTAGACGCTTTCAGAAACAGAGCTCTCAATCCTGAGAAGCCCGTTCTGCACGGCACGGCTCAGAACCCCGACATCTTCTTCCAGGCAAGAGAAGCAAGCAACAAGTACTATGAAGCTACACCCGCTATCGTACAGAAGTACATGGACAAGGTAAATGCTGAGATCGGTACAGATTACAAGCTGTTCAACTACTACGGTGCTCCCGATGCTGAGCAGGTAATCATTGCTATGGGCTCTGTTTGCGATACCATCGAAGAAACAATCGACTATATGTTAGCTCAGGGCAAGAAGGTTGGTCTTGTTAAGGTTAGACTTTACAGACCCTTCAGCGTTGACGCTTTCGTATCTGCTATTCCCGAAACTGTTAAGAAGATTACAGTTCTCGACAGAACAAAGGAACCCGGCGCACTCGGCGAACCCTTATACCTCGACGTTGTTGCAGCTCTCAAGCAGGCAGGCAAGTTCCAGGATGTACCCGTATTCACAGGTCGTTACGGTCTTGGTTCTAAGGATACTAACCCTGCTCAGATCATTGCAGTATACAACAACACAGAAAAGCCCAGGTTCACAATCGGTATCGAGGATGACGTTACAGGTCTTTCACTGCCCATCGGTGAGAACCCCAACACAACTCCCGAAGGCACAACCTGCTGTAAGTTCTGGGGTCTTGGTTCAGACGGTACTGTCGGTGCTAACAAAAACTCTATCAAGATCATCGGTGACCACACAGATATGTATGCTCAGGCATACTTCGCATACGACTCAAAGAAGTCGGGCGGTGTTACGATTTCTCACCTTCGTTTTGGTAAGTCGCCTATCAAGTCAACTTACTTTGTAAACAAGGCTAACTTCGTAGCTTGCCACAACCCCTCATACATCGACAAGTACGATATGGTTGAGGACGTTGTACCCGGCGGTTCATTCCTGCTCAACTGCCAGTGGACAGTTGACGAGCTTGACGAGAAGCTCCCCGCTCCCGTTAAGGCATACATTGCTAAGAACAACATCAACTTCTACATCATCAACGCTATCAAGGTAGCTAAGGATATCGGTCTTGGCAACAAGACAAATACTGTATTACAGTCTGCATTCTTCTCAATCGCTAACATCATCCCTGCTGAAGATGCTATCGAATATATGAAGAAGGCTGCTTACAAGTCATTCGCTAAGAAGGGTGACGACATTGTTAAAATGAACTACGCCGCAATCGAAAAGGGCGCAGGCGAGGTTATCAAGGTTGATGTTCCTGCATCTTGGGCTGACGCTGAGGGTACACTTCCCGTTCACACAGCTACAGGTGACAGAAAGGATCTCGTTGATTTCGTTAACAATATCCTTATCCCCGTTAACGCTCAGAGAGGCGACAAGCTCCCCGTATCTACATTCGTAGGCATGGCTGACGGTACATTCCCCCAGGGCTCTGCAGCTTATGAGAAGCGTGGTATCGCAGTAGACGTTCCCGAGTGGATTCCCGAGAACTGTATCGAATGTAACCAGTGTTCATTCGTTTGTCCTCACGCAGTTATCCGTCCCGTAATTCTTTCCGAAGAAGAAGCTGCTAAGGCTCCTGCAGGTGCAAAGATGAAGGACGCTATGGGTCTTCCCGGCATGAAGTTCGCTATGGTAACTTCTGTTCTCGACTGCACAGGCTGCGGCGTATGCGCACAGGTTTGCCCCTCTAAGAACAAGGCACTCGTTATGAAGTCACTTGATTCTCAGATGAACGAACAGCCCATGTTCGACTACGCTGTTAAGGAAGTAGCCGACAAGCCCGAGGTTCACGAGAAGTTCAAGGAAACAACAGTTAAGGGTTCACAGTTCAAGCAGCCCCTGCTCGAATTCTCAGGCGCTTGCGCAGGCTGTGGTGAAACTCCTTACGCTAAGCTCATCACACAGCTCTTCGGCGACAGAATGTACATTGCCAACGCTACAGGCTGTTCATCAATCTGGGGTGGCTCTGCTCCCTCAACTCCTTATACAGTAAATAAGGAAGGCAAGGGTCCCGCTTGGGGCAACTCACTGTTCGAGGATAATGCTGAGTACGGTCTCGGTATGTTCATCGCTCAGGATACATTAAGACACAGAGCACAGGGTCAGTTAAAGGCAATTGCTGAAAAGACTGAAAACGCTGACGTTAAGGCTAAGATCGACACATACTTCGAAACAGCTAACGACGGTAAGGCAAACGCTGCTGCTACAAAGGATCTCGTTGCTGCTCTTGAAGCTCTTGATTGCGACTGCGCTGAAAAGAATGCAGTTCTCAAGGCTAAGAACTACCTCGCTAAGAAGTCCAACTGGATATTCGGCGGCGACGGCTGGGCATACGACATCGGTTACGGCGGTGTTGACCACGTTCTCGCATCAGGCAAGAATGTAAATGTATTCGTATTCGATACAGAAGTTTACTCCAACACAGGCGGACAGGCTTCAAAGGCTACAAACATCGGTGCAGTTGCACAGTTCGCAGCAGGCGGTAAGGACGTTAAGAAGAAGGATCTCTCCGGTATCGCTATGAAGTACGGTTATGTATATGTTGCTCAGATTTCAATGGGTGCAGATATGAACCAGTGCTTAAAGGCAATCGCTGAAGCTGAAGCATATGACGGTCCTTCACTGGTTATCGCTTATGCTCCTTGTATCAACCACGGTATCAAGGGCGGCCTTACAATCGCTCAGAAGGTAGAAAAGGAAGCTGTACAGGCAGGTTACTGGCATCTGTTCAGATTCAACCCCGCTGCTCCTGCAGGAACAAATCCGTTCACTCTCGACAGCAAGGCTCCTACAGGCGATTACAAGGAATTCATGATGAGAGAAGTTCGTTACAACTCTCTTATGCGTGCTAACCCCGAAAGAGCTAACGTACTGTTCGATAAGGCTGTTGCTAACTCCAAGAAGCGTTACGAGGATCTCGTAGGCCTTGTTGAATACTACAAGAAGGAATACTGCGGCGAATAATCCGCACGAAATAATCTAAAAGCCCAAAAATTTTGAATAGTCGGAATAGAATAGGTTTTTACGCCCCTCCGGGAAAACCGGAGGGGTTATTTTTCGACTTGTATACTTTTGCTTTTAATTATTAACAAGCAGTAACTATTCAAAATTTTATCAGATTTTACTTTTTTTATATACTATTTTTAATCGGAAATTACCCTGAAATGCCGAGATTTTATCTGATGTGAAGCTTCCCCGTCATAATCGGCGATATTCGGGAATACAATCAATATATAAAACGTACAGGCTCCCACGTCTGTGCTTGATGAAAAGGAACAAGTCAGTATGGAAATATTAGAGTGGATAAACGAAAATATAGTATGGGGCATACCGGTGCTTATACTGTTCGCAGGTTCGGGAATTATCTTCACAATAAGAACCAGATGCTTGCAGGTACTGCACTTCCCTACTATAATAAAGCGTACACTCCTTACAAAACAGCCTGAGGCTGACGGAAAGAAGGTTTCGCCTTTCAGAACCCTTACCGCCGCACTCGGTGCAACAGTAGGAACAGGAAATATTATCGCAATAGGAAGCGCTATCGCTTTTGGCGGTGCAGGTGCAATATTCTGGATGTGGATCTCCGCATTTCTCGGTATGGCTACCAGCTTTGCCGAAAACTATCTCGGTGCAAAATACAGAACCGTGCAATCGGACGGCCTTACGGGCGGCGTACCTTTTGCTTACATAAAAAAAGCGTTCGGCGGCAAAAAGCTCGGTGCGTTCTTTGCGGGAATGTTCGCTGTCTGCTGTATAGGTGCCAGCTTCGGCATAGGTAATATGGCTCAGGTGAATTCGGCTTCAATGGCACTTCAGAACTGTCTTGGAGTACCTCTATGGGTATCGGGAATTCTTTGTGCCGCAGTAATTGCCGCAATAGCACCCGGAGGTATCCACCGCCTTAGTAAAGTCACATCATGGGTAATTCCGATAGCCGCAGGCGGTTATCTGCTCGGCTGTTTTGCTGTAATTATAATGAACATTGAAAATGTTCCTTCTGTATTCGCACGCATTTTCACAGAAGCTTTTTCATTCAAGGCTGTAGGCGGAGGAACTGTCGGTGTTGTAATGCTCGAGGCTATGAAGTGGGGCGTAAAACGTGGCGTATTCTCAAACGAAGCCGGTCTTGGCTCCTCAGTAATGATTAATGCAAACTCAAGCGCCGACAAGCACCATACGCAAGGTATGTGGGCAATGCTTTCGGTTTTCATTGATACTATCATCATCTGCACTATGACAGCACTCTGCATTCTTTCAAGCGGTGCAGATCAGAAATCAAGCGTTGGTTTTGATATGGCGCTGATAGCATTCCAGGACGGACTCGGTGACTTTGCCGGTGCATTCCTCAGCATCGCAACATTCATCTTTGCGATAACAACCGTTACAGGCTGGTGGATATACGGCAGAAGCTGTTTCGTTTACCTTTTCACTAAGAAGTGGGTAGGCGTATATCTTGCAATTTTCATTGTGACCGCTTTCGTGGGTGCAGTGATTCAGGCGACAGTCGTATGGGACGTATCCGACCTGTTCAACGGCCTTATGGCAATACCGAACCTTCTTGCGATAATACTGCTTCGCAAGGAAGTTAAAACTGACATTTAATTCCTTTAAAATCAGTAGATATTAAAATAGTAAAATTAAAAGCACAAGGTGTGCGTTGACTATACTTACTTTGTTTTATACAGCCGGATTCGGGAGTTTTAGATGCTGTAAAATAAAGACGGTTATATAACGCTTACTTTGTGCAATTTTTTTGCTGTTTTTGCAATTTCGCTATTGACCTATTGCAAAAAATAGTTTATAATAGTAAACGGGGAACAAGGTACGATGAACCGTATCGGTAATTCCCTACCGAATGACTTTCATCAGCATAAGCTGATAAAATAAAGAAAAGGAGAACAATCGGTTATGACAAAGAATCAGAATGTTTTAAAGTGGGTCGAAGAAATGAAAGCCCTCACACAGCCCGACAAGGTTGTATGGATCGATGGCAGCGAGGAGCAGCTCAAGGCGCTTCGTGACGAGGCTATCGCAACAGGCGAGATGATTGAGCTCAACCAGGAAAAGCTCCCCGGCTGCTTATATCACAGAACAGCTGAAAACGACGTTGCCCGTGTAGAAGACAGAACATTCATCTGCTCAAGAGAGAAGGAGAATGCAGGTCCTACAAACAACTGGATGGATCCTAAGGAAATGTACGCTAAGCTGACAAAGCTCTACGACGGCGTTATGAAGGGTCGTACAATGTACGTTATCCCCTACTCAATGGGTCCTATCGGCTCGCCTATCGCTAAGGTTGGTGTTGAGCTGACAGACTCTATCTATGTTGTACTCAACATGGACATTATGACAAGAATGGGTGCACAGGCATTCAAGAACCTGCCCGATGACTCCAACGACTTCGTAAGATGCCTTCACTCAAAGGCTGACGTTGATCCCGAAAAGAGATACATCGTTCAGTTCCCTGAAGACAACACAATCTGGTCTATCAACTCAGCTTACGGCGGTAACGTACTGCTCGGCAAGAAGTGCTTCGCACTCCGTATCGCTTCTTACCAGGGTTGGAAGGAAGGCTGGATGGCTGAACATATGCTTATCCTCGGCGTTAAGAAGCCCGATGGCGACATCAAGTATATCACAGCAGCATTCCCCTCAGCTTGCGGTAAAACAAACCTCGCTATGCTTATTCCTCCCGAGGGATACAAGAAGGCAGGCTATGAAGTATTCACAGTAGGTGACGATATTGCTTGGATGAAGCAGGGTCCCGATGGCAGACTTTACGCTATCAACCCCGAGAACGGCTTCTTCGGCGTTGCTCCCGGTACAAACGCAAAGAGCAACTACAATGCACTTGCATCTACAAGAAAGAACACGATCTTCACAAACGTTGCTATCAACAATGATGATATGACAGCTTGGTGGGAAGGTCTTGACAAGAATCCTCCCGAGAATGCAACAGACTGGAAGGGCAACAAGGTTAACGGTAAGGAATACACAGCAGCAGGCAACAAGCTCGCTCATCCTAACTCACGTTTCACGGCTCCCGCTCAGAACTGCCCCTGCATTTCACCTGAGTTCAACAACCCCCAGGGTGTTCCGATCTCAGCTATCATCTTCGGCGGCAGACGTGCAGCTACAACTCCTCTGGTTTACCAGTCATTCAGCTGGCAGCACGGCACATATGTAGGCTCTGCAGTTTCTTCTGAAACAACAGCAGCTGCTACAGGTGCAGTAGGCGTACTCCGTCACGATCCTATGGCTATGAAGCCCTTCTGCGGCTACCACATGGCTGATTACTGGGCACACTGGCTCGAAATGGGCGAGAAGCTTGGTGACAAGGCTCCTAAGATCTTCAACGTTAACTGGTTCAAGCAGGACGAGAACGGCAACTTCATCTGGCCCGGTTTCGGTGACAACATGAGAGTTCTCGACTGGATCATCAAGAGATGTGAAGGCACAATCGACGCTGAAAAGACTCCTATCGGCTACCTTCCTAAGAAGGGTGACATCAACCTCAAGGGTATCGAGGATGAGGTTACATCAGAAGTTGAAGACAAGCTGCTCGCAGTTGACAGAGACCTCTGGAAGAAGGAAGTAGAAGAGATGAAGGAATTCTACAAGCAGTTCGGTGACAAGCTCCCCGACGGCTTAAAGCAGGAACTCGCTGATCTCGAAGCAAGACTTGGCTAATCCATAACCGAATAAACTCCGATCCCCTGTTAAGCGATTAACAGGGGATTTTCTTATGCTTCATACGCTCCTAGCTGATATTACAGGGTAAATAGCGCACTGCTGTCACGGCATTATATACGGCAAAACGGCACCGGAAAATTTCCGATGCCGTTTCTGTATAAAATATATTAACCCAAAATTGTCTTATTCCTTTACACCACCGAGTGAAACACCGGCGATGATGAATTTCGATAAGCAGAAATAAACGATGATAACAGGTATGATTGCTATGAAAATGAACATATAAACCTGACCCATATCAAACTTTAAGAAGTCTGCTGAACGAAGCTGTGCAATCATGATAGGCATTGTCTTCTTTGTTGATGTATCAATAATCAACGAAGGAAGGAAGTAGTTGTTCCATGATGCAACGAAGCTGAATATTGCCTGTACTGCAAGAGCAGGCTTCAGCATAGGAAGAACGATCGTGTTGAATGTTCTGAATTCGCCCGAACCGTCAATTCTTGCTGCCTCGATAATATCAATCGGAAGCGAGCTTTTCATGTACTGAATCATGAAGAAGAACACTGCAGGAGCCGCAATAGCAGGAACTATAAGAGGAATATATGTATCTCTGAGTCCCCAGTCGGTACACATACTGAAGAAACCGAGCGCAGAAACCTGTGTAGGAATCGTCATGATAAGTAATATGAAGTTAAAGATAAATTTCTTACCTTTGAAGTCATATACATGAATTGCATACGCTGTCATTGCCGAGAAATAAATTGATAATACTGCTGTACACGTTGCAATGATCAAGCTGTTGATAACACCGTTTACTACAGGTATCGTTGTGTTTGAGATCGCACTCTGGAAGTTATTGATAAATTGGCTTCCCGGCAGGAACGAAAAGCCGGACATAATATCATAATGTGAACGGCTTGCGTTAACAAGCAGGATGTAGAAGAAGAACAAACACAGGATTGAGAAGAAGATAAGAACGATATAACAGATTATTCTGTGAATAATAAGCGTAGGCTTTACCTTCATATCCGGATCTGTTCTGTTTTGCTGAAGTGCTGAGGTATGTTCAAGTACCTTATCCTTTTTTGCCATGATACTTACTTACCTCCTTTTTTAGACTTCTTGTTGCTTCTGTCAGCAGCGAAGAAGTAGTAAACAACCAGGCTGAGTGCCGCACAAATAATGAATATAATTACTGAAAGCGCACCTGCCATACCATAGTTCTTAGATGTACCGATCTGTTCGTTCAGATACATAATAAGCGTCTTGGTAGTATTATTCGGGCTTCCCTGACCGTTAGTAAGGATCTGCGGTACATCGAACATCTGAAGACCGCCGATCAGCGATGTGATCATAACGTATACGAGTATAGGTCTGATAAGAGGAAGTGTTATCTTCCAGAATATCTGTGAGCTGCTTGCACCGTCGATTTCAGCAGCCTCAATAACAGATTCGTTGATACCCATCATTGCCGCCATCAGCAGAATTGTCGTGTTACCGAACCACATAATGAAGTTCATAAACGCTACAAGTCCCATTGTACTGCCCGTATAGCTGAGGAATCTGAATGCCTCGCCGCCGGTAGTGTGCTTGATAAGCTCGTTGATAGGACCAATATCGGAGAATATCGAGAATATCAGCATTGCAAATGCAGATGCCATGATAAGGTTAGGCATATACATTACAGTTTTGAAGAATCCAAGACATCTTAAACGAAGTCTTACATTTGTAAACCAGTAAGCAAAAAGTAATGAAATGATTATCTGCGGAACAAATCCCAGTACCCACATGATAAGCGTATTCCATGTGAGCACAAGTATATTGCTACCTTTACTCATATCAAAAATTGCCACAAAGTTATCAAATCCTACAAACTCCGGTCCTATCCAATTAAGACCCGACTTGAAGTATTTGAACATACTGTAATAGAAAGTCTGAATAAGCGGCCAAGCCTGGAAAACAAGGAAAACTACTGTGAACGGGAGCATGAATATGTAGCCCCATTTTTTATATTTCCCAATTTGTCCTTTTCTGGCTTTTACCGGCGCACTTCCTGCGTTAGCTGCCTGAGCCATAAAAACACTCCTTATAAAAATCTCGGTATATTCTCCATCTTGAGCAGTCAAGTATGTTAATAAGGCGGAAGCATCCGCAATTCGCCCCATTAACATACTTGACTGCGAATTCACAGAACCCGCAGTCAAGATGAAGGTCAATATTGTTTAAGCCACAAAGCCTTGATTATGCGTTAGCGGGCTTCTTGAGCTCAGGATACTTAACAATAGCAGCCTCGTAGAAGTTCTTGAGTGCTGTATCCTTATCAACAGTACCGTCGAAGTATTCCTTGAACTTAGCCTGGAATGTCTCGTTAAGACCCTGGTCGTAGATAGAAATCTTGCTCATATCGATCTTGGGAGCTGTTTCAACGAACAGAGCGATGTGGTTCTGACCGCCTAAGAAGGCTGACTTGAAGTCAGAAGCAGCGAGTTCCTTCATTGCAGCTTCGTTGTTGTAGTAGTCCTGTGTATCCTTTGTGAACTGAACGCCGAAGTCCTTGTTGCAGCAGAATGCTCTCATAACATCGCCAACTAATGTAGCGTTATCTGTGCCCTTTGCAGCTGCGAGCCAAGATCCGCCCCAGAAGTAAGCCTGAGGACCGTAGCAAACTGCCCAGTCACCGTAACCGCCGTTGCCTACTTCGAGCTTACCGCCGTCTTTTTCCTTAACTGCAAGTGAGTTACCTAAAAGTGTGAAGTTGATGCCCCATGTTGAGTAGAAGAAGCCGAATACCTTACCTTCGGGACCCTGGTCAGCAGCCCAAGCATCAGACCAAAGAGATGTCTTGTTGTTGTAACCCTTGTCTGTGTATGTCTTAGTCTGGTCAACCCACTTCATGATGTTGGCGTCAACGATGATTTCCTTGTTTTCGTTTACCCAAGGAGCAGCAACGTTGTTTGAGAAGGTTCTGTATGCATCATCATAACCTGAGAGCATCTTGTAACCCTTATCAGCAGCCTTAGCAGCTACTTCGTCAAACTTTGTCCAGTCAGCGAGAGCTTCCTGTACCTTATCGGGATCGTCTGTACCGAGAACGTCCTTAGCAATTGAACGTCTGTAAGCATACAGACCGGGAGTTGCCTGCCATGAAACACCCTTAAGTAACTTTGCATCATCCTGAGTTGTGCAAACGTCCTTTGTATACTGATACATACCTGAAAGATCTTCATCAGTAAGACCGAGTGACTTAACATCAAGTGTATACTCTGAGTTAACATACTTGAGAGCGTAGTCAGCTTCGAATAAGAACATATCGATCTTGTCATCAGCAGATGCAGCTTCGTTCTTGGGAAGGTCTTCATCGAGCTTGTTCTGATAAGCGTTGTTAGTGTTTTCAGTTTTCTTGAAGTTAACTGTAACGCCCTCAGGCATCTTATCCTTTATGTACTTATTAAAGTAGTTCTCGAACTCTTCGTTCCATACAGCGATGTTAAAAGTCTTGCCTTCGCCTTCCTTAAGTGTGAACTTATCGGAAGTTCCTGCGTTGCTGGAATCCTCAGTCTTGCTTGAGTCTTCAGTCTTGCTTGAGTTTTCAGTCTTGCTCGAATCTGTTGTAGAAGATCCTGCTGAGCTTGTAGCGTTGCTTGAGCAGCCTGCTACTGCGCCCAGAATTGATGCAGATGCTAATACAGCTGCTAAAATTCTTTTCTTCATTGGTAATTCCTCCAGAAGTATTCATTGTTGTGAATAGCTATCGCTTTCACTGCCTGACCTTGCGGCCTCATTAAAGAGGAGACGCAAACAATTCCCCGGTAAGAACAGGCTTCCGGTTGAAGCTCCTGTGACATAACGGTATATACTGCCGTATATGTAACAATGGATAATTCACTAAAAAGACCTGTGGCTTGTCAAAAGTTTTGTTCACTTTTTCCTCGTTGACATAATCATATCACAGATTTCACAAATTTGCAAGCATTTTAAGCCCGTAGTTGTGTTTTTTTACCGTAAACGATTACAAAAAATGTTTTTTTGGCACTTTTCCGTCATCATGCACAAAAATCTGTTACATTTTTGTAACAATTCGGTCGCAACTTGATTACTGATTTTCTCTATTTTCCGCTCTGTAATCGGAAATTCTTCAATTGTAACGTCGTGTAAACGATTTTATGCTAATTTAGCTCACAGAAAGTTTGTAAAGTAATTAATGTACATATAGCACAAAAACAAAGCGCCACTATTGTTGAAAAAGCACAATTTAAGAGATTTTCTGCTTTAGCACTTGAATTTGTTATTAAAATAAGGTAAAATGATATAGTAACAAGTACGGAGGGAAAGCATGAGATCTATGAATAAAATACAGCTTACAACAGCTTTGATAAGCCTCGGTAAATTTTCATATATGTCTTTTTCTACGCCGTATTATAAGAATAAGTGTATTTTTTAAGCTGTGCAATTGGATTACACAGCTTTATTTATTTTCTGAAAGGATGTTCGTAAATGAAAAAAGTAGCCATAGTAATGGGCAGCGATTCCGATCTGCCTATCGTAAAAAAAGCGGCACAGGTGCTTAAGGACTTCGGAGTTCCTACAGAGCTTCGTGTTCTCTCTGCTCACCGTTGCGCCGCAGAGGTTTCCGAGTTTGCAAGAAATGCCGAGAAGAACGGCACAGGCGTTATCATTGCCGCCGCAGGCAAAGCCGCTCACCTTGCAGGAGCTATCGCAGGTCAGACTCCCCTGCCCGTTATCGGCATCCCGATAAAAGCAAGCGCACTTGAGGGCATAGACGCACTTCTGTCTACAGTACAGATGCCCGCCGGAGTTCCCGTTGCTACAGTAGCTATTGACGGTGCGGCAAATGCGGCATTCCTCGCCGTACAGATCCTTGCGGTATCAGACGATGCCCTTATGGAAAAGATGAAGGCATACCGTGCAGCACAGACCGCAAAGGTTCTTGAGGCTGACAAAAAAATGGAGCAGGTACTTGCCGAACTTTGATCGGTGTACTATATATAGTGTAATCAATAAATACGGCACAGCCGCTGAAGAAAGGATAAACAAAATGGAAAAGAAAGAACAGCTTTACGAAGGAAAGGCAAAGAAGGTATTTGCAACCGATGATCCCAACCTTGTTATCGTATCCTACAAGGATGATGCAACAGCATTCAACGGCCTCAAGAAAGGCACTATCTCAGGTAAGGGCGTTATCAACAACAAAATGACGAACTATATGTTCGGTCTGCTTGAAAAAGCAGGTGTTCCCACTCACCTTGTTAAAGAGCTGAACGACAGAGAAACACTCGTTAAAAAGGTTTCTATCGTTCCCCTCGAAGTAATCGTAAGAAACGTAGCCGCAGGCAGCTTCTCAAAGAAGCTCGGCATCGAGGAAGGCACAAAGCTCCTCTGCCCCACACTTGAATTCAGCTACAAGAATGACGATCTGGGCGATCCTTTCATCAACGACTACTATGCGCTTGCACTCGGTCTTGCAACAAAGGAAGAAATCGACCTTATCTCAAAGTACGCTTTCAAGGTAAATGAATTTATGCTCGACTTCTTCAAGAAGCTCAACATCGACCTTATCGACTTCAAGATTGAATTCGGTAAGACCTCAGACGGCACAATAATTCTTGCTGACGAGATTTCTCCCGACACCTGTCGTTTCTGGGACAGCACAACTCACGAGAAGCTCGACAAGGATCGTTTCCGTCGTGATATGGGCGGTGTTGAGGACGCTTACGCTGAAATAATGAAGCGTCTTATGGGCAAATAATCCCGACAATTGAAAAGAATCTAACAGGAAAAGGCAGGATAATATATGGGTGGATTTTTCGGTGCGGCGTCAAACAACGACTGCATAACCGATGTTTTCTTCGGAACAGACTATCACTCCCACCTCGGAACACGCAGAGGCGGTATGACCGCATACAGCCCCGACAGAGGCTTTCAGCGTGCTATCCACAGTATTGAAAACTCACCGTTCAGAACAAAGTTTGAACAGGACGCTACGGATATGAGGGGAAAGCTGTGTATCGGCTGTATCAGCGATACCGACCCTCAGCCCCTGCTGGTGCGTTCAAAGCTCGGTATTTATTCGATATGCAGTGTCGGCATAATCAGAAACGCCGAACAGCTTTCAAACGAACTGCTCGAGAGCGGCTGTGCAAACTTTGAAACAATGAGCAGCGGCAGTATAAACTCCGGCTCGCTCATCGGTGCGCTTATTGCACAGAAGGACAATTTTACCGACGGTATAAGATATGCCCAGAGCAAGATTGACGGTACAATGTCCCTTATCATTCTTACAAAGGACGGAATTATCGCCGCAAGGGATCAGTACGGCAGACTTCCTATAATTGTAGGAAAAAGGAGCGACGGATACTGCGTATCCCTTGAATCATTCGCATTCCAGAAGCTCGGCTACAGCACATATAAAGAGCTTCGTCCCGGCGAAATAGATATGATAACTGCGGACGGCTGTGAAGTGCTGAGCGACGGCGATGAAAGCAAAATGCATATATGCTCGTTCATGTGGACATATTACGGCTATCCGAATGCGGTATATGAGGGTGTGACCGTTGAAACTATGCGTACACGCAACGGCGAGATTATGGCGGAGAACGATATAAAGAACGGCAAGCTGCCCGACGTTGACTATGTATGCGGTATTCCGGATTCGGGCGTACCTCACGCAATAGGCTACGCAAACAGGAGCGGTATCCCGTTCGCACGTCCTTTTATCAAGTACACTCCCACATGGCCCAGAAGCTTTATGCCTACCAACCAGACAATGAGAAATCAGGTAGCTAAAATGAAGCTGATTCCGGTCCACGAGCTTATTGAGGGTAAAAAACTGCTGTTCGTTGACGACAGCATAGTAAGAGGAACTCAGATGAGAGAAACAGTAGAGTTCCTTTATGAGAACGGTGCTAAGGAAGTACACATGCGCAGCGCCTGTCCTCCGATAATGTACGGTTGTAAGTATCTAAACTTCTCCCGCAGCACATCGGAGATGGAGCTGATTGCAAGACAGATAATTGATGAGGCCGAGGGTGCAGATGGTATCAGATTTATCGACGAGTACAGTGACACCAACACAGAGCGTGGAAAGAAACTGCGTGACGAAATATGCCGCAGACTAAAGCTGACATCGCTTGAATTCCAGTCGCTTGACGGAACTGTACGGGCAATAGGCAAGCCACAGTGTGAGCTTTGCACTTATTGCTGGAACGGAAAGGAATGACTCCATTGACAAGCGGTTTGCATGAAGAATGCGGCGTGTTCGGTGTTTTTGCAAAAGAAAAGACCAACGTTGCCGCAACAACATATTACGGATTATTCGCATTACAGCACAGAGGACAGGAAAGCTGCGGCATCGTTGTGAACGATGACGGCGTTTTCAATTCCTACAAGGACACCGGTCTTGTGAACGATGTGTTCACTCCCGAGCGCCTTGACGGACTCGGACAGGGCAATATGGCGGTAGGTCATGTGCGTTACGGCACGACCGGAGCAAATGCACGTCTTAATGCCCAGCCTATTCTGGTAAATCATTATAAAGGAAGAATGGCTCTCGCCCATAACGGAAACCTTGTAAACACTTACGAGTTACGTCACGAGCTTGAAAAACAAGGCTCTATCTTCCATACGACAAGCGACACAGAAGTTATAAGCTACCTTGTAACAAAGGAACGGCTTGAAGCTCCGTCTATAGAAGAAGCTCTCAACCGTGCGATGAATAAGATAAACGGCGCATATTCGCTCGTTATCATGTCGCCTGCAAAGCTTATCGCCGCCCGTGACGAGAACGGTTTCAGACCGCTCTGCTACGGCATAACAAACGAGGGAACATATATAGTTGCCTCCGAAAGCTGCGCTCTTGACTCGGTCGGCGCTAAGTTCGTAAGAGATCTGCTCCCCGGCGAGATTGTTGTATTCGATGAAAACGGAGTACGCTCAATAAAAGATCATTGCGGCAAGCGTCCGCATACTTTGTGCGTTTTTGAATATATCTACTTTGCACGTCCCGACTCGGTCATAGAGGGTGCATCGGTTCACGAGGCAAGACTTCGTGCAGGCGCATTCTTAGCGCTTGAGCATCCCGTGCAGGCGGATATAGTAATCGGCGTTCCCGATTCCGGAATAGATGCCGCCATAGGCTATTCTCACCAGTCGGGTATTCCCTACGGCATCGGCTTCATCAAGAACAAATACATCGGCAGAACCTTTATTTCGCCCGGTCAATCGTCAAGAGAAGACAAGGTGCGTATAAAGCTGAACGCTGTTGCCAGTGTCGTAAAAGGCAAACGTGTCGTTCTTATAGACGATTCTATAGTAAGAGGCACCACAAGCGGCAGGATTGTAAAATTACTGCGTGATGCGGGAGCCACCGAGGTTCATATGAGAGTATCCGCTCCCCCGTTCCTCAATCCCTGCTACTACGGTACCGACATAGATTCGAGAGAACACCTTATCGCTTGTCATCATTCGATAAAAGAGATCAGCGACATAATAGGCACAGATTCGCTCGGCTATCTGAGCGTGGAAAACGCAAAAAAGCTTGCGGTACACGCAAACGGCTGTGAATGCGGTTATTGCACCGCTTGTTTCAGCGGAGAATACCCCACGAATATTCCCACGGAAATGCACAAGGATAAATTTGACAGGAAAATCAGCGAAAGCAAAGAAAAAACCACCACATAAGGACATCAGTCCCCAAACGGAAGGAATTATTATTATGAAGAACAGTTTTTCAGAAAGCTATAAAGCAGCAGGCGTTGACGTTACCGCAGGCTACGAAGGTGTTCGTCTGATGAAAAAGGACGTTGAACGCACCAATATCCCCGGTGTACTTACAGGCATAGGCGGATTCGGCGGTCTGTTCCAGCTTGATATTGCAGATATGAAAGAACCCGTACTCGTTTCGGGTACAGACGGTGTCGGCACAAAGCTCAAGCTCGCAATGCTGATGGATAAGCACGATACGATCGGTATAGATGCGGTCGCTATGTGCGTAAACGACATAATCTGCTGCGGTGCAAAGCCTCTTTATTTCCTTGACTATATTGCTATAGGCAAGAACGTACCCGAAAAGGTAGCCGCTATAGTAAAGGGTGTTGCTGACGGCTGTGTACAGTCAGGCTGTGCGCTTATAGGCGGTGAAACCGCTGAGCATCCCGGAATGATGCCCGAAGACGAATATGACATCGCAGGCTATTCAACCGGTGTCGTTGACAAGTCGAAGATAATCGACAACAGCACCGTAAAGGAAGGCGACATCATAATCGGCCTTGCTTCCACAGGCGTTCATTCAAACGGCTTCTCTCTTGTAAGAAAGGTGTTCAACATAAACAGCAAGGAAGTTCTCGATGAAGTTCTCCCCACAGGAAAAACTCTCGGTGAAACGCTCCTTACACCTACAAAGATATATGTAAAGCCTATTTTGGAGCTTATCTCAAAGAAGAACGTAAAGGCTATCTCGCATATTACAGGCGGCGGCTTCAACGAGAACGTTCCCCGTTCACTCCCCGACGGCTTCACAGCAAAGATTACAAAGCACAGCTACGAAGTGCCTTATATCTTCAAGCACTTACAGGAAGTCGGAAACATCTCCGAACACGATATGTACAATACTTTCAATATGGGTATCGGTATGACCGTTGTAGTTGACAAGGACGATGCCGACGAAGCTGTACAGATACTCAGAAATGCAGGCGTTGAAAGCTACTGCATCGGTGAAATAATCAAGGGTGACGAGGGCATCATAATTGAGTAATATGAAAAATATCGTTGTACTTGTATCGGGCGGCGGAACTAACCTGCAGGCGCTTATTGATGCCGAAAAGTCCGAGGGACTCGGCGGAGGTAAAATCACCTGCGTGATTGCGTCAAAGCCCGATGCCTACGCACTGACAAGAGCCGCAGATAACGGCATAAAGACAAGAGTTCTCGCAAGACGTGACTATGCCGATGTTGCCGCTTACAGCAAGGCTATGGCTGACGCTTTAAAGGAAGAGCAGGCTGACCTTGTTATCTACGCAGGCTTTATGACAATACTTGACGAGCAGGTATGCGATGCGTTCAGATATAAGATGATAAACGTTCACCCTGCCCTTATCCCCTCTTTCTGCGGAAAGGGCTACTACGGACTTCACGTTCACGAGGAAGCACTTAAAAAGGGCGTAAAGGTAACAGGCGCTACCGTTCATTTTGTAACAGCGGAATGTGACGCAGGACCTATCATTCTGCAAAAGGCAGTTGAGGTCAGAAACGGCGACACCCCCGAAATTCTTCAGAAACGTGTTATGGAGCAGGCTGAGTGGAAGATTCTCCCCCGTGCCGCACGTCTTTTCTGCGAGGGAAAGATAACCGTAAAGGACGGCATAACCGTTATCGACGATTGAACCTTATGTCCGCATTCTCCCGACTAAACGGGATTTTGAGGACGTTATAACAAGTTATATTCAGAAAACTGCGTGTTCCACGCAAAACCGCAACAGGAGGCTATATGGAAGTTGTAACACTTGAAAAAGAGCTTAACTCTCTTGCTTATCACGGCAGAGGCATCGTGATAGGAAAATCCGCAGACGGCACAAAAGCGGTAATCGCCTACTTTATTATGGGCAGAAGCGAAAACAGCCGTAACAGAATTTTTGTAGAGGACGGCGAGGGTATCAGAACACAGGCTTTCGATGAAAGCAAGATGGAAGATCCCCACCTCATCATTTATGCACCCGTAAGAGTTCTCGGCAACAAGACGATAGTTACAAACGGCGACCAGACTGACACTATCTATGAGCTTATGGACAAGCAGATGACATTCGAGCAGGCTCTCAGAACAAGAGAATTTGAAGATGACAAACCCAACTACACACCGAGAATTTCCGGTATAGTCCACCTTGACAACGGCGATATGAATTTCGCAATGTCTATCTTAAAGAGCGCAGATGGCGACGGCTCATCATGTCAGAGATACACCTACGCTTACAGCAATCCTTTAAACGGCAAGGGAAAATTCATTCACACCTACAAGTGTGACGGCAATCCCCTGCCGAGCTACGAAGGCGAACCTAAAACAGTGGTTATTCCCGATACGGATATAGACACGTTCACATCAATGGTATGGGAAAACCTCAATGCAGACAACAAGGTTTCACTCTTTACACGTTATATCGACATTGCCACAGGCAAATACGAATCACGCATAATCAATAAAAACAAGTAAGCGAAAGGAACTTTACTACAATGAACGAACTTCAGTTAAAGTACGGCTGCAACCCCAATCAGAAGCCGTCAAGAATATTCATGGAAAACGGCAATTCACTTCCTATCGAAGTGCTTAACGGCAAGCCCGGTTACATCAACTTTATGGACGCTTTCAACGGCTGGCAGCTCGTAAGCGAGCTTAAGAAGGCTACGGGTCTTCCCTCCGCAACATCATTCAAGCACGTTTCACCCGCAGGCGCCGCTGTAGGACTTCCCCTCACAGACACGCTCAAGAAGATATACTGGGTAGACGATCTCGGCGAGCTGTCACCCCTTGCCTGCGCTTATGCAAGAGCAAGAGGTGCTGACAGAATGTCATCATACGGCGATTTCATCGCTCTGTCGGACAAGTGCGATGTTTCAACGGCAAAGATAATACAGCGTGAAGTATCCGACGGTGTTATCGCTCCCGATTACGATCCCGAAGCGCTTGAAATTCTCAAGTCAAAGAAAAAGGGCAACTACAATATAATCAAGATCGACCCCGAGTACGTTCCCGAGCCTATCGAGCGTAAGCAGGTTTTCGGCGTTACTTTCGAGCAGGGCAGAAACGAGCTGGTTATTGACGATAAGCTGTTCTCAAACATTGTGACCGAGAATAAGAATATACCCGAGAGCGCAAAGATTGATCTTGCAATAGCAATGATTACATTAAAGTACACTCAGTCAAACTCCGTAGCTTACACTTGCGGCGGTCAGGCTATCGGTATCGGCGCAGGTCAGCAGTCAAGAATCCACTGCACACGCCTTGCAGGTACAAAGGCTGACAACTGGTACTTAAGACAGTCGCCTCAGGTTATGGGCTTACAGTTTGTAGATAACATAAGACGTGCCGACAGAGATAACGCTATCGACCTTTACATCGGTGAAGATTATATGGACGTTCTCGCAGACGGCGCATGGGAAAACATCTTCAAGGTAAAGCCCGCCGTATTCACGACAGAAGAAAAGAAAGCTTGGCTTGCAACAATGAAGGGCGTAGCGCTTGGCTCAGATGCATTCTTCCCCTTTGGTGACAACATTGAAAGAGCGCACAGAAGCGGTGTAGAATACATAGCACAGCCCGGTGGCTCTATCCGTGACGATAATGTTATCGACACCTGCAACAAGTACGGTATCGCAATGGCATTCACGGGAATCAGACTTTTCCACCACTGATAAGCTCAGTAAACGGGCGGCACGTCCGCCCGTTATTTTTAAATTCCGATAAAGGTATCACTATGCATTTTACTTACACAGATAAAGACATCCTTGACGGCAGATTTGAATTCAGGCAGAGCGGTACGTTTCGGGTACTGTCTGCGTTTGCACATTTGAAAATAATCATATCGTGTATAATCGAAGCGATGATTGCCCCGTATACTCTCGACGTATTATTTAACGGAGGCGCAGCATCAAATAACACATCAATCATAATAATCAAAATTGCTCTCGCTGTAATTCTGCCGATACTGCCGATATGGTATATACTCATAGTTGCAGGCGGCGAACAGCAGTACAGCTACTACGCCGATGAACGTCTTATGCGTATAGCAAGCAAACGCCATACCTATATTTTCAGGTACTCGGACATAGAAAACGTGACCTACAAGCCTATGACCTTGTTTACAAAGCAAAAAGGCTATACTGTTACTGTTACGACAAAAAATACCACGCTGTTCTTCCGTTATATTATGCCGTCATGCGCAGAATTTTTTACCATAGAGTCCACACCGTTCTATATTCTTCAACATCCGCCGATAAAAGCGGAAGAAAGGAAAGACCGATGAAAAAAGCACTATTATTGATTTGCGCCGCATCAATTCTTGCAGGAATGTGCGGTTGCTCCAAAACGATTGAAAATCCCCCTTACTTCACTCCAAAAAATCAGACCACATCATCAACGACCCCGGTTCCCCAGACAGTGACACCTCAGACCACCGCAGTAACTACTGCGGCAACATCAACGCAAACAACAAAAGCGGAAACAACGACCGCAAAGCCCGAAACCTCGAACACGTCTACAGACAAGTCCGAAACAAAAAAACCGTCCCCTGCCCCTGCAAAGTATACACCCGTAGGAAGTCTTGTCAAACATAAAGTAAACAAATTCTCTCTGATGTACGATGACGGAGTATACTTCAATACCGGCATCAGCGAATATGAAGAAGATAAAAACGAGCTTTATCTTGTACATTATTCCGATGACGGCGAGGTCACATCTAATATCGTTGCTATGTGCAGTGATGAGGACGAAGATACTAAAGGCAGAACGGTAGCCGAGATCGGCGAGGAATTTATGAGCTATTACGCCGTCGGTGATAATGTCGATTCATCGACCAAGAGTATGATAAAAATAGGCAACACCGATGCATTTTACGCAACTGTAAAATCTTCGGACGGAGATTTTTCGGTTGCCGCAACACAGCACATATATTTTGCCCGTCACGGCAATAAAGTGTACACATTGATAGCACTGCACCTTGACAATAACGAAAAAGCTGTCACAAAGGCGCTTGAATACACGCTCGGGTCAATGTCATTTGACAATTCGTTAAACACATGACATCAGAGTCAAAGTCATTATCTGCCTCATTGACCGCTCCGAAGCTGCCCGATAATCTTTTTACGGTAGCAGATATTGATGCCGAGCTTTCAAAAGTGCGTGATGACGAATCGGATTTTATTGCGGCGGATTTTTCGAGGCTGATATGCGCAGAAACCGATTTTTCGGCCATCTGTTTCAGAAACTGCCTGTTTCACGGATGCCGCTTTACAGCCTGCGATTTTTCCGGATGCACTTTTATAGATTGCGTTTTCAAGGGCTGCGATATTTCAAACAGCGATTTTTCCGAAAGCTATTTCAAAGCCTGCTCGTTCATCTCCTGTAAAGCGGTCGGAACAGCTTTCAAATACTCGTTTTATAAAAATGTCAGCTTTGACGGCGGCAGCTTTGAGCTGTCGGATTTTCAGCGTTCAAAGCTGCAATCGGTAGCTGTGACAGATACCGACTTCTCCTCCGCTCTGTTTTCTTCTTGCGAGATAAAACAGACGGAGCTTAAAAACGTTACGCTGGCAAGGTCTGTGTTTTTCGGCACAAAGCTCGCAGGGCTTGACTTCACCTCCTGTAATATCGAAGGTCTTACCGTTTCCGATACGGGAGCGGAGCTAAAAGGCGCAAAGGTCGATGTGTGGCAGGCGGCAATGTTCGCAAAGCTGCTTGGCCTTATCATCGAATAATGAATAAATCAAAAGAAAGAAAGGTATTTTTAACATGAACGTACTTGTAATAGGCGGAGGCGGCAGAGAACACGCCATAATAACAGCCCTTGCAAAATCTAAGAAGGTAGACAAGCTGTATGCCGCACCCGGCAACGGCGGTATCTCGAAATATGCCGAGTGCTTTAATGTAAAGGCAACCGATATTGACGGCTGTGTTGAGCTTGCAAAGAAGCTCAGACCCGACTATGTATTCGTAGCCCCCGACGATCCGCTGGTTATGGGTATGGTGGACAAGCTCAATGCAGAGGGCTTCAAGACCTTCGGACCCAGAGCAAATGCCGCTATTCTTGAGGGCAGTAAGGTTTTCTCAAAGGCTCTGATGAAGAAGTACAACATTCCCACTGCGGCTTACGAAACCTTCACAGACGCAGACGAGGCTATAGCATATATCAAAAAGCAGAACAGCTTCCCTGCCGTTATCAAGTGTGACGGTCTTGCACTCGGCAAGGGCGTTATAATCGCAAAGGACGAGCAGGAGGCAGAAAACGCAGTACGTTCAATGCTCCTTGACGGAAAATTCGGCAAATCCGGCAGTGAAATAGTTGTCGAGGAATTTATGACAGGCCCCGAAGTAACCGTTCTTGCGTTCACAGACGGCAAGACAGTAAAGCCTATGATAAGCTCTATGGATCACAAGCGTGCTTATGACAACGATGAGGGTCTCAACACGGGCGGAATGGGTACGATAGCGCCCAACCCCCTCTACACCCCCGATAAACAGCAGGAATGTATGGAAAAGATATTCCTGCCTACTATAAAGGCTATGGCAGCTGAGGGCAGACCGTTCAAGGGTTGCCTTTACTTCGGTCTTATGCTGACCCCGAACGGTGCTAAGGTAATTGAGTACAACTGCCGCTTCGGTGATCCCGAAACACAGGTGGTTCTCCCTTTGCTTGAAACGGATATTATGGATATAATCGAAGCTGTCTGGGAAGAAAAGCTCGATACGCTTGACATCAAGTGGAGCGATAAATCATGCGCCTGCGTTGTAATGGCAAGCGGCGGCTACCCCGAAAAGTATGAAACAGGCAAGGTGATAAGCGGACTTGACGAAAACGGTCAGTGCGAGGGTGCATTCGTTTACCACGCAGGCACAAAGCTGGAGAACGGAAAGTTCCTTACGGCAGGAGGACGTGTTCTCGGTATTACCGCTTACGGCGATACATTAAAGGAAGCGCTCGACACAGCTTATAAGGCAGTGGATACGATTAGCTTTGAAAAGGCACATTACCGCCACGATATAGGAAAAAAAGCTCTTTCCGCTTTAAAATAATTCCCGAAAACACTTGCATTTCATTTCCTTTTATGTTATAATAGCATTTGCGTGTTAGAATAATTTTGGGTTTGTACGATAAACATCTCGGACTTACCCGTATTCCTATAAGGAGGACATATAAATGGGAATATTAGAAATAATCAGTGCTATTGTTCTGATTGTTGCCTGTGTTTTCATAGTACTCGTGGTACTTATGCAGGATACAAAGCAGGGTATGTCGCAGACGATTACAGGCGGTAGTGCAGACAACTATTATCAGAGAAATTCAGGCCGTTCAAACGAGGCTAAGCTGAACAGACTTACAAAGATTGCCGCAGTGATTTTCTTTGTTGTGGCTCTCGTTGTTAACTTCATCGTTATGTACAGCGGTAACTTCAACAAGTCGAATAATTCTTCGACAACAAGCTCCGCAACATCATCTGTAACATCTTCCGTTACAAGTGACGATTCGTCAGCTTCATCGGCATCTTCCGATGCTTCATCGACAGATTCTTCCGCTTCTTCATCTGACGCTTCTTCTGCTGATTCCTCAGTAGCCGAGTCTTCATCTGAAACAAGCACAGAAACATCTGCAGAATAACTAATGCTTTTAAAAGCTGTCGCACTGCGGCAGCTTTTTTTGTATATGTCTGATTGTTCCGGCAACGTTCACCGGATATAAGTAAATGCTGAGCTGTTGAAAAAAACGCCCTGTTATGGTACAATATAATCAATGATTATTAAAGGCAACACCGCATAATTAACGGCTTTCGCCTTTGCCGCACGCTTGCTTGCATATTTTCCGCCATCTTGCGCAAATTTTGCTTGACAGGCGCCAGCCTGCCCGCACTCAATTTATACAATCTGACGAAAAATCAGACTGCGCAATCGCACGACAATAATTATGCGGTATAGCCTTAAACAAAACTTACTCGAAGGGACAACAAATGTAAAAATGCATCGCCATTTGCGGTTTTGCTTTTACAGCATTCCTTCTCATCTGTATGGTCATAAACTTATTTAAGGGGCATATCGTAGCCGCTGTATGTAGTCTTGGAGCGTGTTTCTTGTTTTTTGCTCTGTCTTTATTAACTTATAAAAAAGGCAAAGACAGCAACCCGTAAATCAATCCTTGCAAATCATCCGACATCAGATTTCACACAAAATCTTATACGCTCTAAGGCTGTTCTAAGCTAACCGCACTATAATATCAATATCATAAAGGACGGTGATATTATGAAGCTCCTGTTTGCAGAAGATGAGGTCAGTATGGCTGAGGCTGTAACCGACATTCTGACCTATCATAATTATACGGTAGACACGGTTTATGATGGTGCCGACGCTCTTGATTACGCAAGAGCCGAACAGTATGACGGGATAATTCTTGATATAATGATGCCGAAAAAGAGCGGCTTAGAGGTACTTAAAACGCTAAGGAGCGAGGGGAACACCACTCCCATTCTCCTGCTTACCGCAAAGGCTGAGGTCGAGGACAGGATAGCGGGGCTTGATATGGGTGCAGATGATTACCTTCCGAAGCCGTTTGTAATGGGCGAGCTTCTTTCCCGTGTCAGAGCAATGCTCCGCAGGAAAGACAGGTTCACACCCGATATAATGACATTCGGCAATGTGTCGCTCAATCTCAGCAGCTGCGAGCTTAAAGGACCGTTGCAGTCTATTGTCCTACCCAAGATAGAATACAAGCTGATGGAGCTTCTTATGCTCAACAAGGGCATCTATCTTTCCACTGAGGATATTCTCGTAAAGGTCTGGGGCTATGAGAGCGATGCAGAGAGCGGCGCAGTATGGGTATATATATCCTATGTAAGAAAACGTCTTGCTGCTATCGGTGCGGATATTGAAATCCGAGCCAAGCGCAGTGTTGGCTATACTCTTGCAAAGATCGGGGATGCTGACTGATGGTAAAACAGCTTCAGAAAAAGTTTATCATATCCGCTATGCTGGCGGTAACAATTCTGCTTGTCGTGCTTATCGGCGGAATAAACGTTTTCAATTATCTCACCACCAGTGGCGATAACGACAGGCTTATGGAGATGCTCTGCTACAGCTTTGAAACCTCAACAAAGTGGAACGCAGATACAACCGACGCATCCGGCAGTCAGAATAATCCCGATTTTCCGCCGCAAGACAATGGAACTAAACCACCCGACGATAAAAAGAACAACGGCTTTGGCAGACACGATAAAAACGCAGTGGATTCTGCACGCTACGCCGCCGTTGCGATCGACAAAAACGGAAATATCATAAGGACGGATGTAACTCATATCTCCTCGCTTACCGAGGAAGAAGCGACCGCTATTGCCGAAGCACTTAAAAATACCGCTTCGGGAACAGGCACATACAGCGGCTTTCTGTACAGGATAAGCGAAACTAAGCGTGCAGAAGGAAAGGTTATCATCCTGCTTGACAACGGTATGCAGATAAGCTCCTTCTTTACCGTACTGTTTATATCGGTCGGTGCAGGAATATTCGGCTGGCTTATGATGCTGCTGCTCGTAATTCTTCTTTCCCGCAAAACTATCGCCCCTGTTGCACGAAGCATCGAAAAGCAAAAGCAGTTTGTCACAAACGCAGGTCACGAAATAAAGACGCCGCTTGCCATTATCCTTGCCAATACAGATGCAATGGAGCTTCACAACGGCGAAAACAAGTGGAGCAAGAATATCCGTGCGCAGACGCTCAGACTCAACGGACTTATGCAGAATCTGCTGATGCTTGCCAAAATGGATGAAAGCTCAACAAAGCTCCCGATGTGCGAATTCGATATAAGCACTGCGGCAGAAGATACCGTCGGCGCATTTATAGAGCCTGCCGCCCTCAAAGGCATAATGATTGAACAGGACATCAAAAAAGGCATAAGACTCAGCGGCAACCGTGACAGTATAGTACAGCTTATGACGGTACTGCTTGACAATGCGGTCAAATATACCGAAAGCGGAGGTGTCATAAGGGCTGAGCTTTACGGCAGCGAAAAGAACATAACGCTCAGCATCGCCAACACCTGCGAGCCTATAGACCACCCCGAAAAGCTGTTCGACCGATTTTACCGAGGAGACAGCGCAAGGACGCAAAAAAACGGCGGCTACGGTATAGGCTTATCAGTAGCTCAGGCAATAGCCGAACTCCACAAAGGCTCGATAACTGCTGAAAATGTATCTGCAACCGCCTCAGAACCCCGCACCGATACCACAGATAAACAAAACACCAATATGCTTATGTTCACGGTTAAAATATAAAACAACGGTTTGCAGGCGGCTGAATCAAGTCAGCCATCTGCAAACCGTTTTGATTTTAAAGTGTCCGATGTGTCCCTTACAGCAATCGCCCACATTATGAAGATGTATCTCCGCTCATTATAAATCCAACAATTCCCGTTTTGCCTATTCATTCTAATGTAGCTTTTAAATAAACAATTAATTTTGTTATTGAAATCACAATGCCGTATTGCAAAGTAATCAGCAACGAAGCCATCCACGCAGACATAGCAGGATGAGATTGTTGCCAGAAGCCATTCCATTCACCCGTAAAAAGAAACATATATAAGGCAGGCGGAGAATAAACCGCAAACAACAGATACATAACCGGAATTGAAAACAACAACTGTTTTACATTTAAATCAAGGTATTTTATCACAATTATTGTCGGTATGCATATAATCAATAATTGTATCAACATATGAACTATAAATCCAAGCCAAGACGGATTGGAAAAAGAAAGAAACAGATTCGCCAAATAATTTACGATTACGCCGTTGTATAAAACTGTAAAACCCCATATAAAAAGAGCTAATAATACAAAATTGCATTTTTTCAACAATTTCATTTAATTTGCCTCCTTTGCTGTGGTGCAGCAAATTATTTGTAAGTGCGAAGCACATAATCGGTTTCTGCAATCAATTCCGACTATACGGATTTGACTATCCGGATTCTTTGCACCGCATTTAAACTCAATCAAGTATCTCAATAGAACTTATTTCATCGGTCCTATAATAATAACCGTTTGTAAGCCCTATTGTTGCTACGCCTTCGTCGCTATCATCTTCGCTTTCGTACAGAATAGCCGTTTCGATATGAACTGCGCCGTTTGTTTCCGTCAGCTTGACTTTGTGAAACTGAGCATTGTACAGCGTTAATGAATCAACCATTATTTCTCATCTCCTTTTCAACGGTGCCGCAGGCACAAGAGATGTGTTCCGTTTTTTGAGTAATGTATCGTTCCCCACCATTTTACCGCCCTTCAAATCTCAAACGAACATACAGATGAAGCTGATTTAATGACGGTTTCACTACCCTATAAATTTACACTACTCTCAAACAGATGGCAGTTATAGTGCCTATGTAGTTGAGTTTTACTACTACCCTATAAATTTACACTACTCTCAAACTATGTACGGCGAGGTTACAGGGCTGTTCTGGTTTTACTACCCTATAAATTTACACTACTCTCAAACCCACGTCTTGCATCGTGTGGCATTATAGCCGTTTTACTACCCTATAAATTTACACTACTCTCAAACATGTACCGGAACAAGAGTAATCGCAAAAAAGTTTTACTACCCTATAAATTTACACTACTCTCAAACCTAGCCACGGGTGAGCAGTATCTCAGCCCTCGTTTTACTACCCTATAAATTTACACTACTCTCAAACAACAACGGGATATACACATAATTTTTACCCGTTTTACTACCCTATAAATTTATACTACTCTCAAACACCTCAAGACACTTGAAGATAAGGGCGTACGTTTTACTACCCTATAAATTTACACTACTCTCAAACTAATTGCCGTACCACCATCTTTTTCCCATTGTTTTACTACCCTATAAATTTACACTACTCTCAAACCGTATCTGCGTGAAGTAACTCCGACAGGGAGGTTTACTACCCTATAAATTTACACTACTCTCAAACATGGAACTCAGCTCGTGGTGAATGGAAATGGTTTTACTACCCTATAAATTTACACTACTCTCAAACAAGCCAAGTATGCGTATCATCCCAAACACCGTTTTACTACCCTATAAATTTACACTACTCTCAAACCTCTCAGAACAGAGAAAGAGTATTTGTAATGTTTTACTACCCTATAAATTTACACTACTCTCAAACGAGTATAGCTATATGTTTTCCCGTAACCGTCGTTTTACTACCCTATAAATTTACACTACTCTCAAACTTAGACCATATCGAAGCGTTTGACTTAACCGTTTTACTACCTATAGCCGTCACGGATGAACACATCATGTGAGCATATCGAAGCGTTTGACTTAACCGTTTTACTACCCTATAAATTTACACTACTCTCAAACTACTTCGGAGCTATGCAGAGAGTGCAAGATGTTTTACTACCCTATAAATTTACACTACTCTCAAACCGTAACACGCTTAAACAGTAAAACTAAATTGTTTTACTACCCTATAAATTTACACTACTCTCAAACACGGTGTGTTTACCGTGTGGGAGATTTTGGGTTTTACTACCCTATAAATTTACACTACTCTCAAACGTCGGACGAGTATGTATCAACATCACTTGAGTTTTACTACCCTATAAATTTACACTACTCTCAAACTGCACGATAACTATGGTCTTGTGTTGATAGGTTTTACTACCCTATAAATTTACACTACTCTCAAACAATGTATACGGGTTACATAGGAATGACACCGTTTTACTACCCTATAAATTTACACTACTCTCAAACCAAGTTAGATGAGCTTGTTGATCACATCGGTTTTACTACCCTATAAATTTACACTACTCTCAAACCTGATAGTCGCACATTAAAAAAGACAGGTAGTTTTACTACCCTATAAATTTACACTACTCTCAAACAAATAAAAAATATTCCTGTTATGCGTTTTGGTTTTACTACCCTATAAATTTACACTACTCTCAAACACAATTTGATAAGCGGTCTTATCACAAAAGGTTTTACTACCCTATAAATTTACACTACTCTCAAACTTGACAGTAACGAAGTAGCTGCATACAAGCGTTTTACTACCCTATAAATTTACACTACTCTCAAACTGTAGAGGGGTACCGCTTGACAGCCGCTCAGTTTTACTACCCTATAAATTTACACTACTCTCAAACAACAACAGCTTTACCTCGGCAGCTATCCAGGTTTTACTACCCTATAAATTTACACTACTCTCAAACGGTTTCTTTGCATTTAAGGTCTTCTATGTAGTTTTACTACCCTATAAATTTACACTACTCTCAAACGGCACTATTAAAAACTGCGGCGGCGCGGAGGTTTTACTACCCTATAAATTTACACTACTCTCAAACTACTTTCAGATAACAGTGACATTATATCTTGTTTTACTACCCTATAAATTTACACTACTCTCAAACGGAGATTTTTTTCGGTGCGCCGAAAAAAATGTTTTACTACCCTATAAATTTACACTACTCTCAAACCACGTAGTGTTCTCGCCACGTCCTTTAATTGTTTTACTACCCTATAAATTTACACTACTCTCAAACCAAGCACTGTTACAGATACAAGCGCAGTTGGTTTTACTACCCTATAAATTTACACTACTCTCAAACGATACTCGAAATACCGCAATTGTCTTTACGTTTTACTACCCTATAAATTTACACTACTCTCAAACAAGTGTACCGCCCTTTTTATATACTGTTTTGTTTTACTACCCTATAAATTTACACTACTCTCAAACCGGTATTGGGCTCGGTGTTCCTATGGACCGGTTTTACTACCCTATAAATTTACACTACTCTCAAACCAGTAATGGAGGGCGCAAGAATTATCCCGGGTTTTACTACCCTATAAATTTACACTACTCTCAAACTATAACCTCCTTGCCTGTGGCACATCGTTGGTTTTACTACCCTATAAATTTACACTACTCTCAAACAGGAAGTATATGTTTTGAGTGGCACTCCTTGTTTTACTACCCTATAAATTTACACTACTCTCAAACATCTGTTGTGATGGAAGTTGTTTCTATCATGTTTTACTACCCTATAAATTTACACTACTCTCAAACAAGTTGAAACAAATATACAGCTAAAAGAAAGTTTTACTACCCTATAAATTTACACTACTCTCAAACGGCACACAATAGCAATAATAAACGTAATTAGTTTTACTACCCTATAAATTTACACTACTCTCAAACACCGGGCAAGAAAAGTCGCAAGAAAGGCGGGTTTTACTACCCTATAAATTTACACTACTCTCAAACATAAAGGCTATAGGTATGCTGGATGTGAGAGTTTTACTACCCTATAAATTTACACTACTCTCAAACGTCCGTTGCAGTTTTCGCACGAATGAAGCGGTTTTACTACCCTATAAATTTACACTACTCTCAAACAATATTTGAGACCTTCGGCAAGCTGTGAACGTTTTACTACCCTATAAATTTACACTACTCTCAAACAATGATTAATAGACATTCGTTTTTCCTTGCGTTTTACTACCCTATAAATTTACACTACTCTCAAACAGGTCAATAAAGATGTCCTCAATTACCTCGGTTTTACTACCCTATAAATTTACACTACTCTCAAACGCGCACAACGCCGATCTGATACGGACGCTAGTTTTACTACCCTATAAATTTACACTACTCTCAAACTCGGAATATCTTCAGCTCTATCCGTCTGCTGTTTTACTACCCTATAAATTTACACTACTCTCAAACGTACTTGCAAATGTTGGTAACTACGATTTAGTTTTACTACCCTATAAATTTACACTACTCTCAAACTGGTCTACGGCGATACAAGACATAAAAGGGGTTTTACTACCCTATAAATTTACACTACTCTCAAACGGTTATTATCGGTAGAACGTGGGAAGATTTGTTTTACTACCCTATAAATTTACACTACTCTCAAACACTGATCGGCGAGAGCATACAACATCGTTAGTTTTACTACCCTATAAATTTACACTACTCTCAAACATTTGCTTGCCCTTACCTATATCAATGTTGGTTTTACTACCCTATAAATTTACACTACTCTCAAACGAATTACAACTACGACCTGCACATGATGGCGTTTTACTACCCTATAAATTTACACTACTCTCAAACAGTATCGTGTATATACTGGTGGTTTAAAGGTTTTACTACCCTATAAATTTACACTACTCTCAAACGCACCGCCGCACCACAGTCACAATAATCGAGTTTTACTACCCTATAAATTTACACTACTCTCAAACTGTAGAGGGGTACCGCTTGACAGCCGCTCAGTTTTACTACCCTATAAATTTACACTACTCTCAAACCAAATGCAAGCCGACCATTTTCAAACAACGTTTTACTACCCTATAAATTTACACTACTCTCAAACATGGCAAAGTCAATACCTAACACGATGTGGGTTTTACTACCCTATAAATTTACACTACTCTCAAACTGCTTGTGTACAGCGGAAAGAAGTCACTGGTTTTACTACCCTATAAATTTACACTACTCTCAAACAAGTTGAGTTTCTCGGCCATATTAAGCTGAGTTTTACTACCCTATAAATTTACACTACTCTCAAACGAATATCAACGTGTATTATGACCAGTACGGGTTTTACTACCCTATAAATTTACACTACTCTCAAACTACATCAAGCGTCACGACGGCGAATGGTTTGTTTTACTACCCTATAAATTTACACTACTCTCAAACTGATATCGGTATGCCACCCCCGCTCTCAGGGTTTTACTACCCTATAAATTTACACTACTCTCAAACGATTATCTCCGCAGATGCTTTATACAGACTGGTTTTACTACCCTATAAATTTACACTACTCTCAAACGGTAGCGACGGTGTACGCAATCAGCTTGTGGTTTTACTACCCTATAAATTTACACTACTCTCAAACCCAAAGACCCTGACCTGTTGCCGCTTCCCTGTTTTACTACCCTATAAATTTACACTACTCTCAAACCCCGGCTATCACAGAGGTGACTGTATCTCCGTTTTACTACCCTATAAATTTACACTACTCTCAAACTCAGAAGTACACAGATATGGCGGTTAATTTGTTTTACTACCCTATAAATTTACACTACTCTCAAACGTCGCATCCTATTGCTGACGAGGGTAAGCTGTTTTACTACCCTATAAATTTACACTACTCTCAAACTATCCAGCGAGGACGGCTCTTACAACGTCGGTTTTACTACCCTATAAATTTACACTACTCTCAAACAGTAACGACGGTGTCCGCAATCAGCTTGTGGTTTTACTACCCTATAAATTTACACTACTCTCAAACTTAAATGAAGTTATAGGAAACACAAAATTGTTTTACTACCCTATAAATTTACACTACTCTCAAACCGTCAACGCAGACTTATAGTCCTTGTCAAGGTTTTACTACCCTATAAATTTACACTACTCTCAAACACAAGCAAGCAGAAATGCGCCTTGTGACGCAGTTTTACTACCCTATAAATTTACACTACTCTCAAACACTATACGACACAAGTGCGGACGATATGCGGTTTTACTACCCTATAAATTTACACTACTCTCAAACCACTGTTGTAGGTGAGTTCCAACACACAACGTTTTACTACCCTATAAATTTACACTACTCTCAAACTAACGCAGACATATTCGGTTATGAAAATTGTTTTACTACCCTATAAATTTACACTACTCTCAAACGCCGAGCTGGGTTAATGCCTCGTTCCATATGTTTTACTACCCTATAAATTTACACTACTCTCAAACTGGACGGTAGCGCTTATCTTGACAGGGTAGTTTTACTACCCTATAAATTTACACTACTCTCAAACAAAGCAAACGCGGCAGACGGTGAGCGGCGGTTTTACTACCCTATAAATTTACACTACTCTCAAACCCCGACGACACACGGTCGTCACCCCATGCGGTTTTACTACCCTATAAATTTACACTACTCTCAAACGTAAACACTGATTTTTTCGCAATCACCTAGTTTTACTACCCTATAAATTTACACTACTCTCAAACGTTGCGTGTTGCAATCACGGCTCCCTGTGAGTTTTACTACCCTATAAATTTACACTACTCTCAAACTGATTAGATGTCCAACACTAAAAAGTACCTGGTTTTACTACCCTATAAATTTACACTACTCTCAAACCCCCAGCGACAGCAACACTGTCAAAGGGCGGTTTTACTACCCTATAAATTTACACTACTCTCAAACTTAAGTACGGTTATGATAGTAAGGTTTATCGTTTTACTACCCTATAAATTTACACTACTCTCAAACTGCTTATCAATCAATCGACACTGACAAGGGTTTTACTACCCTATAAATTTACACTACTCTCAAACCAAGCACAGTCACTGATACAAGCGCAGTCGGTTTTACTACCCTATAAATTTACACTACTCTCAAACCGTGCTTGCGCTTCAGCCAGCACAGCTGAAGTTTTACTACCCTATAAATTTACACTACTCTCAAACCGATTGCACTCTGAAGTATCTCTTTCTCGTGGTTTTACTACCCTATAAATTTACACTACTCTCAAACAAAAGCCGTTATTCATCGCTTCGCAACAGCGTTTTACTACCCTATAAATTTACACTACTCTCAAACGGTTGCGATACCTAGTGTTGAGGCTGTATAGTTTTACTACCCTATAAATTTACACTACTCTCAAACGAAACACGCATAGACAACGTTAAATGCGCTGTTTTACTACCCTATAAATTTACACTACTCTCAAACTACGTTGTCGAAGGCAAAGAAAATAAGATGTTTTACTACCCTATAAATTTACACTACTCTCAAACCTATCGATGATGTTAATACATCATCCGACGGTTTTACTACCCTATAAATTTACACTACTCTCAAACTGACCCAGTTCGTCTCGTCCCAGATATCGGTTTTACTACCCTATAAATTTACACTACTCTCAAACCGAGGCTTCGTGCGGCAGCACAAGAAAGGCGTTTTACTACCCTATAAATTTACACTACTCTCAAACAGTGTTCGCAAAGGCTTTAACTAGTCTTAGTTTTACTACCCTATAAATTTACACTACTCTCAAACCAGACGAAAAGTTCACCCGTGTACCCATTGGTTTTACTACCCTATAAATTTACACTACTCTCAAACCTTGCCCCCGATAAACCCACGACGGCCATAGTTTTACTACCCTATAAATTTACACTACTCTCAAACTGCCGTCAAGCAGTGAAAGGAAGCTGTCAAGTTTTACTACCCTATAAATTTACACTACTCTCAAACGTTCTGATGTGTGATTCCGGCTTGCGGCGTGTTTTACTACCCTATAAATTTACACTACTCTCAAACTGCTAAAATGAATGATATACCGTCAAGATGTTTTACTACCCTATAAATTTACACTACTCTCAAACACATACTCAGTTGCAACAGGATTAAGCAAAGTTTTACTACCCTATAAATTTACACTACTCTCAAACCGTGTTTGGCAGGCGAATATAATGTTTGTAGTTTTACTACCCTATAAATTTACACTACTCTCAAACCAGCGCCGAAAGTTTCTGTCCGCAGTGGTGTTTTACTACCCTATAAATTTACACTACTCTCAAACGAGCTGCAACAACAGTGATGGAGACGTTAAGTTTTACTACCCTATAAATTTACACTACTCTCAAACCTCAAATTTGGAAAAGCGACACTACTCGCCGTGTATCTACAAGGTAGAAACTATCATTATAATATCACATTTTCTATTATGAGTCAATTATATAACGCACAGATCATCATCAATAACTACTCTTTTTTCGAATCTCGTTTTTCCCTTGTCAGACGATTCGATACACAAGAGTGGTATTCCGTGCTCAATAACAGATTCAAACAGCTTTTCTGCTTTTTGCAAAGAAAGACAGCTGCGAAGATTCACGCATATAAACACCGTTTTACCGGCATACTCGGTCATTGCAAGAAAAAACTCCAAAAGCTTTTCCTCCAAAGTATCATAGCTGTCCACAAATTTAAGTCCGAACATTTTTAACAAAGGCGTAACATCGCATATCTCATCCGTAACAAATTCACCTTCTGCATACTGTGCCAGCTCAGAAATGTACCTCTCTGTCGCAGACAGCATTTCGTTTGTTCTGATAAACATGTCTTCGTTAACAGAGCATTTTTTCAAATGCGCATACAATTTGGAAATGAGCTCCTTACGGTTCATTTCAAACGGCACAAATTCCGTTATCATCGTTGCTTGTTTAGCAAATGATATTAGTTTTGCGTTGCACGATATAACAGAAAATCCTGTTCCTCCTTCTATCTGATCGTTTATATCATTCAGCACCGTGTAAAAGAAATCCGGATGTTCAATTATCAACGTCAGGACTTTATCCTCCGAGTCGACATATAATTCAATTTGCGAATAGGCAAACGTCATAAAATCACCAGCCTTTCGTCGCTGTCTATAACATCGGATACAAATTCGCCTGTAATATATTCCATATCCGCAAATTGTTTTTCCGTTATACACAGCAAAGACACAATACCCGCCGGAGGACTGTTACGTTTGATTCCGTCGGATATCAGTCTTGCCGCTGTGCGATTCAATGCCATACGGCAGTAAACCGATTCCTGAAACATCATAAAACCGCTTTTGATCAGATATTTTCTGAATTTTGTGTATTCCCGGCGTTCCTCTGTGGTCGTAACCGGTAAATCAAAAAGTACAAGTAATCTCATATATCTGTAACTCATTTTATCTCCGTTTTTAAATTCCGAACACGATAAAATCTTATCAGCGAAACATCGTTCTCCTCTATTGCGTCAAATACACTTCTGCAATAAATTTTAACGGCATTTGTAACATACTGCTCAGTATTATTGATTATTACGCTTTCATTCAATATTCCTATAATCTCACGTTTCTGCTCTGAGGTAAAAATGCGGTAGTTCTTTTCTCTGACAAAACGATCTATCAGCGTTCTGAACGGCTCCATCAGATCAGAGGCAAGATTAAAATTATTGAACATATTATCGTGGAACAATCCAAGCTGTGTAATATATCCGTTAGATGTAATCTCACGATTGAATGCGGAAAGTATTATGCTGTATCCGTAGTTGAGTGCGGAATTAATTACATTATCAGCGTTTCTTGAAAACTCTTTTCCGAAAAGCGCATTGAAATATACTTTTGCGGCATGACCCTCCCTGTTGGTTTCATCGCCGAGTTCAATCTCGTCTATATATCCCTTAAGCATCCCTGCTTCTTTTTCATGACCGAATTCCTGAAGAACACGAGCCTGATTGCGTATTTTTTCGCTGACTATGCTTGTCCATATATACGCTTTGACATCTTCGTCCCACTTCACCTGTTCACGCACCCTTGCCGTACAGTTATGGCAGCCGTATAAAGGCAGCATTTCGCACGAAGGATTATGCTTCTCGTCACAAAATATCAATTTCACCTTGCGATTTGCAAGCTCGTTGATAAGACTTGCGGTTATCGATACCGCACAATTCTCAATTATAAGCACCGATACTTCATCCAATAATACACGCTTGATATTTTCTTCACTTCTCACGACCATGAAGCCAAGCTTCTTATCAAGCTTGGCTCTTCCGGTCACAATTACAGTCCTCCAGCTCATAGCTCAAGTAAGTTGTCAGACTTCTTTTCATACAAGCCTGTCGGTGACTGGTCAATGATTCTGATGTCACTATATTTAGTATTCTTTAATATAGCAGACATTCTTTCGGTGTGATAGCTTTCTACACCACCAACCGGTTTCAGATTACACGTGTTAATTCGTCCCGTTTTTAAAATATCCACGAGTAACAGCAAAGTTTTCATCTGTTCTATAATAGACAGCTCTGCAAACTTATCTCTTCCTTCTTCCATCTTTTTTCCGGCTTCCGCAAGCTTGTTTATTTTGCTGAAAGGCTCAGAAATACACTTTTTAGCTATCTCATCGTACACTTTAAGATTTGATAAAACGTCAAAAGCTTCTCCGGGCTTGAATTTACTGCCTTTATCACTTTTATCGATATACGATGATACAGCTTTAATGTAATCAGATGTATCCTTTGAATATATTGCAGCCATTGCTGATGAAATAGTAAAATAATGATAACTATCTTTTGAACGTATATTCACACGATAACCGTCAAACTCAAACAGCGTATTAATTTTTATTGGTCTTCTTTTCAGCGGAAACGATATATCATCGATTGATATTTTTGCAATGTTTTTAGCCGGCAATGCGTTTTTAAGTACAGAATATGCGTATTCGCTTGCGAAACTGTCATCAGAGAAATAACGCTTTTCACATAATAATTCTACCGGAATGATAACCGCTCCGACTCCTGTACATTTGATTAAAGAAAAGCATGAAATACTCTTGCTGTTATACCCTCCGTATTTCACCGGGTCGAGATCTTTCTTTAACCTTGCAAGATCCGGATTACCGGCTCTGTCGGGATTCTGATTAAAGAACCCTCCCTTTCTCTTATAGCAATAACGTACATATCTCACACTGTTTTTGCTCATCATACGCTTAACCGTATCAAAATCCGTTTCAGGATTCCATGCCGTTTCACCGTTTCTTGAAACCTTATGCTTAAGCGTTTCCTTGACCTTGATTGTATAATGCTTGTCGGCATTTTTAACAAAGTTCATAGGGTTGGAAGTAAACTTGACATCATGGACATTACCGATAACAATATTCAGATAAGCGTCCTTAGCATGATGCAGGTCGTTTATCTCTCTGCATTTCAGCATATCAAAATCATGTCTGAACTCCGAAACCTGTCCTGCTTTTACATAAACAATCTTACTGTCAGGGAACATTTCTTTAAGCAGCGTTGCAACAGCCTTTGTTGACTGTCTTGTTTCAACAAGCTGACGTTCAATAAATCCTGCGAGCTCATCTTCGGTAAACGGCGTTGAACGTGTCAATCTCTCATATTTTACCTTGTCTGTCGGATTTTTAGGATCACGATAAAACAGATTTTTCCAAATCGGATGCATTTTATTTCTTATCTCAGCTTTTATCGGATAATCGTCCGACTTCTCACCGTTAAGCTGTGATTTTACAAGCACCTTGTTATGAAGCGAATCATCATTTATTTTGCTTTGAGGAAAGATATGATCAATATCGTAGCAGTGATTATCGCCAAGACGACTGAAATCTATAGCCTCACCGGAATACATACATTTTCCAAACTGGATAAAATAAAGATAGTACTTCTCGCTTCTGAGCTGTTCATCGGAAAGGCTGCCAAGTTGCGATCTCAGATGCGATATATCTTCATCACTGACAAATGCTTTTGCAGAATCATACAGCTTCTCTATCTGTTCTCTTCTTGATGAAGTACGCTTTCCTTTTTCTTCTGGCTTGCCGCCTCTTGCCATCTCTACGAAAATCTTATCCGGATCCTTCTTTGTTATCTTTCGAAGCTCCTTAACTATCTCCATTGTTCTGATAATAGCTCTGGATACCGACGGAGATACATACATTTCACGAAGAGTCTGTGCAATGCTGCCCGTAGGATTGATCATATAGTACTTTTTGTTTTCTTCTTCTATAAAGCTCTTGTAGCCGTATGAATCTGACAGAATCTGCATTAGGTTGATGTTCTCAGCCCACATAAAATCAATAATGCTTCTGTTGCCGATCTCACCGGTATTCCTATCAAGCTCATAACAGCCTGTAAGCAGTTTAGCTGATAATCTGCCATAGTCCTTATACGAAAGACGACTTATATATCTGATATCCTCTGCGGGTAAATCGGAATACTCGGCCTTTAGCCATGAAACAAGTCTCGGCTTATCTGTAGTAACGGTAATACGCTCAATTATTCTCTCAACATCGTTTTCTGAAAGAGATCCGTTCTCGAGCAGCCTTCTGAAATCAAGATATGACTTAAGCGAAGACTTTATGTTAATATCAACTCCGCTTAACGAATCACCTTTTTCTTCGCTGAATGCACCTTTTCGCTTAAGTAATTCCGTGATTTTCTTGACCGTCACTCTTGACGTTTTCATAAACAGCTCATTGAATATATCCTGTTTCAACTCCGGTGAAATCTTTTCACCGTTGACTTTGATATTATTTATCTCATTCAAAACAGTATATTTGCTATACAGCAACGAGTATTTAGGAAGGACATCTTCACCGGCAAGATATGTGCATTTACAGGTCATTCTTCTGATAAATCCATCTTCGGATTTATCGAAATCAACCATATTTTCAAAATTCCACGGATATATTCTTCCTTCAGCCTTGCGTACTATCCACACATTGTCGGTTTCATTTCTTTTTACCAAAGGTCCCACAAAATAAGGTATTCTGAATTTCATAAGCGTAAGAATCTTTTGCTTTACAGAAATACCATCCTCCGTCTCGTTGAGAAAATCAAGATAAGCCGATGCTTTATCAAGTATCATGCTCAGCTCATGATAATATAACTGGTACGGAATAACACGGTTTTCGTCGGTAACCTGCTTTGGACAAAGTGTTTTGCTGTTGCACTTTTCAATCAGTTCATTATATACCGCCTCGTCATCTGATTCGGGTTTGATTTTTTCGAGCTTGCTTTTAATATATTTGCAAAATTCTTCAGAATTTTTCTTTTTAAAGTTTGACGGAAGCTGCTTTAACTTGACATCTGTTACATTATATGAGTAGCTGACATAGTTCGGCTTTTCACCGGCTGTGCGGAATATTTCATCGTACTGAGCCCTGTCGAGATATTTACGGACTATGTACTTAAGTGCCTTAAGATCCGATTTATGCTGTTCGTATTCGCACACCTTGGCATCGGAAATTGTTTTTTGACCTTTCAATACATCGATAAGCAACGACCAGTCATACATTGCTTTTACAGCAGAAAGCAGAGGAACATCGGTATCTTCCATAGAAGAAGCCAGTAAATCAATAGTGTCGGCAAAATCCGCTTTTCCGACCTCTACAGTCTGTATATCAAGTTCATCATAAGACGGATTTCTGAACAACTTGGCGAGATTTGTTTTTCCTCCCGATATAAACTTTATAAGAACGTCAATATCTATCGGATATTCTTCGTCTTTATAGCAATCCGGTGTCTTTGTATTTCCGAACAGCAGATTCTTGATTTCCCTCTCCTTTGCCGTTATGCCTATCTTCTTGCGGAGAATAACAGAAAACTCGTTCTTTACACTTTCAGAAAAAGGATTATCCTCTATATCGTTCGATTTAAACCAATCCGTAAATTCGCAATAAGAAGAATCAAAATCAAGAACTGCCTGTACATTGTTTTCGTCAGCACCGTTAAGAAAATGTCCTCTGTGTGCCACTATAAAAGCACAGGCAAGATAAACGAGCCTTACATCATGCGGCTTATTGCTTTCCGAAAGCTCTCTTATAAGATGATGAACGGTCGGATACATTTTAAAATAGTCACTGTCTTTAAAATCCGCATCATCAAAGTATGTATTGACATTTTTGCTTGTTCTGTCTTCCGGATAAAGAGAGCTCTCCTTTAACCTCAAAAAGAAATCCGGATCGGTTTTCAGAATCTCTTTTGCAAACAGTTCACCGAGCAGTGCCACTCTTTGCTGTCTGCGGTCATATCTTCGTCTTTGCGTTCTGTGACCCCTGCGCTCCTCTGCAAGAGAGGCGGCTTCAAACAGGCTTACTCCCCACATTAAATTGTTCTTATATCTGAGCAGTTCATACTTTTCGTTTGTAGTCGACCAGCCTACCGAATCTGTGCCGATATCAAGGCCGTAATAAATTTTTGAATTTTCTTTAAAAGACATATTGACATTCCTCCATAAATGTGTTATTATACTGTCATAGGATTTACTACCCTATAAATTTACACTACGAGTTCAAATAAAAATTATTTCAAATCGTACTTTTTAGTACATCACAAGTGTTGTGAATATTAACTCACCTTCGGGTGAGTTTTTTATTTACCCAAATAATCAATCAGTATGCTTATTTATATATAGTATCATATCACAACTGATTACAGATTTCAACATATTTTTAAAATAATTGCCAAATATCTTTTCTGATTACTAAAAATTTTGTCGAATTTGTTGAATAACGCTTGTTATATATTAATATATCATACCACAGTAGATATCCCATAAACAGTACATTTTAACAACTAAATGTAACCGCTTCCGAAAAGCAGATATTCCCGTTACGGCAAACTTTCGTTTCATCAGATTTGTTCTGCTCTTTTTATCCGCATTACAACGAAAACAATAGCAAAAGTGCCGTAACGAAAAGCAAAGCCCTCGTCACAGCACCAAACAGCCGGCTTTCTAAAACCGACAGCGTCATAATTGCAACATCATAGTGTTCTGCTTTCCAAGCATTCCCCTTACTGTTGCCGAAAACATTGTCCTTTACAGCTTCTTCAAACCCACCTATCGCAAGATGTTTTCCCGAACACCGCCGTTACGCACATATCTCCGTCATTTATCTGTGCGAATACCTCGCCGTTCATCTTGTGCATTAGCTGTCGGCAGATGTAAAGCCCAAGTCCGCTTCCCTTCAGGTTTTCTGCGTTTGCACCTCTCCAAAAGCTTTCAAAGATGTGCGGCAGATCCGTATCGGGAAGCGTACAGCCGCTATTCTTCACAGCAATAAGAATACAGCCTTCCTCTTCGGAAAAGCTGATTGAAATTTCCTTGCCGTCACCGTATTTTATGGCGTTCTCCATTATATTCTGAACCACCTCGACACTTCGGTCAAGATCTCCGCTTATAAGGCAATCACCATATTCTCCGACGAAAAAACCAGTCTTTATGAGCGACAATTTTTCGGTATAGTAAAGCTTGATTTTTGTTACAAGCTCCGACAGATAAAATTCGCCCATATTCACATCAAGACTTAAAAAGTCCTCTCTTGAAGCAGTGATGATTTCAGCAACATATCCCTCTATTTCATCGGCTTTGGCATTGATGTTTTCGGCAATTTCAAGCTGTTTTTCCTTATCGGTATACAGCCCCTTTGAGAGTGCTTTTGAATACAGCTTTATAGCCGACAAGGGAGTTTTTATGTCGTGCGACAGGGACAGCAAAAGCATTTTCTTCTCCCTTTGCAGATTTAATTCACGCTCTTTATGCTGCTCCATATTCTCACGGAGCATATCCACACCCCAGACAAATCGCCCGAAAAACCTGTTTTTCGCTTCCTTTACAGGTGCAGTAAGATTACCCTTTGAAAGCTCATAAGGAATATCAGAGAGCTTCTCAAACGGAGCGAGAATTTTTGCCCTTATGTAAACCATAACCGCAATGATTACCACAGACATTATGCTAAGGATTACGTTCACAACAATTATTGTTTCCGCATTATCAACGCTTCCGTCAGCGGTATAATCAAAACGGTACAACTCGCCGTTTATCTCTCTGATTACATAGTCGCTGTGGGAATTGTAAAAGTCCTCGGCGTACTCGCTTACGCCCGTTACATATTTGCATTCTGAAATGTCATAAGCGTTCCCGTTTTCGATTTCGTTTACAAGCCTTGAAACCTCTACAAGATATGGTCTGCCGCCGGTGCTATCCTTAAGAAGTATCGCATTTGCTGTAACAAAAACCGTAATTATAACCGCCACCGCTAAGGCGAAAATTTTGTTAAATGCTTTCATATTTGTAGCCTACTCCCCATACCGTCTGTATATGCTTCGGATTTTTCGGATCGTCCTCGATTTTCTGACGAAGCCGCTTTATATGCACTGTGAGAGTCTGCTGTTCCGAAAAGCTGTCACTGCCCCAGATCTGATTAAATAGATACTCCTTTGTAAGAATCCTGCCCTTATTTTCGATAAGCAATACCAGTAATTCAAATTCCTTTACAGTCATTTCAATAGGTATGTCGTTTCTGCATACCGTTCTGCTCACCTTATTGACATGAATATCCCCGTCGATAAGCTCATCAACAGCGTACCGACGCTTGAAAATACCTGCAATTTTTGCAAGCATTATGTCAATGTCATACGGCTTTTCAATGTAATCGTCAGCACCAAGAATAAGCCCGTTCAGCTTATCCTCCTTGTCGGCCTTTGCACTTACGATAAGTATGGGCGTGTCGCTTTCTTCACGGATTTTTCTGCACACCGCAAAGCCGTCAATTCCGGGAAGCATTATGTCAAGCACAATAAGCCTTGCGCCGTATTTTTCATACAGCGACAAGGCTTTTTCACCTGTTTTGGCAACAGATACCGTATAATTTTCACCTCGGAGAAAATCACACAGTATATCGGCAAGTTCTTCGTTGTCTTCAACAATTAAAATATCGGTCATATTACCACCCTAATTCAAGTAACCGGTTGTTCAGCGCACGTTCACGCTCTCTCACCTGAGAATTGCTTTCACATCTGCCGAGATTATATTCGTCCCTGATATTGCCGTCAACTATATACATAACTCTTGTGCATTTTGCCGCAACCTTAACATCGTGAGTTACAAGCATAACTGTCGTACCGTCGGCGTTTAGCTTTGCAAGCTCTTCCATAACTTCGTCAGACGATGTACGGTTGAGTGCACCTGTCGGTTCATCGGCAAAAATCATTTTCGGATTATTAATCATACTGCGGCAGATGCAGGCACGCTGGAGCTGTCCGCCCGAAACCTCGTTAATGTCGTTGTCGGCGATTTCGATAATGCCCAGCTTACGCATTAAATCCTGCCCACGCCGAACGATTTCTTTTCGTGTTTCGGTATTCTTATTCGATTGTACCGCAGGGAGTATGATATTGTCAAGCACTGTTAAATTTTTCAGCATATACATCTGCTGAAAGATAAATCCCATTTCGTCAAGTCTTAAATCGGCAAGCTCCCTTTCACCCATTTTTGCGATATTCCTACCACAGAACAGCACCTCGCCTGCGGTAATGCCATCCATACCCGAAACGGCGTAGAGAAGAGTTGACTTACCCGAGCCTGACGGTCCCATAACGGCTACCATCTCGCCCTCCTCTACAGTAAAGCTGACATTTTTAAGCACATTGTTCTGGCGCTTGTTTACGATATATGTTTTGCACAGGTCTTTTACTTCTAAGATGTTCATAATGGTTTCCTTTCTTATTCTATATTGGCTGTGTCTGAGGACTTGATTTTTCTTGTGTAAAGCGAAGTGAGAAATGCTGAAATAATTGTTACAGTAAAAATAATTGTCGGATAAATCAGGAATATCTGCAACGGGTCAATGTTAAACTTGATTTTTGTTGCGCCCATCATTCCGTAAATGGGTGTAATGCAAAGTTCTGTCATAGGTATTGAAGCTGCTGCCGCTAAAATTGCTGCTGCAAGAGCAACTATTCCGAAACGCAGGGTGTTCCAGCTGATTATAGTTCCGTTCTGAAAACCGATAGCCTTTAAAAGGGCAGTCTGACTTTTTTCATCGGAAATAAAGGAGCGTTCAACAAGAACTGTAACAAGAATTACCACAACAATCGTTATTGCCAAAAGCAGAACCTGAACGGCCTCCATTGTGGGAACAACCGATACACAGTCTATACAGTATTCAGTTGCATTCATTACATCTTCAACATCCAGAAGCTCCTTGATTTTTTCCTTTCGGCTTTCGATTTCACTTTCAGAGGGGTTGTCGGTAAAGTCCACCTGATACTGTCTGATACTTGAAACACAGCTCATATCGGTGGGCGCACCATCGTGAAGACGGATAAGCTCGCCGAGATTGTTCATCGTCTGAAAATACGCTGTTACTATACAGTCGATTTTTTCAGTTCCGAAATCAATTGTCACAGTATCGCCAATTTTGGCACCAAGCATTTCCGAAATCTTGGGTGTCACGGCAATCTCATTCCTGTTCTGCGGAGCAGAGCCTTCTAGATAATCGTATTCACCTACGGGGATATTCAGGCTTTGTGCACAGCTTACAGCATATTCATTTCCCATAGCTATAACCTTGTATTTATACTGTATATCAACGCTTACATTACAAGGCATACCATCGTCTGAAATTTTATCGGAAAGATTATTCAGCCCATCTGACAAGCTTTCCTTATCGCCTGTATTCATAAACTTCATTACACCGTCTACATCGTTTATGTAAAGGTTGCTTTCTGTTCCGAAGGTTGTGATAAGATTCGGACTTTTCATAGTTGCAACCGTGTTGACCAGCATAAGCACAAAAAGTGTGCAGAGGAAGAACGAAATTATAATCGTCATAAAGCGTTTTGGTGCGCTTAAAACATCGTTTAACGCCATATATACAGAAGGCTTTAAATTTGTTTTTCCTATCCGCAGAAAGCTCTTTTTGCCAAAACGTTCACCTGTCTGTCCCGAGCGAATTGCGTCAATAGGTGTAAGCTTTTTTACCCTGCTTGTGCACCCGTAAGCGAACAGAAGAATTATAATCACAGTGCCGACTGCACTGATAATATTTATAAGGAAGCCTGCGTCATTTCCAAGCACCATATTTTCGCTTACAGACATAATCAGCATATTTCCGAAGGGAATACTTGCGAAAAATCCGATAATTCCGCCGATTACCGACATCATCAGATACTTTACTATGTAAAGCCCCCTGATTTTGTGATTTTTAATACCGATAGCCTTCATAACGCCGATTTCTCTGTATTCTTCGGCAATCGTAAAGCCGATAGAAAAGCGGAGTACCACGAAAGAAACAATTATAAGACATACGCTTAAAATGAGTATGATAAACGCTACAATCATTTCCATTACATAGCACATTTTAAGAGTATCTCTTGCGCCTGTAAAGGCAATTCCGGGGATATCGGCAATAGCTGAGGTTGTTGCTTTGACATCATCGGTTTCGATGTAGATAACCTCGCCCAGATAATGTGCATTTATCATTTCATCCGCAAGGAATGTGTCATAATCAGCCTGATTGAGCAAAAAGCGTGTATTGCCCATAAAATCAGAGCCTAAAAAAGCGTCCTTTACTTTTCCTGCAATTTTCAGTTCCTTTTCCACATCGCCCAATTTTATGCGGATATAATCGCCTACCTTGAAACCGTTGTTTTCTATAAATTTACCCGCAATCAGAACCTCGCCCTGATTTACAGCGGAAACGGACTTGTTCGCCGTATCAAAGAATTTGAGCTTTGCATCAGATATTGATTGAAACAACGCAGTGTTTTTGGTTTCAACCTCTGCGCCGTCAAGGTGTGAAACGCTGTCCTGTGAGCCGAAAATACAGGTTTCGATTTTGTAGCCGTTTACACAATCGGCTTTGTCGAGTATGCCGTCGGCATATCCTGTGGACTCATTACCCATTGTAATAACAACAAAATCACCGATTTCTGCCTTGTCAAGATAATAATCCGTGCCGTTCATAACGGTAAATACGTTGTTCAGACCACTTGCCACAAACATCGTCGCAAGTATAATAAACACCAGCAGTATCATATTCATGGTTTTTTTGCTTTTAAGGTCTTTTTTCAGTATGTTTAAATACATTTCCTTGCTCCTTTTATCGTTGTGATTACATTGTAGCATAGAAATTATTAAATAATCCTTAAATCCTGTTTTATGTCGGAATTTATTTTATCATATTTTGGTTGGTTGCGCAATCCGGCAACAAAACGCAATAGACAGACATTACAATTTATATAATATCCGCCAAAAACGAGAGCTTAATATTCACGGCTTGTTTGTCCGTGTATTTTAAGCTGTTAAAAGGCTTGATGAGCAGTGAGCGTGAACGCTCGAAATTCTTTCTCATACATCATCAAGTGATTGTTGAGCTTTTTTGCAAATATTTCTTGAATTACTAAGTTTTATATGATACAATTTATTTAAGAACCAACGCACTGCTCCTAAATCGAAATTCGGAGGTATTTACCATGATAGAGGAAGTGAATGAAAAAGATATTTGCGAATGTGTAAATGTAATCAGAGTCAGCTTTGCCACAGTTGCTGACGAGTTTGGCTTTACCGCTGAAAATGCGCCTAAATTCACAGCATTCGCAACGACGGAAGAAAGATTAAAGTGGCATTTATTCGGTGAGCATAGACGTATGTATGCCTTTTGGGATAACGGGAAAATTGTTGGCTACTATTCATTGCTATTGCAGAGTAATAATGAGTGTGAGTTAAATAATTTATGTGTACTTCCGACATACAGACACAGAAAAATCGGTCAAGAGCTGTTATTTCATGCCTTTAATACTGCCAAAAAAACAAATTGCGTAAAAATCAACATCGGAATAGTCGAGGAAAACAAAAAATTAAAAAATTGGTATGAGCAATTCGGATTTACACATACAGGAACCAAAAAATATGATTTTTTCCCTTTTACCTGTGGGTATATGGAAAAGATTTTATAATTTTTTTCATTTATAAAGCAGAATAACATAAAGGATTATGCTATAATAGTCTTGAACAAGCAGTTATTATTCCGGACAAACAGGAAATGAGAGGTTTAGAATATGTGCTTTATATGTGACAGAATTAAAATGATCAACAATGGTACGAATCCATACTTCGTTAAAGAATTGCAAACGGGTTATGTAGTTATTGGTGATAATCAGCATTTTAAGGGCTACACATTATTTCTTTGCAAAGAACACAAAACAGAACTGTTTCAATTAAACCATTCGAAAAAGATCAAGTTTTTAGAGGAAATGTCCATAGTCGCCGAAGCAGTTTCAAACGCTTTTGGAGCAGAAAAAATGAACTATGAATTGTTAGGCAATGGCGATACACATCTGCACTGGCACCTTTTCCCAAGGAAAAGCGGAGATATAGAAAACTATGGCAACAACGGAAAAGGACCTGTTTGGTGGTATCCTATGGAAAAAATGTACAATGATAATAACCGCCCTTCAAAGACAGAATTAGAAGATATGAAAGAAAAGTTACTGATAGAATTAGAAAAACTGTTGTAATCCTACTTCAAGTTTTTATGGAGTTGCAAAGCCTAAGCGTGAAGCGGATATTGATGAGGCTATGCCGATGGGAATTTGAGTGGAAAAGTGGTTGAAAAAAAGTGGGAATGCGTGGTATAATACTTACATGGGCAGTTAATCTGCCCGATGAGTTGATAATTTAAGGGGGACATACACGGAATGATTAAAGCACTGTTTGTAGATTTTTATGGTACTGTTGTTCACGAAGACGGAGAAGTGATAAAACAAATTTCACAAGAAATATATGATACTGGAAAAGTGAATGATAAGTCAGAAATAGGTTCTTATTGGTGGGGTGAGTTTCAGAATGCTTTTCTTAACGCATATGGCGATAATTTTGTAACTCAAAGAGAATTGGAATACATGTCATTAGTAAAAACAATCCAGCATTTCAATTCATCTGCCGATGCAAAGACATTGAGTGGTTTGATGTTCAATCATTGGATAAAACCACCTATTTTTGAGGAATCAAAACAGTTCTTTGAATTATGTCCGATTTCAATCTATGTTGTATCCAATATTGACAGAGATGATGTGTTGCAAGCCATCAAATACCATGATTTGAAGCCGGCTGATGTATTCACAAGCGAAGACGCAAAAGCATATAAGCCGAGAAAAGAGTTATTTGAATTTGCATTAAATAGAGTAGGTTTATCTCCCGAGGAGGTATTACATATTGGAGATTCCTTAAGCAGCGATATAAAAGGTGCTTCATCTATCGGAATAAATGCGATATGGGTTAATAGAAGCAACAGGGAACCCCCAGATAATGTTATGGCTGTAAAAAATCTGTTGGAAGTATATAATACAAAATATTTCTGATAGATAGCAACACACTTTTTTACTAAATAGTTTAGTGCACCAAAGGAGCACTCGCCGGGTTGTTCCTTTTCCTATATTTCTGAGTCGCAAGTTCTTTTTTATGTGGTACGTGATGTTAGCCCAATGGCAATTAGATTGGAAAATGGGTTGAAAAAAGTGGTATTGCGTGATATAATGGATTTATAAGGGCGGTTAATCTGCCCGACAAATCGGGATTTATAAAAGAAAGAGGCATTGTACGTTATGATTGATTTCGTTAAGTCTACAGAAATGAAGATCTCACTTGCTCCCGATCAGGAGGGGATGCTTTCAACAAAGGAAACAATTAAGACGATTATCAGGGATAATCCTGATACGGTTCTGGCTTTTGATATATTTGACGAAAATGATCTGATTGGTTTTATTCTGGTTAATCGTTTTGAAGAGCATAAATATTTTTTGTGGGAATACGCCATAGACATAAGCCACCAAAATAAACACAAAGGCACAGCCGCACTAAAAAAATTTATTGACCTTATGCGAATTCGTTATGATGCAAAAGTTATAACAACCACATATATTTACGGTAATGACCATGCGAAGCATATATATGAGAAAATGGGGTTTGAGGAAACCGATGTGGTGGACGAGCAAGACTGCCATGAGGTAAATATGGCTTATTATATATAACATCGAAAAAATTCGTATAATCGCTGATACATATTCCCATTTATCGAACAGTTTAACGCACTAAAGGAGCACCCCGGCTGCTCCTTTTTCATATATTCCACCCCGAGCCGCAAGGCTCTTTTTTATGCCAATTTCAAGGAGGTGACACAGAATGTCCGACAATTTCGGTCTTAAAATAGGTCTTGAGGGCGAAAAGGAGTTCAAGAAATCCCTCGCCTGCTCCAAACCCTGTTCGCTTCTTCCGCCACCGGCGGCGCTTCTCAGGCTTTGCCACCGACTTTGCAGCTCAGTGTTAAGCGTTTAGGGCAACAAAAAAAGCACTGCATAAGCAGTGCTTTAATGGCTCCCCCTGTTGGACTTGAACCAACGGCATCGTGATTAACAGTCACGCGCTCTACCGACTGAGCTAAGGAGGAATATATAAAGAAAGCACAGAAACTGTGCTTTCTTCTTTATGTCGGCATCTATCTATCTTCCCAGGCAGTCACCCGCCAAGTATTTTCGACGT